>Ga0105173_1000272_pt1 | contig 8190 bp, 9 predicted proteins | sample Virmet3321_4155_FD_89708 | JGI IMG/M metagenome (GOLD analysis project Ga0105173, IMG submission 89708) | Marine viral communities from the Southern Atlantic ocean transect to study dissolved organic matter and carbon cycling - metaG 3321_4155 | ecosystem: Environmental > Aquatic > Marine >... | reverse complement strand
GTTTTTTCCTCATACAACTCCCATTTTTTTCCCACGCGCTTCACTGAGCAACGCCGAGTGCCATTCGATGTTGTTCTCAACATTTCGGAGATGGCCCCCTGGGAAAAGTGAAACATGCTGCCGATCTCTCGCTGAGTGAGAGAGAATTGTTGCTGGAAATCATGTAGGGGAATTTTGCTTCTCGATGACATAACAAATTGAACTCACATTAAATACACTAATATGACAAAACCATAAAAAAGAATCAACTATTGATGGCTTTGATGATTTCTTTGTGGTGCTTGTTGAGCAATTGGATTCGAAGAGCGAGGCGGTCATACTCTGCCTGGGCGTGGACAAGCTCATCGAGGATGAATTTCGACATCGAGCCCAAAACTTTGGTCTGACTGCAGCCAGAGCAGAAACCAACGGCCTTTGTCAGCGGTATTTCAAGGATTTTCGCAATGGTGATGGCTTCATCCAGGTAAGGCCTTTGCGGGTAATTTGGGGAGGTGATGCGCTTGAGATGTTGTTCTGTGAAGTTTGTTTGATCCGCGAAATGCCGATATGACCAGGAGCGACCATTGGGCTGGAGTTTTTTCTGTTTTTCCTTGCAGACCTGGTTTTTGAATTGTTTTATTACGTTTTTCACGAGGTAAATTTAACCCACCTAATTACCAAAGGCAATAATAGAACACTAAAAATCTAATTATTTTACAGCAAGTAGATGGCGATGATTTGAACAACCTTTATTGACTTCGGGACCTTGGGTTTGACTGGATTTCGAATGATTTGGTTCTTGTTTGGTGGGGTCATCACCCACCAAAGGGGTGTTTCTATCGGCTTCCAGTTTCGTGAGTGGCCCTGAATTACATGCTTTTGATTTGGCGCACACAGTAAAATTGTGTTTATTGGAATACTTGAAAAACCGCCAATACCGGCAGCGTCCTCACCCACCAGAACCTTAATGGGGATGTCAACAAGCACAGTGAATTGGTCTGATTTTTGTGCAGAATCCAGCCAATGGGTTTCAACTGGGGGCGGTTGTCCGCTGGCGGTATAGCGGACTGGAAGCGCAGACCACCTGGGCAAAAAGGCCTGTGGGTTGATGCTGTGGGGGTCAATGTTCAGGTAATTCGAGATTGTGTAGAGCTTGTTTTCGGTTAGGCGCACCCTGCCCGTGAGAACGAGAGAAAACATGCTCGTCGCCCACCCCATTTCCTCGCTGGCTTGCACCTGCGTTTTCCCTGTTGCGGCTTTAAAAAAAAGCCACGCTTCGCGTAGCTTATTGAGATCATTTTGTTTGCTGTCCATGACAGGGTCAGTATACCGCGACATTAGTTTTTTTGATTGATTTGGTGGCTTTCTTTCTTTGTAATTTAGTCCGAGACTAACCAGACCAGAACACAATCCATTGTTACGCTACAATTTCTGTCATAAATAGTTATTATTTGATGTTTTTCCTTCCGGCAAACTATGCAAAAATCATACGGATTGGCAATATTTTTGAATTAATAATGGTAATCAGTAATTAGGTTAGCTAATATCGGGTGATGCCAACTGAGCAGCAGTTACAAGAATGCAGAAAACTGAACCGGCTTTACAAAATTCGAGTTGCCGGACAAATCTCCAAGGGTGACAAACCTCTGGAGCAGGCTGATATAGCGAACACGCTGGGTGTCACCCAGAGTCGAGTTTCTCAGATTCTGACAGGTTTTTCAGCAATCAACCTGGAACGCGCTATCATCTTCGCCCAGCATATCCGCTGCGAAGTTGCGGAGTTCTCGCCCAGATTAGCGGCTTTAGCACAAGGGATCCCAGTTGTTCGCGTCACAGATCAGGACATTACGGTGGTTGTCGGAACTCACAAGGAAATATCAACACTGGTCCGCAAGATGGCAGCAGGGACGCTGTCGGGGGCAAAGGCTACATTTGATCACATATCATTTCCTGCACCGCACTCTGCCAACACCTTCTGCTTTAAGATCGCCAGTGATGCCATGGCACCCTCTCTGAGGGCTGGTGTGCTTGCTGTAGTGGATTGTGATGTGTCACCGGAGCCAGGGGATGATGCAGCGTTGCTGCGACAGGAGAAGCTCACCTTTGCGAGGTGGATGGGTGAAGGGCATTGTGAGCTTGTGAATCCAAAATTTAAGAATTCTGTTTTCCAGCTGACAAAAAAGGATGCGGTGATTGGTAAGGTCATTGGAGTTATCGACATTCGGTAGCTTTTTTTTGGATTCTCACATTAGTAAAATGAATATAAATTAAATATATGTCTAGAGTCGCATTAGCAAATGCTGCCAGGGTCGCTGTGGTGCTAGCTCTTTGGGGAGCCGTAAGCAACACAGAATTCAACCAGCTGAAGGAGGAATCGCATGGCGAAGAAAGGCGTGGTGAACATTCACGGCAGGGAGTACAAGACAGTTGTGCTTCGGGTCAACGAATTTCGAAAGGCATACAAAGACTGGGCAATTGAGACCGAGATCACCCATTTCGATGCCGGTGATTGCGTCATCAAGGCAACCGTGCGTAATCCAGAGGGTGTGGTGAAGGCCACCGGCATTGCCCATGAGGTTGCTGGGTCAACGAAAATCAACACAACCTCCCATATCGAAAATTGTGAAACCTCAGCTATTGGTCGCTCCCTGGCGTGCCTTGGACTCGGTGGCACAGAATATGCCTCTGCAGATGAACTGACCGTTGCCCTGGCCCAACAAGGCCAACCCAGCAAAGCCACAAAAAAACCCAAGTCGCAGGGAAAGGCTGAGAAGGTCGATCCGCTCAAAGCTGCGCTGGCAATGTTGTGGGCTGGCGTGGGGTATAACCTGGATGAGAAAACCATCACAGGCTCAGTGGTTGACCTGAACAAGGTAATGACAAAGATCAACGCGAAATTTGAGCCTGATGTTGTTAAAAAGATTGGGCTCTGGGAAAAGGCTTTGCGACTGCGGATGGGAGAATTAGCAGATGACCAGGCAGCTTAACCCGCACCAGGAGAACCCTGCGAATAATCCTGACCGGATCGGGGCGATTACTGCATCCATTTTGCATGATGCCATCCAAACCAAAAAAAACGGTGAATATTCGGCGCAGCGAAGGTCGCTGGTGCTGTCTAAAGCGGCTGAACAGTTCACGGGTAAAATGGCCTCTGTCTTCCAGAGTTATTCGATGAAGACTGGCCTGGAGCGTGAACCCCATGCCAAACAAGCCTGGGAGGACATCACCGGACAGCGCATCATTGATGTGCCTTTTCAGCTGCACAAAACAATCCCCTATTTTGGCGCATCGCCTGATGGCGTGATGCAGGATGATGCCTCTATTTTGGTGGAAATCAAATGTCCAGAGCAACATACACACTTCGCGTTTCTGCATGATTTTATTATTCCGGCGAAATACGAAACACAAATGCTGGCACAGATCGCCTGCATGCGTCACCTGGGTGCAGCGAGCTGCCAGTTCATTTCCTATCACCCTGATTTTGATCCTCCCATTGCATCGGTGCTGTACACACCGGACCCTAACTTGGTCTACAGCGTTGAGAAGGAGGTGGAACTAATCACACAAGAGATCATTCACGCAGTGGTAACTGCAAGGAGCAACAGCAAATGAGAGGCGTTAACAAGGTAATTTTGATCGGCAATGTGGGCAACGACCCTGACGGGAAAGAGATGCCCAATGGCAACACGGTGGTGAATCTGTCGCTGGCAACGAGCGAGAACTGGAAGGACAAAATCAGCGGTGAACAGAAAGAGAAAACCGAATGGCATCGAGTGGTGTTTTTCAATCGGTTGGCTGAGATCGTCGAGCAGTTTGTAAAGAAAGGGGCGAAGCTCTATATCGAAGGCAAGCTCCAAACCAGGAGTTGGGAGCAGGATGGTGTCTTGCGCTACAGCACAGAGATTGTCTGCCACGAAATGCAGATGCTCGATTCAAAAGGTGGCTCCTATGCGCCTTCTGATGACGATGTACCGCCCAGGGCTAGAGCTGCAGCAAAGGCCAAGCCCACCAAGATTGAGCTGGATGAGGCTGATCTGCCATTTTAAGCATAAGAAGTTAAACCGGGAGGCCTGCATGAAGAAGGTGCTGGAAACCCAGGATGCGTTCAATGCCTGGGTGTCTTTTCCACGGGATTGCAAGTGTCAATGTGGTTTCGATTTTCTTGCTTTCCCAGCTGCTTATTCAGAGCTGGTCTCAGGCTGTCCGAAATGTAATAGGAGTTATTGTGAGTGAAATGACTTTAGAATATGTCCATAGGAAACGATACGCTGAAGAACTAGGTGTAACAAATAAAGTTGTCACCAACTGGATGCAGAAGCACTGGACGAATGGGAAGCATTACAAAGTGATCGGAAAGCAAACTCTAATTAACGTGGGGGAAGCAAAAAAATGGCTAAGAGAATATGGGACGCAGAGCCAAATATAGATGAACATCGCGGTAAGTTTAGAATAAGAATTTGGAAAAATGACAAATTTATAGTTAATGAAACAGTCGGGGATTCAGATGTAACCCGTAAGGCTGATCTTGTTCGTGTCAGAAAACTACGAGACAAATACCTGGCACGACTGACTTTGGATGAACCAGTAAGATCAAAAGCCACCAAATCTAAGCCAAAAACAGATAAGAATCTAATTACCTTTTCTCAGGCAGCAGAGCGTTATCTAAAAATCTACACAAGAGATTTGGATAGTGCATCTATCGCTGATTACAAAAAGCACTTGAACACTCATTGGATTCCTGCGTTTGGAAATTGGTTGATGTGCGATATTACTGATGAGGATGTTCTGGAATATTTTGTTGACCTTGAGGATGAAGGATCTGTTTACTCAACTAAAACAAAAAAGAATTACTGCCAATCCCTTTCCAATGTCTTTCGAGCCTTAAAACTTGATAATCCGGTGAATAAATTATGGGGTGGAAAATCAAGACTCGCTAATGAAAAATCCAAGATAAGCCGTTATCTGCCTGATGAGGTTGAGAAGCTTATTGCTGCTTGCCAGGTTGATGGTAGGGCTGGTTTCAACGTCAAGCTGTATTTCACCATTTTTATCGGTTGTGGTTTGCGTCCGCAGGAGCTACTGGCACTGAGATGGGATGACTTTGATGGTGAGTTTTTAACGATTCAACGGTGCGTATCCGACTTCAAGATCAAGGAAACGACAAAGACAGGAAGAAATCGAAGAGTTTACATTCCCAAATGGGTTAGTAATGAACTACGCAATGCCCCTTCCCGCTTTGGTCAAACCTGGGTTTTTCCTAACACACAAAATGGATTCAATGTGAAGTCGGAAATTTTCAATGAGGAATGGCTAAGGATTCATCAGGAATTGAAAATACTTTATGGCAAGGAAAACAACAGAACGCCTTACACTTGCCGGCATACTAGAGCAGCAGAATTACTTACGAATGGAGTTTTGCCAGCGAAGGGAGCCGAACAGATGGGGCATTCAATTCAAGTGTTTCTCAACACCTACAGCGAATGGATCGAAGAATATTCGAAGATGGATAACTCGCTTTTGGAGTCTCAAAACAAAACCTCATTTGTCCCAAATTTGTCCCAAAACGCTAAAAATGACGTTTAGAAAAAGATAAGTCGCTGATTTAATTAAGGATATAGTGGCGGAGGAGGAGAGATTCGAACTCTCGGAGGGCATCTTTTGAGGTTACATGAGTGCGAATGAATGCGTTGCAAGCTATTGTTACCAATAGGGAAATAAATAAACGCACTCAAAGACACTCATTCGCAATCATAGGGATACCGTGTAAATTTGTCCCAAAATTTGTCCCAGAATTATTGATTCTTGTAAGTGTCGTGCGGATGAAGCACAGAATTAGGCACGAAATTCGGCAATAGGTCTTAACGTGCTTAATAGGTAGCTCACCTAGTGAGCCACTGATATAGGTAATTCAATCTGGTAATTGAGATTGGAGGTTTGCGTTTTCTTGCTCATCTTTTTGCAATTGAGTGAAGAAATGAAACATCTCGACAAGCCCCATTCCTTTGATGCCCTGAATCACCCTCGGTGAGTTCCTGAATACGGTTCGAGTCAAAGCCAAACTTACTGCTTGATCAGCCCCTGCCCTGAGCATGTTTTGAAGTTTCTGGGGGGAATAGCCAGTGCTTAAAAGCATGTCACCAACCATGGTATATGCTTCTATTTGAGCCTGTGGGCTGGCCTTGTTAGTGATCTTATTGAAGTATTCCACCATCCACCCTGCCTGAGCGAGTGGATCGCCCAAAACACCCCTGACCGTGTTAAAGGCATCCTCCATGCTTTTCCCAGTTTCGAGCTGGAGCGGAGTGGTCGAGTTGCCTTGTGCTGCCGTTCTTGTGATCCTGAATTCGCCTTCCAGCTCAATATTATCTATGAGGTCATCAAACGCCTTCTGGCCTGACCGAGTTCTTGGGAACATCATCCTGAGTTTGGCTTTCTCGTTGATGGAGCGGTAAATGCTTCTGATTGCATCTCGCCCGATAGTTGTGTCATTCATCCTCTCAATCATTGAATCTCTAACACCCAGGCGAAACATTCGCTGTTCAGCCTCACCCATTGTGTCCATTAAGCTCCTGACATCTCGGGGCGTGAGTTTCCTGATGTTAGACCCAGCAGCTGCAGCACCTTCAAGTGCTGCTTTGTCTGCATACAGTTGCCTTGCTTTGGCGTATCCAGGGAAAGCCTTATCAGCTTCCATGACAAGCAATTTTTTTTGTTGTATCAGACTTCGCGCCCTGTTCATTCGGCCTGTCCTGATCAGCTTGCCGATCTGATCATCCAGTTCCTTTTTGGTTGCATCAATCAAATCAAAATGGGTGAAATTCTGACCCAACAGCACAGCATCCCTGGCATCTAGATCCGCTTTCTTTGCGGCTCTGCCAAGTGAGGTTTTGGGATCGCCCAGTAAACGCTCGATCCGTGAGGGAAATACAGATCCGCTCGAACCCAATTGCTGCGCTTCTCTATATGCCGCATTAATGAGTGGCCTGGTGATCGCATCAAGCCGAATGATCTCATCTTCAGCGGATAGCCCTGGAACACCAATAGAGGAGTCCAGGGTTGAAGACAGCCTCTCAGCTTGTCTTGAGTCCCGTGCATCAAGCACCTGCCTAGCCCTACCCCTGATGATTGGGACTTTGTTCCCTATGGCTCGTAAATATTGCCTGAAGGTGTCGTCAATATCTGCGGGAACTACCTCGGGGCTTCGAGCCAGCATCAGCTCATAGGCTCCGACAAGCTCATCCACTGATTTCCCTGAGCGCAACATCGAGTCATACAGGATTCGTTCAGCCCCTTCTTTGGTGTAGCTTCCCAAGTTTTCCAAACCAGCTGAAAAGCTCCGGGTACTGGTAAATAAATTGTCGAGCCATCCAGCCACTGCGCCTGCTGTGTCTTTGATCTTTGAGACCGCCTGTGGTGCGCCGGGGATGGTGGAGGGTAAAAGCATCGGCGCAAGGAATTCCATCAACTGTGGGACAACAGGAAGCTCAGTAGCCTCACCCACCTCTCTGGCTGCACCGGCAACAAATCCTGTGCTGATATCCCGTGCCACAGTGCCTTGACCCAGCTGCCTTAAAATTCCCCTCCCCGTTGATTCGGCATACTTTGCAAGTGGTTGCAATATTTTAGCAGGAGCCCTTACCAGAGCCCCACCAGGTGCTGCAACCATAGCCAAATCAGTGCCGGTGGTAACGACATCACGCAGCAACCCTTCACCCAGCAACTCTGTGCTGGAATCCCCAATTCCCAATTTCTCTCTTGCAATGTCGGAAACATATGGAACACGGTACTCACTGCCAGCAATTTTGATTATTTCGTTGACAGTATCAACGCCCAGATAGTCCACCACACCCAATACATTTGCATTTGCTCTGCCTGCTATTGCCATAAGTGTGGGAGCCCCTGGAATTTTGGACAGACCACGTTCAATGTTCTGCAGCAAAGGGGTATCAATCGTAAACCTTGGCTCGAAATCCACCATGATAGGCTCACCATCCGACCCAATTTGTCTATTTCCGAATTTATCTCGGGCAACAACTTGACGCGCTTCCCCATTACTCATGCTTCCCTACTCCTTCTCCTTAACAGAAATGGTAAACCCATCTGCCGTGTATTCTTCCCCAATCTCCAGAGCATTCAATTCCTCCACCGTGTCAACTCGGGGTACTGGGTTGCCATCTGTCCCTATCAGCCCAGCAACCACATCAACCTCAT
>Ga0105173_1000242_pt1 | contig 9008 bp, 5 predicted proteins | sample Virmet3321_4155_FD_89708 | JGI IMG/M metagenome (GOLD analysis project Ga0105173, IMG submission 89708) | Marine viral communities from the Southern Atlantic ocean transect to study dissolved organic matter and carbon cycling - metaG 3321_4155 | ecosystem: Environmental > Aquatic > Marine >... | reverse complement strand
TTTCTACACGCCGTAATTACGATTATGACTCAGCTCGTAAGGCGGGTCTTTCCGATGACGATCTCATACGTTACAACATATCAAATGTAAGTGAAGCTGGCCGCATGGGAGCTTTTATGGAAGAAGCCATCCCCTCTGCTATAACTGCGCCGGCGGTTGCTTACGGTATGGCTAAGGGCTTTGGGCTAGGTGCCAGGACGGGGGCTACTGTCGGAGCGTGGGCCGGTCCCTACGGTGCAGCCGGAGGATTTCTTGCGGGGGGAATTTTAGGCGCGTTGCTCGGAGGCGGTATACCAGCGGGAATTGGAATGGCTGTCACAGAAGAGGTGAAAGAACGAACGGGCCTCGGAGGAGGGCAGTATGTCCCTGGTGTTCAGCCTTTTGCTGTGGCAGGACAAACCACGGGTTTTATTACTGGCATGGGTTTGCCGGGCATTGTCAGGGGTTTTGCCGCTAAAATCGCTCCCACTTCATTGGGTAAGGTGCTGGGCTTGAAGCCTTTGGGCCCATCCGTAGCACAGGCAGGTAGTGATATATTTTTACCCGCCGGTGTTAAACCGGTGAACCTTGGTTCTGCTATTTTTATAAACTCCGCTGCCACTAATCCCGGAATGGTAAATGCGTTAGGAAAAAGCTTAAAGTGGGGGGAAGATATTTTAAGCAAAAGTAGGTCCGCCCGTATAACAAGACCCGGAGAAGCTTTAGCCACAGATATAGGTATTGGAACCGGAGCTGGTATTGGTGGAGGTGTGATGGAAAGCATCGATCCGGGCAACCTTCCTCTGCGTATAGTTGGAGAGCTTATTGGTGGACTGGCTAATATAACAAGTGTGGTCAAATCGATAGGTGGTCGCGCCAAAAGGATGGGACAGGGGGCGTGGCGAAAAATGCGGCCAGGGGAAGAAGCAGACACCGAACGAGTAGTTGAGCGATTATCTGCATTTGTCAAAGAACTGGATGATCCTAAAAACTTTCGTATTGATACAAAAAAAATAGCTGCCCAGCTTGAAGCGGACTTTCCCCCAGCTTTAAAAGTCGCACCGACCATCGATCCGATCACCGGTGAAGTGACACGCCAAGGTCTTCCAGAAGGACCCCCATTAAATATTGCAGAAGCAACAGGTGATCAGCTAATGACCATTATCCTGGGCACTGTAATGAGTATGAAAGGTCCCACAGCCGATATATTAAAACGAGGTGTTGTGGCACAGTCTAAACTAGCCGTCAAGGATATAGGCTTTCTACTTGATGAACTGTCAACGATTGATAATCCTCAACTGATGCAAGCCCTGAGTAATGTCCAAGAACAATATTTTGCAAAGGGGCTGGAAACGTCTCTTAACGTGCATATCCTGAAAGCCCTTGAACAAGCTAATATGTTAGCCAACCGAGCTGATCGGGGGAGACGCACCGTCGCAGGCACCAAAGACGGCGAACCTGTTTTTATTCCTGGCGGTGAATTTATAGGTGATTCCACTGCTGCTGCCAAAACCTTAATCGATACTATAATGCAGGCCAGTGAAAAAGGGCGCCAGATAGAAAGTGGTTTATGGCAGTCTTCTAACATAAATAGAAAAGAAGAAGTACCGATTTCCAACATCCTTAAATTCTGGGATAAAGAAACTAATCTAGCAGTGGGAGGCAGTGAAGCTTCAAAAAGCTTGTATATCCCTTATATAGAACTATGGATGAAGGAACAGACAGCACCCTATGAAGAAACTCTTAGGCCCCTACTGGAGGACCGGAATTTGCTACAAGCCCAGCTTAATAAGGCTAGGACCGATCTTAACCTGGCGATCACGGGGCCGTCTTCAAGATGGAGAAATAGGAATGCTGTCACAGCCATACGCACCATACCACCTCAATTAGAGTCTATTAAAGGCCAGATCACAGAAATAGAGGCTGGTGTAACAACGTCACTTGGTAAGATCATTAAATTTCGTTCCGAAATGCTTAAACAATCCCGAGTCAAAAATGCTACTGAAATGGGCGCAGCACAGCATGGGTTTTACAGCAAGCTGGCGGAAAAAGCATTAGATGACCTGGACGAAGCTAAAGGGGTTTCGCTAAAAAGTAAAAGTGCGTTACGAGCAGCGCGAAATTTTTCAAGCGCCTACAACGACGTATTTACCCGTGCCTACGGGGGCCAAATATTACGATCCACGGCTACCGGGGCAGACCGGATGACCCCGGAAAAACTTGCTCAACAGCTCATTACATCCAAAGGGGCTCAAAGTGCCGCCAACTTAACTGAACTTGAAGCGGCGATGGATTTTATTATTAGAAAGACAGCCGACCCCTTGGAGAAAGCGGAATTCATGGCGCTTAAAAAATATGATTATAGAGGAGCTACAGAAATCATTTTCAGGGATTTATTAAGTAAGGGCGCAATTAACCCAGACACTAATCAAATAAAAACACTCGTAGTTGCTAAATACCTGAGAGATTATAAAGATGTATTTGCGATCCCTGGTATGAAAATGGTGGAAAAGGATTTAAGCAATGCGCGTACTGCACAGATTCTCTTGAACAAAGCGCGGCGCGACATTGGCCGTGCAGGTTATGAGATTGAAGCCGACGCTACACTGATTCCCAAAGGTACTAGGGAAAAACCGGACGTTCCTGTTCGAGGCTCTATGCCCACTGCTATAGGGGGTAAAACAGGTGAAGATCTTGACGCGGTGCGCGTGTTTCTTGCAAACAAAGAAAACCCCACCACTGAGATTATACAGATCCGCTCCGCAACTAATCCGCAGGAAAGCATGGAAGGGTTAATAGGTCTGGTTAAAAGAGGCGCCAAAGATCTTCCGGGCGACCCCGTAGAAGGTTTGAAACAAGTAGTTATTGACGCTGCGGTAGAAAGCTCTCGTAGAACTGATGGCACGATTGACATGGTTAAGTTCCGGGAATTTCTGCTTAACCCGATGACAACTTCTAACTCACAATCCTTGGGACGTGTTTTAGTAAACAAAGGCATCCTGACAGACGATGAGATAAATAATCTCACCATTATCACAGATGTAGGTGACAGGATTGAACGTACCTTGAGTGGTGCCGCCGATCCCGATCAGATGTTAAAAGATTTATTGGAAACCAATTCTTTTATTGCTTCAGCCGTAGCAAGAGCGTTGGGGGCCAGCGGTTTTGGAGCTGCGATCAAGGGGATAATTGGAAAAATTCCAGGTTTAAGAAATTTGCGAGGCCAAGGAGGTCTAATCGAAGCCCAGATAGGCGCTCGATTAGCGGGCAGGTATTTCGATATGTTGCCCTACCAGGCCACAGAACGCATTCTGTTTGAAGCCGTGAAAGATCCAAAGTTAATGGCTATTCTGATGCGAAAAGTAAATAACCCTGCCGATGTACGAGACATTCATAAACTGCTGCGACCTGAATGGGAATCTCTAATAGGAAGAACTGCCTATATAGCCATAGGAGAGGAGCTTGCCTCACCCGGATGGGGCGAAGAAGCAGAAGCAGAGATGCGCGGTCACCCCGTAATGACCGCTGCAAAAAGACGAGCTAAGTTTAGGGCACAGGAAAGAAACCGGGAAATGGTGGCTTCCGCCCCCAGGCCCAGTCCCCCTTTAGTCACGCCGCCCGGACCAAGCGCACCACCCCTGCCTCCTATGCCTGCGGCGCCGGCTGCGGCACCTGCTGCGGCACCCCCGTCTCCCGATACACGCAGCCGTTACGCGAGTCTGTTTCCTTTTGATCCAGCCAGTGAAATCATTCGCTCCCGCCAAGGAATAGCGTCGATCTCCTAATGCCCCGGATCATGATAGAAATAGAGGGCGAAGAAGCCATTTATCTGATGGAGCAGATAAATGAAATTAAACAAAGCCTCGAAGAATGCACGACCTTTATCCAGGAACTAAAAGAACACCAGGTCTTGGACAAACTTAAAGAAGCCACCCCCTGACATCTTCTCCCAACACCGTTCCTGCCAGGTTTATCTTGTTACGCAGGGCTCTTAAAATGTTTTCATCCACAGTATTGGGACTCACCAGGTCAATATAGGTGACCGATTTAGTCTGACCAATGCGGTGCGCGCGATCTTCTGACTGCAACCGCGTTTCCAGATCGTAGCTGTTGTTGTAGTAGATCACTGTATTAGCTGCCGTCAGGGTAAGACCAAAACCACCCGTGCGGGGCTGGCCGACAAAAAACCGTAATGGCGAGTCGTCATCCTGGAACAGGTTGACAATTTTTTGACGATTATCCTGGGGGGTTTCCCCATGGTACGCGGCTACCGAGTCAGGACCATATGCTGCTGCCAAGTTATCCCTGATCTGATGAATGTCATAAGTCCAGGTAGCCCATATAATGGCCTTTCCCGACAGTTCCTCGATAATGCTCAATAATTCAGGAAGGCGGTTGTTTTTCAAAGGATGGATCGGTTTGCCCTCGTCCGGTTTAAAGAACCCACAAGTAATCTGCTGAAGTCTCATGATCTGCGTCAAAATGCTGGCGGTAGTTGCCAATTTCCCGTCATCCAGTTGAGCTAGTGCGAACTCCTTCATTTGGTTGTACACCTTGGCCTGCTCATTACTGAGAGGAATATTGCGACGCATATATATCTTGTCCGGCAAATCCAGGCAGTCTTTTTTCAGTACCCTGGAGCTAAACGTATCGAACTTGGCCCCCAGCTCATCCAGTCTCCGGTACTGCACAATGTGCGGATAACTCCGATTGGCAGTGTGACGGCGCTCTATCACCGCATAACGGTTCTGGAAAGCATAAAAGTTATCAAAGCCCAGTGCGCCTGGTGCCAGGAAATCACATTGGCTGAAAAGGTCGATCGGGCTTTTGGTAATAGGACTGCCAGTAAGTACCCTTCTGTACTTGGCTTTTCTGCCGCATTCAATGACGGCTTTGGTACGTGCTGCCTTCCGATTCTTTATGGTAGTGGATTCATCCACGATCATCATGTTTCGGGGATTCAATTCCAGGAACCGTTTAGCTGTGTGCTGCCCTTTAGCGGTGGACATCGCTTCTATATTCATAACGAGGAAACCCAGGAATTCAGGGGTGCTGGTTGAGCGCACTGCTATCTCGGTGATTTCTCGCTTGAATTTTTGGGTAAAGTTGGGTTGCCAGCGTACAATCTTAGCTGTAATGCGATCCGGTAAATGCAGTGGAATTTCCTGAAGCACCCAGTTATCATAGACGCCCTTGGGCGCCACAATGAGAACGGTATCAATTTCACCCGCCTCATAAAGCGCGGCTAAAGAGTCAATCACTACCTTGCTTTTGCCGGTTCCCATTTCCATCGCAAGAAAGTGATATGGTACATTCCACGAACTTTCCCATGCACTTCGTTGGTGTTCATACGGCTCTGTTTTAAATTCATACATTTGTTTGTAACCCCTATTGACATATAGGAGTATATCGCCGATTATGGGGGTGTCAAGGGCATATCCGCCCTTTAACGAAGATCAACGGTGATATAAATGATTGATTTATTTGAAGAAATGGAAGCAGACCAGGAGGCTGTTTCTAAAGTAGAAAATTTAAGTACCAAAGGGCTGCACGGTATCGCAGAAGTGGCCCGGAACATCAGGACCAAAGAAATGGAAGTCGAGGACCTGAAGCAAACCCTCAAAGAAAGTGAAGCTGCATTACGTCAACTCACCGATCAGGACCTGCCTGATCTCCTCCACGAAATAGGTATCCACGAATTCACCCTGGACGATGGCTCCAAAGTAGAAGTGCGTCCGCTTTATGGCGCGAGCATACCAGTGCGCCATAGGGAAGAGGCTCATGCGTGGCTAAGAGAGAAGGGGTTCGGGGACATTATCAAGAATGTGGTGTCTGTTCCTTTCGGGAGAGGGGAAGATGGTAAGGCCGGTGAGTTTATCAGCATGGCTAGAATGCAGGGCTTCGAGGTGACGCAGAAAGAACAAGTTCATAGCGGCACACTGAAAGCCTTTGTGAAGGAGCAAATAGAAAAAGGACAAGAAGTGCCAAACGACTTATTTGGGGTGTTCACAGGTGAGCGCGCTTTCATTAAAAAAGGTAAATAATATGACGACTCAGAAAAATGTAGCAAATAAAAAAGAAAGTAATGTAGTGGCAATTAGTTCCTTTGATTTTGAGGAGGATGCCGATGACGGCGTAGCTGTCGCACCGGAAGATCTGGCGCTTCCCTTTTTGAAAATCGTTTCTGCTGTAGACGCAGATACGTTGAATCAACTTAAATCTATCAAGGGCAATGAAGGTGTAGAGGCTGGATTCATCTACAACAGCGTCACGTTAGATGTTTACAACGGAAATGACGGGCTCAAGATAATACCGTGTGCCTATCAACGTCGATATCTACAGTGGGCCCCCCGCGCAGAAGGGTTAAAGCACCCTGTAAATATCTTCCTTCCCAACGAAGAGCGTCCCCGCACAGAGCGTAATAGGGAAACCAACATGGATATGATGGTGGACGGACCAGCGGGGCACTATATCCAGGAAACGCATAACCACTATGTTTTGGTAGTGTTCGAAGGTTGAACAACCCAACCTGGCCTGGTGTCCATGAAGCAAACCGCATTGAAGAAGTCCCGCAAGTGGAACAGCATGGTGCAAACCCGGTCTATGGTTGGTAAGAATGGTGTGTTCACACCTCCTCGTTACAGCCACATTTATAATTTGCGTACCGTCAAGGAAAAAAACAACAAAGGAGCGTGGGACGGTTGGGAAGTCACGGTGGACGGGCCAGTTCTTGACAAGTCTATATACATCCAGGCAAAAGCATTTTCTGCTTCTATAAATAAAGGTGAGGTACTCGTTAAGTACGAGTCCGAGAGCGAAACCGAAACTTCCGGCGACGTTCCGTTCTGAGCAAGGGGCGCTATGCGCCCCTTTTTTTGAGAAAAACAACATGGACAACGTCACGAAATTTGCGGCGGTGTTTGACGGACTCAAGGCAGCTTACGGAACTTACCGGATAGACGGAAAGGCGCATAACGGTAAAAATTTAGGTAAAGCTCAGGTCCTTAAATCACCCCGCACTAACGCTATCTGGGAGGGCCACCTCTCAGGAAAAGGTGCTGCAATCGGGATTATCCCGATCAACGAAGACAACAACTGCAAGTGGGGGTGCATTGATATTGACACTTACCCCCTCGATCATGGCAAACTCGTAGCCCAAATTCGTAAGCTCGGCCTCCCTATCGTGGTTTGCAGGAGCAAATCTGGCGGAGCCCATTGCTTCCTTTTTACCACGGTGTGGATCAGTGCCAAACAAATCCGGGACACCCTGCAACATATTGCTGCCGCCCTGGGTTATGGCACCAGTGAAATATTTCCCAAGCAGACTCAGCTCAGGCTTGAAAAGGGTGATGTCGGAAATTTTCTAAATCTTCCCTATTACGATTCTGAAGAGGGCCTGCGCTACGCGATTCTCGACTCAGGGGAAGCAGGAAGTCTCGACGAGTTCTTTGACCTTCATAAGAAATATGCCCAGACACCGGAACAGCTCTCCGCCTTAGTTATTGAAAAAGATATAGACTCCCCGATCAAGGACGGTCCCCCCTGCCTTCAAATCCTGGCACGGGAAAAGATATCCGAAGGTGGCCGGAATTCCGGCCTTTTTAATTTTGGTGTCTACCTACGCAAGGCTTTTCCCGACTCGTGGGAAAATGAGTTCCTGACCTACAACACCCTCTACCTCGATCCTCCCCTTGGACTGGAGGAAGTCAACGTCATCGCCAAACAGCTCAACAAAAAAGATTACAGCTATAAGTGCAAGGACATCCCGATCTGCAACCACTGTAACTCCGAAGTGTGCAAGACCCGCAAGTTTGGCATCGAAGCAGCCGTGTCCGGGGTGGTGATTGCCAATCTCAGGAAATATAACTCTTCGCCTCCCGTGTGGTTCGTGGATGTCGGCTCACGGCCCTTGGAGCTAGAAACTGATGCGCTGCTGAACCAGGTCACATTCCAAAAGTCCTGTATCGAGCAGCTTGATTTCATGCCGCGTTCAGTCAAAAAAGATATGTGGGAAATGCGGATCAACCAGTTGTTGCAGGAGATGTCCGAACACGACGGCTCGATTATCGAGGTGAGTCAAGACGCCAGTATCCAAGGACAATTTTACGATTATCTTGAGGAGTTCTGCACTCTTATGCAACAGGCCGAAGTCCGCGAGGAAATCCTGCTGCGGCGCCCCTGGACTGATGAAGAGGAACAAAGAACCTATTTTCGGCTCAAGGACTTTGCAGCGTTTCTCCGAAAGAACAAATTCTTTGAGTACAAGAGTCACCGTATAGCGCAGCGATTGCGGGACATAAACGGAAACGCAACGTCTTTAAAGATCAAGGGGAAGGCTATTCGCGTATGGACAATTCCTGCTTACGAGCTGGTCTCCGGTTCGATTTCCGTGCCTGACATGGGGCAACAGGAGAAGGCTCCTTTTTAATGTTTAGGATATTCGGGCCACCTGGGACAGGCAAGACCACCGAGTTGCTAAACATGGTGGATAAGGCCCTGTCCGAGAACGTCTCCCCTCACCGGATCGCGTTCCTTGCATTCACCCGCAAAGCTGCCGCTGAAGCGAAGGAGCGAGCCTCTGAGCGGTTTTCCCTGGACCCGAACACTGACCTGCCTTTCTTCCGCACACTCCACAGCTTCGCTTACAGGATGCTGGACATACAGCAACACAGCTTAATGCGAACCACGCATTTTGACGACCTGTCCTCCAAGATAGGCATCGCCCTGCATATGCAGGGAGCCTCCGATCTTGAAGACGGCCCCACGATCGCCAGGGACCATCCCGTACTCGGACTGATTAACCTGGCGCGCCTTAAAAAGGAGCCACTGCACCGGACCTATAACCAGAGCGACCTCGACCTGCCCTGGCATGAGGTGGACTACATCGACCGATCCTACGCCGAATATAAAAAGATCCATGGGCTGATCGACTATACAGACATGCTGGAAATGTTCGTGGCCGACGCTTCACGGATCTGCCCTACGTTTGACTACTGTTTTCTGGACGAGGCGCAGGACCTGTCTCCACT
>Ga0105173_1000240_pt1 | contig 9028 bp, 8 predicted proteins | sample Virmet3321_4155_FD_89708 | JGI IMG/M metagenome (GOLD analysis project Ga0105173, IMG submission 89708) | Marine viral communities from the Southern Atlantic ocean transect to study dissolved organic matter and carbon cycling - metaG 3321_4155 | ecosystem: Environmental > Aquatic > Marine >... | reverse complement strand
AGCCACTGCATGGCGCGTGTCACGCGTGACTTGGTGAACAAACCCATATCCATCACCCCCTTCGGTGTTGATACGGAAATACTCACGCCCTTTGACAAGCGGCGTGATGCGAACGGCGGTGACGGGGTGGTGCGCATCGGGACTATCAAGGCTCTCCACTCCAAATATGGGATCGGCGAACTCATCCGTGCCTTCAGTCGGGTCCATGATGAACGGCCTAATACCGTCCTTCGTATCTGGGGCGGCGGCCCAGACGAGAATCCCCTCAAGGTCTTGGCTCGCCGTCTTGTCCCGGACGGTTCGGTGGAGTTTCGCGGTGCCATTGATCATTCTGAGGTCAGAGATGCCTTGGGTAGTTTGGACATCTTTGCCGCCCTATCGACCCTGGATTCGGAGTCTTTCGGAGTGGCGATCATCGAGGCGGGAGCCTGTGGACTGCCAGCGGTCGTCAGCGATGCGGATGGTCCGGCAGAGGTCGTCGAGGATGGTGTTACCGGCTTGATCGTCCCCCGTGGTGACGTTATTGCCAGCGCTACTGCCTTGATGCAGCTGGTTGATGACGTTGAGTTGCGTCGGCGTATGGGTGGGGCTGGTCGCCACCACGTCGTCGAGACGTATTCGTGGGAGCGTAGCCTCGATCTCATGGAGCTGGCGTATCGGGACACCATCGATGATGCAGCGCGCCAGCATTGTTCAGGTCGTCACGGTGGGTAGTGGAAGGTAGAGTGCCAGCATTGCGCCCAGTTCCCGATTCGGGCGCTGCCATGTGGCCTCGGGGAGAGGCTGACTATCTCATCGAGAGGATTGCGTCGTGCGCGTCGTGAGTATCGTCGGGGCTCGTCCCCAATTCGTGAAATTGGCCCCGGTGGCTAAGGCTTTCGCGGCCGAGGGGATCGACCACAAGATCATCCATACCGGGCAGCATTACGACGTCAACATGTCGGATTCCTTCTTCGTCGAGCTCGGGATCCCGAACCCGGACCTGCATCTTGGTGTAGGAGGCGGCTCCCACGGCGTCATGACCGGCCGGATGCTCGAGCAGCTTGATCCGGTGCTTGAGGACATGGACCCAGACTGGGTGCTCGTTTACGGCGACACAAATTCGACCATTGCCGGCACCCTCTCGGCGGTGAAGATGCACCTGCCGGTTGCCCACCTGGAAGCCGGGCTGCGTTCCTTCAACCGTCGCATGCCCGAGGAGCACAACCGAGTTCTCACCGACCACGCCGCAGACCTGTGCCTGGCCCCGACCGAGGTAGCCATGGGACATCTGGCCGATGAGGGGCTGGCCTCCCGTGCAGTTCTTGTCGGAGACGTCATGACCGACGTGTGCCTGCAGGTGCGCGATTCCGTCCTCGCCAACCCGCGCCCGGTACCCGGTGTCGAGGCGGGCGAGAGTACGTCATGGCGACGATCCACCGTGCCGACAACACTGACGACCCCAAGCGTCTGGCCCACATTCTTGACGCCCTCGGCAGCCTAGATCGCAAGGTCATCCTGCCGGTACACCCGCGCCTGCGCGCCCGCGCCGAGTCCGACGGCTTTACTGTCGCCCGCGGCAACCTCACCACCATTGACCCGTTGGCTTACCCCGACATGGTTAACGCCGTCACCAACGCCGCTGGCGTCATCACCGACTCGGGTGGTTTGCAAAAAGAAGCCTTCCTGCTTGGCACTATCTGCACGACGGTGCGCACCGAGACCGAGTGGGTGGAGACCGTCGAGAACGGTTGGAACGTGCTCGATCCCGATGCCGAGCACCTGAGCGAGTACGCCACGCGCCCGCACCCCGAGAGCGATCCGGGGCATCCCTACGGTGACGGCAAGGCTGCTCGCAATGTCGCCACCGTGTTGTTGAAAGCCGGCGAGCGAGACCGTTCCTGATGGCGAATTCTTCCCGCCTCGGCAGGGTCGTCTCCCTCTCGACAGTTCATCACGGTCACGACAACCGGGTTTTCAACAAAGAAGCCAAGGCACTTGTCGCAGCTGGGCACGACTACCACCTCGTCATTTCCGCTGACCGTGACGGGATCGACCAAGGGGTCCCCGTCGTCGCCTTACACCGCGAGGAAGGCCGGGTCCGCCGACTCGTCGTCAGTCAGCGGGAAGCATGGCGCCACCTGCAAGCCCTCCAGCCCGAGGTGCTGCATATTCACGACCCGGAGCTCATTCCGCTGGCACTGGTGTGGCGTTGGCGCCATCACTGCAAAGTAATCTACGACGCTCACGAGGATCTCATCGGCCAGGTTGACACTAAGCCGTACCTAGGCGCGGTGACGCGGCCGCTGGCCAAGATGGCCGCTCGTGGACTTGTGGGGCTAGCCGAGCGCAGCGCCGACGCCGTCGTGGCGGCTACACCGACCGTGGGGGAAAGGTTCCGCCGCGCTTCAGTGACGGTAGTGCGAAATTACCCGTGGCTGGGTAACTACACGGTGCCACCCAAGCCGGTGCCGGGGCAGCTCGTATACGTCGGGGACTTGTCGGAGGAGCGCAAGCTTTCCTTCATGATCGAGGTGACGCGCACAGTCCGTAAGCAGGTGCCACAGGCGCATTTGGTGCTGGCCGGACGTGTGCTGCCACGCTGCCAGGAAACGGTGGAGCATGCCGTGGCAGAAGGGTTTGTGGAGCATCTCGGTCTGGTCGCCCCTACCGAGGTGCCGCAGGTGTTGGCCAGCGCGCAGGTCGGACTGGTCTTCCTCAAGCCGCTGCCGAACTATGTCGCGTCGTTGCCGACGAAACTGTTCGAGTACATGGCTTCCCGAGTGCCATTTGCGGCTTCGGACTTTCCGGCCTGGCGCGAGATGTTCGATGGTTACGGGGCTGGGATTTTTGTTGATACTGAGGATGCCGCAGCTACTGCAGATGCCCTGAGCGAGCTCTTGGCGGACCCGCAGCGGTGTCGGGAGATGGGCTGTGCTGGGCGTCGAGCGGTTGAGTCGGGGCTCAACTTCGAGTCCCAAGCCGAGGCCTTGATCGATCTGGTAGCCGGTTTGCTCGAGGGCTGATTCCCCGGTCCCGTGCCCGGCCAACAGTTGGTGGAGTCTCCGCCGCCCTTTCCAGCTTCCGTGTGGTGATTCGGGTAATGATCGGCCTCAAAGCCATCCCCGGTAGCAGGCGCTGGGGTCACGAGGCAGTTTTCCACAGGCTGCGTGAGTACCCCGGCCGGGGTTGTCCACAGAACCGAAAATGGTTGGAGGAAATCGGCTCCTCCGACGACAACTTTTAGTGTGAGGAATCTTGGAGAACGACTCGATCGACGCGGCGTTGCCCGTATTTACCGGCACAGCTATGTCCGAGGCCAGGCCGACCGGGCGGTAGCTCGAGGGGAGGCTGTCCGCATCCTGCCGGGGGTGGTCGCTGCGTCTGCTGTGGCCCGAGACCCGAGGATCATTATCCGGGCGTTGTTGTTGTGGCACCGTGACATTGTGTTGGTCGGAAAGGCTGCCCTTATCATGCTCGGGATGAAAGCCCCGGGTACAACCCGGCCCATGGACTTCTACGGCGTTAAGGATGTGGAGGCTTTCTCTACAACTCGTTGTCTCACCCGGCCGGGAATTCGAGTGCGTCGGTGGCATATACCTCACTGGTTTATAACCGAGCGAGAGCAAATTCGCATCGCTACTGCTGAAGTGTCGGTTCTCATACTGGCTATTCAGGGCGAGTGGGGATGGGTGTGTGAGGCCCTCCGGCAACGAGTCGTGACGCCCGAATCATGCCGGCAAGCTCGTAAGAGCCTGACAGGTCGGTATCCCAAGACCAAGGTTGATGCTGCTCTGGCCGACATCTGTCTGGCTGCGTGGTCGATTCCAGAACTAGAGATGGGCAGGGTACTGCGTGCTACTGGGATCACGGGGCACAAACCGAATCACAAGGTTCGTGTGGGCGACCGCTACTACTACTTGGACCGGGCCTTCGAGGCTGAGAAGGTGGCTTTGGAAATTGATGGCCGATCGGTACACGGGACGATTGACGGGTTTGAGGCGACCATGATGCGCTCAGCGCATTTAGACCGCCACGGCTGGAAGGTGCTTCACGTCACCCCAACCATGTTCCGCGAGGACCCGAGGTTTGTCCTAGACTGGCTCGCCTCCCACCTCCACCGGCGTCATCGGCCCAAAACTATGTTTACCGAGTTCGCTTTGCGACGAATTATGAGCGGCGCCGCCCCAGCTTGAGGCGCGGCTCGGTACATGGCTCACGTGCCGGAAACCAGGCCTAACCTTGCCCTATCCTTCGCGGCCCCTCGGCTCTGCTGCGCTGTGGAAATCGGGGTGATGATCAACCCAGCTGCAATCTCACGCAGCATGACCGGTGCTTAGACACCCGATTGCCACACGACGGGAGAAGGACCCCTAGGGGAAAGCTCAAGGCTAGCCAGCTCAAACCAGGAAGCTTAGAGGTCTGGCATGGGAGCCCTGGTGAGTGACTCCACCTAAATCGATGGGTAGTGCTGCTCCCGGTTCGCGTCTCACTACGACGAACGGAGGGGCGACACTCTCGCGTCACCCCACCGAATCGTCACTTGTAGGAGTAGAAGTCCGGGGCTGTTGAGACTCGCCCGGTGCCACCCATCGGGGTTGCATGACCATCAGCTCGAGGGTCGCGACGTTGGGTCACTCGCCCGCCGGAAGGCTTGCGCGTGGCGAGATTCTCGAACAAGGACGGGTCCTGGGAGCCCGTTTTCCTATCCTTAGGGCCTTTACGCATGGCTTTCAGTGCGATCCCGATAACGGCGACAGCAGCCACCGCGACGGCAACGAGGGTGCCCTTGTTGATCTCTTCAGGGTTGACTTCGGGCTTACTCATCTTTTTCACTCTTTCCCATCAATGGGTTTGGCGCCCTTCTCATCATCGTCGCGAAGGGCATTCTTGTTCATGTTCTCCTTACCCTCCTCGCTGAGAACGTCACCGACGATGGCTCCGGCCTCGCGATGGAAGGCGATGTAGCGGGCGCCGAGGTTTATCATGGCTTGCAGACGGTTGCGGCCGCCCAGCAGGGTGAAGATATGCACGGTGACCCACGTCAGCCATGCACCGATACCGGTGAACTTGAGCTTTTCGGACAGCTGCACGACGGCTGAATTGCGGCCGATCGTCGCCATCGTGCCTTTGTCGTTGTACTCGAACTTCTCCAGCGGCTCGCCGAGCTCGAGGTGAACGATCTGACGAGCAACGCACTCGCCTCCCTGGATGGCGGGTTGGGCGAGCTGGGGCTTGGGATCCTCGGTGTTGATGGCACCGTCGCCGACAGCAAAGATGCGATCCTGACCTTTGACGAGGAGGGTGCCGTCGGTAGCAATGCGGCCACCTCGGCCCTGCTCAAATCCCCAATTCGTAACAGACTTGTGGGCACCGACGCCAGCGGCCCAAATGACCATGTCGGCCGGGAGAGTCTGGCCGTCCTTGAGGAGCACGGAATCCTCGCGCACCTCAGCGATGGCGGTATTGGTGCGCACATCCACGCCGCGCTTCTGCAGTTGGCGGCGGGTGTAGTGGCGCAGCGCTGGGTCGAAGGGCATGAGGAGGTGGTTGGCCATCTCGACGAGCGTCACGTGGACCCGGTCGGTGGACACATCCGGGAAGATCGCCGGGATGCCGATTGACTTCATCTCGGCGAGGGTGCCGGCCATTTCGACGCCGGTCGGGCCGCCGCCAACGATGATGACGTCGAAGGTCTTGTCACGTTGGGTGTCGAGATCCTCAAGGTAGGTGAAGATCGCGTCGCGAGCGCGCAGTGAGGATGCACGGGTGTAAATGGTGTACGAGTTTTCTGCGGCACCAGGGGTTCCGAAGAAGTTGGCCCCGACGCCCTGGGACAAGACGAGGTAGTCGTAGGAGATCGGGTCGCCGTTGTCGACCTCGACAATCCGGTTCTCGGTATCGATACCGGTCACACAAGCGCGACGGAAGTGGGTGTGAGGACCGTTGTTAGCGGCGAAGGAGCGAAGTCGGTAGGTGACATCGCCAGGGTTGAGACCGCCGGTTGCCACCTGATACAGCAGCGGCTGGAATGTGGTGTACGGGTTGCGGTCGATGAGGGTGACGTCGCATCCTGCCTCGGCAGTCTTTTCGGCAGCAGCCAAGCCCCCGAATCCGGCGCCGACGATGACAACTCGGGGCTTGGAGTCCGTCAGAACCGGTTTGCAGCCCAGGCCCGGCAGGCCGATGTCTGACAACAGGTTATTGATGCCCATCTAATCCTCCGAATGATGTTGCAATGAGACGATACTCCCAAAAATGTGGTGTAACTCGCAATGAGTGAGGTCTCATTGAGAGGCGCGGAAGGGGCACTTCCGCTTCCAGCGTGACAGGCTGGGACCATGCCACATCTCCATACGCAGCCGCACGGACATGACGTGACGATCAGTGCGTGGATCCTCAGACAGTTTCCGTCTGACGGCGTTCGTCGTCAGCAGTGGAAGGCGCTGGTGCACAAACACCGCAAAATGAACCTGTGGATCCAGCCTGGCGGGCACGTCGAACATACCGAGAATCCCTGGCAGGCCCTGGCACACGAGCTTCATGAGGAGACGGGCTACAGCATCGACCAGTTGAGCGTTCTGCAGCCCTGGGACCGGTTGCCTGACGGCATACACGACCTCATGCATCCCACCCCGGTGCTCCTCAACACCCACAGCCCCTACCCGGGCCATTTCCACTCCGACATCGTCATGGCAATGGTTGCCCATGGCGATCCGGCGGAAAAACCGCGTCCGGGGGAGTCTCAAGAGCTGCAATGGGTCAGTCCTGACGAATTTGCCGCGTTGCCGGGGGCCGAGCCTGACGCAGTCATGATCATGACGATGATCGTTGAAAGGGTGGCTGATTCATGGCTGGCGATCCCCGCGACACGCTGGTCTCTGGCTGACGCTCCCGCTGAGGCGATGACCGATCGGTCTGTTGCTGAGGCCACTGCTCCTGATCCTCTCGACGACAGGGAGACGCTGGGGTGGGGGACCGCTCAGTGACGAGGAATTGTGGTCCAGACCTGGCGAGAGTTGGGGCTGGGCTTCCGGTTGCCGCCTACCGTGACGAGATCACCACGGCTTTACATGGTGGGCGGGCCGTCATCGTGGCTCCACCGGGTACTGGTAAGACAACATTCGTCCCGCCCTTGGTGGCCTCGAGGTGTTCTGGTCGGGTTATCGTCACCCAGCCACGCCGGGTGGCAGCGAGGGCCGCTGCTCGCCGACTTGCCACGCTGACCGGGACCCGCCCCGGGGAGTTCGCGTCGCACACCGTGCACGGTGAGTCGACGACAACCCGCGACACCAAGGTGGAGTTCGTTACTACCGGGGTGTTGCTGCGCCGTCTACTCAGCGACCCCGACCTGACTGGGGTGGATGCTGTCGTCCTCGATGAGGTCCACGAACGGCACCTCGACGCTGACCTCGTCGTGGCAATGGTGTGCGAAGTTGCTCAATTGCGCGATGATCTGACCATTGTCGCGATGTCGGCGACTGTCGATAGTTCCGGGTGGGCAGCTTTTCTCGGCGGTGTTGAGCCGGCGCCGGTTGTCGAGGTGGCCTCCGCTCTGCATGAACTCGAGGTGGAGTGGGCACCGGCAGCTGGTGCTGCTGTGGAATCTCGGGGAGTGAGTCGCGAATTTCTCGGCCATCTTGGCACTGTGACCGTTGACGCGCTTGATCGCCACACTGAAGGGTCGGCACTTGTTTTTGTTCCGGGCGCCCGCGAGGTTGACCACGTCGTCGCGGATTTGCGTTCCCGGCTCGCCGGGATAGATGTGGTCGGGTTGTCTGGGGCGATGTCGGCACGTGAGCAGGATCATGCTCTGTCAGATCCAGGGAATGTGCGTCGCGTTATTGTCTCGACGGCTGTCGCAGAATCTTCCCTGACGGTGCCTGGTGTGAGGCTCGTTGTTGACTCCGGGTTGTCACGCGAACCGAGACTCGACCGTGGTCGAGGTATGACGGGCCTAGTGACGGTCCGGGAATCCCGCGCTTCAGCAGTGCAGCGCGCCGGACGCGCAGCTCGTCTGGGCCCGGGGGTAGCAGTGCGCTGCCTGCGTGCCCAGGACTGGGCGGGCATGAATGCCGACCCTACCCCCGAGGTCGACCACGCCGACCTTGTGGCGTCCCTGTTGTCTTTGGCGGTGTGGGGATCCCCTCGTGGCGAAGGGATGGCACTGCCAACACCATTGCCACAGGATCGGGTAGCTGCGGCCGAAGAGGAACTGCGAGATCTGGGGGCCGTCGACGCGGAGGGGCGGATTACGGCGAGGGGGCGTCACCTTGCCACGTTTCCCCTTGACCCACGTCTGGCAAGGGCTTTGACCGACGGTGCCGCCATCATCGGATCGCGCCGCTGTGCTGAGATCGCCGCCATGCTTGGCCTGGAAGACGGCCAGGTCGACCTCGTTGGGCAATGGCGTCAACTGCGATCGGGGCGACACCCAGAGGCCGCGATGTGGCGCCGCGAAGCTGACCGGCTGGCCCGGCTCATCAACGACGTTCCCCCTACCGACATCACCGATGACGATGCCGTCGCCACCGTCGTTTCCCTTGCTCGCCCGGGGTGGATCGCTCGCAGCCGAGGGGTGGGTTCTACGTCGTATCTACTGGCCTGTGGCACGGGGGTTGACCTTCCTCGCAACTGCCCTCCAGGGCTGCTCGGGCAGCCGTGGCTGGCGGTGGCACGTACCTCGCGCATTACTAGTGGCGCCCTCATCCGGGCCGCTGTCCCGCTCTCGGAGTCGGCTGCGTTGGAGTCCGGTGAGGCGATGCTGACGAACGACACACCGGTGACTTGGGATGGCGGGAAAGTACGGGGCAGGCGGGTGTCGCGCCTCGGTGCGATCGAGTTGTCGTCGACCCCGGTCCGCCCAGATCCGGTACGGGCTCGCCACGTGGCGCTGGAAGCAGTGAGGTCTGGGGGACTTGACGTAGCGAGCCTGACGAAGAACGGTGAATCTTTGCGACGCCGTCTTGCCCTGGCCCATCGGGTGTTTGGTGATCCCTGGCCCGATGTCAGCGATGAGGCTCTGCTAGCCTGCGCCGAGGAGTGGCTT
>Ga0105173_1000214_pt1 | contig 10037 bp, 10 predicted proteins | sample Virmet3321_4155_FD_89708 | JGI IMG/M metagenome (GOLD analysis project Ga0105173, IMG submission 89708) | Marine viral communities from the Southern Atlantic ocean transect to study dissolved organic matter and carbon cycling - metaG 3321_4155 | ecosystem: Environmental > Aquatic > Marine >... | reverse complement strand
TCCTTAGTTACGCCAAGGTTAGAAATTACTTCAAGTTTTTTGTTTTCTATCTGTAACTGTTCTTCAACTTCAACTAAATTAGCAAAATGTTTTTCTGAAATTTTGTTTAACTCGTCATTGATCTGTTTAAGCCTTTGATTTTTTGTTTGCAAATTGCTTTTTTGGTTTGTAATGATTTCGTTTGGTGTTCCGTTTAGGTTTGGCACTGCCTCAATTTTGGCATTATGTTTTTGAATAATCTCAGCAAAAGCATCAGATGAAATTGTTGGAAATACTACCAAGATTAGATGTGTAACTTTTTTGTCTGCTTTTGTATAGAGCATAATGTCTTGTTTATGTGCGTCAAGAGTTTTCTTAAATTCTTCAAACTTGTCAGATGGAATTCTTCCAAAATAGGAATTTGCAGATGACAGTTGAAGAATCTTCAGGTCTTCAGGGAAGAAACTAAATTCTTCAACAAGTTTTAGGTTGTTCTCAGTATCCTTGATTTCAGTTAGAAGTGCTTCCTTTTCCTTCTCAAGGCTTGCGACTTGCTCGTCAACATCAATGGTACTGGCAGTTTGCAATAGGTCGTCAATAGAATCAAAGCGCTTTCTAACAGTTACCGGTATACTAGGGAGCACTGTCATTAATGCCTTCACTCGCAACAGCTGGTCTGTGACCTGCCTTGTTAGCTCGTTGTCACGCTCATTTTTTACAATGGCTAAAACATCTTTTGATAATGGTTCTAATTGCAAAACTTCCATGTCATGCAAAATAGAAACGACATTCTGCTGATTTTTTCGCAGGCCCATAATAGCTATCTTAGCCATTTTAACAGGCTTGAACACTTCTACTCTACTCCTTTTAGTAAAATGTTGATAATGTCTTGCGCGTTTTGTGATGTGATTTGCGATGCAACGTCTTTAGATTTCGTCTTTGCTTCTTCAATTGTCTTTTGTGTTTCAGCATCGGCTTTTTTTGTAGCATCTGCTACACTTGAATCAACTAGTTTTTCACCCTCAGCCTTTGCAGCTGTAATTGCCTTTTCTAATTCCGATTCTAACTGAATGATTTTATCCTCAATCTTACTTTTGTAACTTTCAATCTCCTTTTGAGCTTCTTCTTCTACTTGTTTTATCTTCTTGAGTGAGCTGATGTATTGATCTTGTGACGACGACATATCATGCACCCAAAAGTTCTTTGCTCAAATACAAAATTACAGCAATGGCGATGAAGATGTTTCCCATCATAACTGCCCGTTTAATATAGTAAAATTTTTTTTGTTGGGAATTTTTAAAATCAATTTGCAATTACTGTTGCCTCCACCTTTTTCTTTTCTCTTTCTTCCATCTTTCGTTTTACAGTCTTTAACATTGCAAACGTATCTCGCTCCATCTCTTCAAGCCTAAACGTAATGAACTTAACAGCGGATTCTAGTCTTGGAATGAAGACGTTTTCGATTGCATTAGCCTTTCGTTTTGTCTTATCAATCTCATATAGTAATTTTCGTAGTGTTGTCTCTTTTTCTGCTACATCTAGGACAATTTTATGCACTTCTTGGAATGCCTTCATTGCTTCACTGATGGAAACTGGAATCTCTAACAAATAGTCGGTAAGTGATTCTTCCCTTCTTCCACCTTCAAGTCTTGGAATCTTTACGCCCATAACGTTCTTTGGTGTAATCAATAATTTTTTTAATTGAGGAATTTTCATTGCCTCGTTTTCAAGTCTCATTTCGCCATCAATCATCTCCGCCATCCTTATGCTTTGGTAACCCTTGATCAGTTCGGCATTTAGCTCTCCCCGCAATCTGGATGATGCCTTGCTAATACTGAAAAATTCTAGAATCAAAGCTTGGCGTTTTAGTTTTAACAGCTTGAGTCCCTTTTTTGCAATCTTGATTCGTTTTTTTGTACGCAAGTATTCGAGGCGAGTTGGACGGATGTCAGTGTTGGATGGCATTCAAATCACCTATTCAGATTTGTTTGTGCCACCGGTACTAGTCTTCTTTGCATATTTAGCAATAAATTCTGGTTTGATACGGGTAAGTTCAGTCTCTGAAAGCCCTGCTAATAGATCCCAACCAAGTGAAAGTGTCTGCTCAATGGAACGGTTCTCGTTAGGTCCCTGATGAACAAATTTTTTCTCAAAGTCGTTTGCAACAATAAGGAATTTTCTATCAAGATCACTTAGTGCACCTTCACCTACAATGGCAGCAAGTGCTCTTGCATCTTTACCTTGAGCATAAGCAGCATAAAGTTGGTCCGCAAGTTGTCTGTGATCTTCTCTTGTTCTTCCTTCACCAATTCCTTGGTTCATTAAACGTGACAAACTTGTTAGAACGTCAACGGGTGGTTGAATGTTTGCTCTGTGTAATTCTCTATTCATTACAATCTGACCCTCAGTAATGTAACCAGTAAGATCAGGGATTGGATGTGTGATGTCGTCAGCAGGCATTGTAAGAATTGGTAGTTGTGTTACTGAACCTTTCCTTCCCTTGATTTTTCCTGCACGCTCATAAATTGAAGCCAAGTCTGTATACAGATAACCTGGATAACCTCTTCTTCCTGGAACTTCTTCACGTGCTGCAGAAATTTCTCTTAATGCTTCACAATAGTTTGTCATATCTGTTAAAATGACCAAGACGTGTTGTTCGCGTTCATATGCAAGGAATTCTGCGGTGGTTAGTGCAAGTCTAGGAGTAAGTATACGTTCCATTGAAGGATCAGAAGATAAGTTAAGGAAAAGTGCAGTTCTTTCAAGTGAACCACTCTCTTCGAATTGCTTAATGAAAAAGTTTGCCTCCTCACTTGTAATTCCAATTGCTGCAAAGACAACAGAAAAGTTTTCTTCCGTGCCAAGGACTTGTGCCTGTCTTGCAATTTGTGATGCAAGTTGATTATGTGGTAGGCCGGATGCTGAGAAGATTGGTAATTTTTGACCCCTTACCAGTGTGTTCATTCCATCAATGTTTGACATTCCCGTTTGAATGAATTCCGATGGTTCTTCTCTGGAATATGGATTAATGCTGGAACCTACTAGATCAAATTTTTCTTTTGATACAATCTTTGGTCCATTATCTTTTGGGTTTCCCAGTCCATCAAATACTCTTCCGAGCATTTCATCAGATACTGATAATGTTGCTGTTTCACCAAGGAATGTTGTTGAAGTACCAGTAGTGTTAAGACCTAAAGTTTGACCGAAGACCTGGACTACAGCAAGACCTTGACTTGTATCTAATACTTGTCCCTGTCGTCTTTCTCCATTTTCTAATTTTATCTCAACCATTTCACCATAAGCTGCGTTATCAACCCCCTTGACAAAAATCAGTGGGCCTGCAACTTTGTCTAGTGTTTTAAACGATACGTTTGGCATTAGTTAGAACTCTCCTTTGAAAGGGAATCAAATTCTTGTTTCATCTTGCTGTTAATGTCGTTTAGTAATTTTTCTAATTCTTCCTCTTTTGTCCATTTCATTTTTGGTATCATTCCTCTTGATTCAAGTGCTCCCACTTTGGCAGATGTAGATCCTTTCTTTATTACGTCAGCCTCCTTCCTACCAAATTCTAAAATGGTAGACAACATCTTGTGTTGTTTTTGTATTGATGTGTAAGTATCAACCTCATCAAATGCACTTTGCTGGAGGTAATCTTCACGAATTGAACGGGCAGTGTCCAAGATTCCTTTTTCTGGTTCCGGTAATGCATCATATCCTACAAGTTGCACAATCTCTTGCAGTTCTGATTCTTTCTGTAAAATTTCTAATGCCTCTTTTCTTAGGTCAATCCAATCCTTTGAAACGTTAGATTTGTACCAGTCTGCCATGTCATCCATGTACAAAGAATAGCTTGTCAGCCAGTTGATTGCTGGAAAGTGTCTCCTGTTTGCTAAATTGGCATCAAGTCCCCAGAACACACGGGTTACTCTAAGTGTGTTTTGTGAAACTGGTTCTGAAAAATCTCCGCCTGGTGGAGAGACTGCACCAACTAAAGATAAGGAGCCTTCACGCTCTTCAGGAGAAATAACAATGCATCTTCCTCCTCTTTCATAAAACTCTGCTAATCTTCTTCCGAGATATGCTGGATATCCTTCTTCACCAGGCATCTCTTCTAGCCTTCCTGAAATTTCTCTTAATGCCTCAGCCCATCTTGAAGTACTGTCAGCCATAAGTGCTACACCGTATCCCATGTCACGATAATATTCACCCATTGTAATTCCAGTATAGATACTTGCTTCACGTGCAGCTACTGGCATGTTTGAAGTGTTTGCCACTAGAATAGTTCGTTCCATTAAAGGACGCTTTGATTTTGGATCTATTAGTTTAGGGAATTGTGTCAGTACTTCACACATTTCATTTCCTCTTTCTCCACAACCAATGTAAACAATTATCTCGCTGTCTGCCCACTTGGCAAGCTGCTGTTGAGTTACTGTTTTTCCACTTCCGAAAGGACCTGGAATTGCAGCTGAACCTCCTTTAGCAACAGGGAAAAATGTGTCAAGTACTCTTTGGCCTGTAAGCAATGGCTGATCAGGTGGAAGTTTTCTCAAAACTGGTCTTGGTATTCTTACTGTCCACCAACTTGATAGACCGATATCAGTAGTCTTACTATTTTTTACGGCTGCAATTTTGTCATTTACAGTAAACTGTCCTTCAGAAATATCAACAAGTTCGCCAGAAACGTTGTAAGGCACCATAATTTTGTGTTTGATTAGCGGAGTCTCTTGAACTTCAGCGATTATCTCACCGGGAGAAACTTGGTCTCCGTTTTTCTTTACTGGGATAAACTCCCACTTTTTCTTTTGATCAAGTGCAGGAATAATTTTTCCTCTACTGATAAAGTCTCCACTCTCTGCAGCTAAGACATCCAAAGGTCTTTGAATTCCATCATAAATTGATGTTAAGAGTCCCGGTCCAAGCTGCAAAGAGAGTGGTCGATTTGTATTTATCACTTTTTCTCCTGGCTTGAGACCAGTTGTATCCTCGTAAACTTGAATCTGCGCAGTGTTTCCTTCCAGACGAATGATTTCACCCATAAGACCCATCTCACCAATACGAACAACGTCAAACATGTGCGCGCCTTCAATATCCTTAGCTACTACAACAGGACCAGTAATTCTTGAAATTATAGCGTCTGCCATGTCAATTGACCTCTATACTAATTCCCAGAACCCGTTTTGCCAATGCAGCAATTGATTCTTTGTCTTCTTCAGCAGTTTCTTTTTGAGATGGCATAAATAACACTAGTGGCTCGATGGACTCCTCAATTTCTGCGATGAATTTTGAAGAAAGTTTATCACGCATTGAATTGCTTGCAATAATCAAACCGAACTCACCAGATGAGTAGAGCTCTTGAATTTTTTTACTTGCATCCTCTTCATCGGTGACAATAAAGGTATCATCGATTCCAATCAGACGATAACCAATTACAAGTTCGCGATCTCCTACAACGGCTAATCTGCCACTCGTATCAGCTTTTTGTTTTGAAACTTGTTCACTCAAAATAACAACATCCCCTTGATTTTATCAATTGGAAGATCGTAGCGCTTACCATATGTAATCCTTTTTAGATTTTCATGTTCATTTTCTGCTCTGAATAGAAAATAGAAAATAGTCCCGATTGACAATGCAATGTTTCTCAATTTTTTTACATAGTTTGTAAAGATGAATTTTGTAATTGCTATCTCGAAATCAATCAAGCTTTTTGAAGTCTTGTATTGTTCGATAGCATCAGTTAGCTTAAAGTAAGAATCAAATTTTCCAACCATTTCTATAACGTCCTTTACCTCATAACTGTCAAGTAACTCCTTTGAGGATATTCTTCCGCCTTCAACAAGATGTTTTGTTATCACGTCCTTTTCTAGGTTGGATTCCTTTGCCTTCAAAAGATTCAGAATGTTTTTCTTGTCTATTTCGGCTCGAATTAATTCTCTGATTGAGCCTTCATCTCCCTGGAAGAACTTGAGTGACTCGAGCAACTTTTGATAGTATGCTTCGTGTAGGGCTGACATCATTGGTCCCAAATCTCCAGTCTTTTGGAACTCATCCAAGTGCTTCAGCAAGACAACACCATAATCATATTTTGTTAGTTTGCTAACTACGCCATCAACGGTTGTCTCAGCAAGAATGATCTTTATCTCATCGTGTGATATGTTACCGGCAGCAATTCCTGCGGGAACATTTCTGCTAGAAATCAGCAACGATTCAGTTTCTGTAATTTCTCTTCCCATTGCCTTGGAAGAGAGAATCAATTCTATATTGTAAAGATCCCATTTAGAAAGATAAGCTCTAACCGCGTTTTTGCCACTAAATGGTGTTGCCTCTGAAATAATTTTATTGGTTTCAACAATGTGGCGGTTAAATGCAACTTCTAAGAGCTCGGCTTCTTTGTACACTGATGCAGACTTTTTGATCTCTTCGCCATACCAAGTTGATTCCAATTGCTTGACCATCTCTGTTACACTATTTGCCTTGAGCAGGTTTTGTAAAAATTCTTCAGAAAGAAAATTTATTGCAATTGACTGTAACCTTCCAAATGAAGATGCGTATTGTGATGCGCCCATTACAGTATCTTCTCCAAAATTGTATTCTTTATCTCATCTTCGCTACTTCTAAGCAGTTCTTCAAAAGTCAAATCAATTTCTTTCGTACCCTCTTTGTTTTCAGCGATAAAACCGCCTAGAGTTTGAATTGTAGAACCAACTTTTACCCCACTCTTGAAAAATTGCTTGTCCTCTTCACGGCAATGAACTACTAGTTCCTTAGCAAGCACTTTCTTTGAATAGTCAACCAACTTTTGTAGGACTTGGTTGTATTCCGGTTTTTTTGAGTAACCGTCTAGCTCTTTTTTGATAACATCAAACGTGGAATCTAAATTTTTGTTGATTGCGTCAAACAATATCTTCTTGGCTTCAAGTTTTCCAGCCTCAACTATTCTTGCGCCTTCTCTTTCTGCTTTTGTCTTTGCCTCGTTGGCATAGTTCTCCTTAAGCTCCTTTACTGCAGAATTTTTTTTAGAATTGGTTTCTGATTTTTTGTCGTTTAATTTTTTATCAAGATCAGCAAGTTCGTTTTTTTTTCTATTTTGAATCTCAGTCACAAATTGATCTATACTCATGGTGCTTTGCCTTAGAGTATATCAAGCAATAGGATAATTCCCAGAACGAAACCAATAATCCAAAGTGTTTCAGGAATTACAAAGAAGAATAAAACTTGACCAAACTTTTCTGGTTTTTCTGCTATAATTCCCATACCAGCCGCACCTATTCCCTGCTGTGCGCTGCCAGTACCGATCAAACCTCCTGCTATTGCAATAGCAGCAGCAAGTGCCAAAATAGGCTTTGCTAATGCTGAATCTCCACCCTCAGCAGCAAAAGCTGGAGGTGTAACAAATGTCATAACTAACATGACAGCCCCAACAACAATAGCGAGATAGGAAAATTTTTTCCTGCTATGAGCCATCTGATCTCGCTGCTTCCCTAACGTTATATTAACCATATTATGAAAATCTTGATCGAGGTTTTTTATTCTATGGGAAGTTCTGATTTGTTTCCCCATTCTCCCCAAGACCCAAGATAGACTTTGACGTTTGTGAATCCAATTTTCTTTAATACCACAAATGTATTTGCCGCCCTATATGCCCCTTGACAATAAGTTACAACTTCTGCATCTTTTGGCATTTGATATAGTTTAGAAAGATCATCATTATTTTTGAGAGTTCCATCATTGGCAATGTTTTCAGTATAGTCTATGTTAGTTGATGTTGGTATGTGACCACCTCTAGCTGCTCTTACAAGTTCACCATCAAACTCTTCCTTTGAACGCACATCTAAAATTGTAATTTTGTTAAGGTTATCCAACACATACTCAAACCCCGCTAAAACTTTAGAATTGGGCTTTCCAGAAAAATTGGATGGCTTGTAGCCAGTTGGAATTGTATTCCAAGCACGTCCTTCATTCTTCCATTTTGTAATGCCGCCGTCAAGCATTGATACGTTGGGATGTGAAAAATATTCAAGCAGCCAAACTCCTCTGGCGGCAAGCATTCCAGAGACGTTATCATAGAAAACTACTTTTTTTTCTTCCGAGACGCCTACCTGCGAAAAAATTTTTCTAAACTGTTCATTAAAGGAAGATATTCCATTCTGGCTTGTATCAATCCAGTGAAAGGAGAAAAGGTCCAAGTTTACAGCATTTGTAATGTGTCCCTGAGAATATTCTTGGAAGGACCTTGCGTCAATCAAAATAAGACTAGGATCATCAATAATTTTCTCTAGTTCTGCTGTGGTGATTAACACAATTTTGTATATTGTTGACGGTAAATGAATTTGTCTAGATTAAAATAAAAAAAAGAAAAAAAAGATGGAGTTTTTCACTCGAATACGTATGCTCGTTCACCGTTCTGGGCGATGTCCAATCCGACTTCCTCCTCTCTTGGAGTAACTCGAATTCCACCTGGCCAGATTGCGTCCATAATCTTCAGTATAGCAATTGTCACAGCGAACGTGTAAGCAACGGACATACATGCTGCCACTATGTTAATAGCTTGTTGCTCAAATCCTTCTGCTGTTCCAGTCCACGCACCAATACCGTCACCGGTATCCCAAATGTGTGGACTTGCTAGTGTTCCGGTCAAAACTGCACCAGTGAAACCGCCTATTCCGTGTACTCCCCATACATCGAGGGCGTCATCCCATTTGCGCGAGTTTTTGAACGCGACAGCGCCGTAACAGAGGGTTCCTGCAGCAACTCCGATTATGATTGAAGCCATAGGGCCAACCCAACCAGATGCTGGAGTAATTGCTACCAAGCCTGCTACTGCACCAGTTGCAGCACCTGCGATACTGGGTCTTCCAGTATGTCCCCATGACATCAGTAACCAAGTTACCGAAGCCATGCCAGTTGCTGTGTTAGTTACAGTCCAAGCGCTGACAGTAATACCGTCTGCTAATACTTCGCTTCCTGCGTTGAATCCGAACCAGCCGAACCAGAGTATTGAAGCTCCCAGTACGACCATAGGTATGTTGTGTGGTTCCATTGGAACCTTTCCATATCCAAGTCGTCTACCAAGAACTAGAGCTGCTGCTAGGGCTGCAAATCCTGAAGTTATATGAACTACAGTACCGCCTGCAAAGTCAAGACCGTACGAAGGTGACAGGTCTGGATCAAAGTCCAAGTTTCCTATGTATCCGCCTCCCCAGACCCAATGTGCAATTGGGTCATACACGAAGGTTCCCCATAAGAGTATGAAGATTACCAGAGCGCTGAACTTCATTCGGTCAACTAAGCCACCGACAATGAGAGCTGGTGTGATAATGGCGAATGTTGCTTGGAACATTGCAAACAATTGATGTGGAACTGTTCCAGGCCATCCTTGACTACAATAACCTGTTGTTTTCATCTGTTGCATTTGGTAATAATCAGACCAAGTGCCTTCACATGAGCCTGGTTCACCTAGTGGTGCCCAGTGTGAAACTTGATTGAAACCAACGTAGTCCAGGTTACCCATGAACAAGTTTGCATCATTGTCAACTGGTCCAAATGCTAGGGAATATCCCCACAGTACCCATTGTACTGAGATTAGTCCAATGACAATGAATGTCATTCCAATTGTGTTTACAGCGTTCTTTGATCTTGCTAGTCCTCCATAAAGGAATGCTACCCCTGGAGTCATGAACAAGACAAGAGCTGATGCTGTCAACATCCACGCAGTGTCACCTGTATCTATGTAACAATACATGTCCGGTGTGCCATCGTCATCTGTATCATACCAACATTCGTTGGGATTACCAGTATAGATTCCGGCGCCCGGTACTCCGACTTGATACCCATCCATTCCATCTACGATTGATTGGGCATATGCCTGAGCCATTGCTCCCGTCGCGGTGAGTGCGACTGCGACCATAAGTATTAGAGCATACTTATGTTTTGCAGAATTAATCTGCATAATAGAGTTCATCTTGTTTTCGGCAAATTGAACTGGTTATAAACCTAAAGTTGTGTTACTTACAAATTAGGTCATTAACTAAATATACATATATAATGATATTATCACAATA
>Ga0105173_1000207_pt1 | contig 10289 bp, 22 predicted proteins | sample Virmet3321_4155_FD_89708 | JGI IMG/M metagenome (GOLD analysis project Ga0105173, IMG submission 89708) | Marine viral communities from the Southern Atlantic ocean transect to study dissolved organic matter and carbon cycling - metaG 3321_4155 | ecosystem: Environmental > Aquatic > Marine >... | reverse complement strand
CGGTAATACTCGGGGCCCATCATGCTTTTCTTTTTTGTCGCCATATCTAAATCCATTCGTCGGTCTCGAGCAACTCCAGTATCGTACCGTAGTTCTCGATGTCCTTCGCTGTATCCAGCATAGGCTCATTTTCCGCTTCTGGCGACTCCTTGTTTTCCACACGCTTCCATGTGAGGTTCATTAATCGCTGCAATTTGTCGTTTAACCGAAACCCGACACCCAGTATGTTCAAATCCTTCTTGTCCCACGCTGCTATGTTCTTGCTTCCGTAATCACTTTGCTTCCTGTCAAACAACATTATGTTCTCTATCTTCACCTTCAAGGCTTTCTTCGCCATGTTGGTCTTCAGCCCCAGCGCCTGCGACAATATCGTCGCCAGAAAAGCTGTGCTCGGTTTCTGCTGGAGTTTCGCCAGCGTTGTTTTTATCGCTTCCTTTGCCTGATCCGCTGTCAGGTGTTCCTCCACTGATGTTGACTTGTCTTGGGTCATTTATTTGTATTGGTGTTACGGGTTGCCCCGGTATAAAACTGGCTCTTCTCTTTGTCTCTTCAGACCTCAGCTGCTTGTTGTTTACCATGTTTCCACATATTTTTGCGGATTCCGTCAGTTGCTTCGACACCTCAACCGCCTTGCTTATAGCCTGCAACTTTATGGAGTCATCGTCCGCCTCAAAGGCAATGTCGGAAGCAAGCTGCATCAACGGCTCAAGCTTTTCCGCCGATAGAAAGACATAACCAATACTGGTTTTTACTACCCCCTCCTTCTCAATGAAGTCCCCAAGCTTCCTGAGCTCCCCGTATTTCTTCCTCTTGATGGCAACCAAACCTGTCTCGGTCGCAGCCTGCTTGGCCTCCTTCGCCGTGAACATCCCCTTGGTGGGTGGGACAATGGATGTCCCAGTCTTTGGGAGCTCCAAAGGTTCGCCGTCTTCCTGAAGTATTCCTGTGTCACTCATTCCATCCAAATTCGAATCCATTATCTCTTGCCCAACAGGTTGCATCTTTTTGCTTCGTCTTTAAAGGCATATAACATTTGCACCCCAGATCACCATCACTGGAGTCACCGCACGTCCGCCTTCTCTGGCTGAATATCGGACACCGCCAACACTCTCGGTACCTCGCCAGCCTTGTGGTCGAGTCCACCGTTCGCGTGGAGGGCATCCCGAAGATTGACCACCACACCAATTGCACCCCTGTTCTCAGGATGTTTGGCAGACACATGACGAGACCTGATGAACGGCACCAAGAAATGGCCCCCAGCAACACGGCTGTTGCGAACTCCACCGCACGGGAACCCCGCTTGAGATATGAATGACCTGTAGACATCTATCAGTTTCTCCTTTAGGTTGTATATGGTTTTAGCGACATAACGACAATAATCTGAGACACTTAACCTGTCTCTCTTCTTCCTTTCGACTCTAATCATATTACTCCACCAAAGCTTCTTTGGGGATATCTCAAGCCCCCAGTAAATGTGGTTATTCCTGAAAGCCAATAGTCTGGTGTTGCTCATCTCAGCCCAGAACCCCTTGTCCTTGGCTATCTCAACACAGGTCTCATGCCCCCGCCCATGGAAGTCCTGCCCTATGTTCTTGAACTCATCATATAACCCGTTCTTCCAGTTCACCCTGTACGGAATCGGATACAACTCGGCGAACCCCAAATCAACGGATTCCTGCTCATTGACCAGCCTATCCAACATCTTTTCCTGCAAAACCTCCCATACCAACTTCATCTGGGGGAGACTGATTACCCCCGTTTCTGCTACGCTTTTCAGGAGTTTTTCATCAAAATGCATTTTTTTTAAAAAAAACTTGCTTTTCTGCCGTGGGCTTTCATTCTGTTGCCTGCAGAGGGTGGCAAGGCCGCGAGCAGGTTAACGGCCTTCCACAAAGACAACAATAGTTTTATCCTCCCTTGGGTCGAGGGCACTGGCTAGTTCTGCTCATTTCTAGCTGCCCACCTCTGCAACATCGACTTGGCCCAAGGGGGGTGTTTTTTTTGAACAATGACAATAAAACAACTAAACAGAATTAGGCTGGACTCACCAAGCTTCAGAATCTATGTAGCCCTGTTGAGTGAAAGTAACATGACCATTAATAAACTAGCCTCTAAAACAGGCATAACATGGAAAACCATTAGTAAAAAGGTGCCAAAACTGCTGTCCAAAGGTCTAGCCACCAAAACAAACCACCACCACTACTCTGGAATTGACCTGACTATGGAAAATAACCCAACAGTTGTGGAAAATGACATAGGTGCAGTTAGGGAAAATGACCTAACCGTTGTGGAAAATGACCGAAGTGTTGTGGAAAATGACCCAACTACGCAGGCAATCTATGACAAATACTCCTGAAGTTCGGTCTTTTTACCTAAATGCAACACAGGGTATACAAGAATATACCAGTATCTCTGTCACATATATGTATTATATAATACCAGTATCTCTAACACAAGCTATTAATCTATAATTCTATCACATAGGTATCTCTAGTTAATATATATCTCTATCACAACACCGCAGAAAGCAGAAAGTTTTCAAAAATGAGCAGAATACCACCGCATCTAGAGGATCGGATATCCGAGAAAGGCTTGATCGGCTGTATCCTCCTAGAACCTGCCATCCTTGATAAGCTTCTCGGAAAAACCGAGAAGCCTCTACTCCTGTTTACCCACCACGCCTGTGTCCAACACGTGGTTGCCATACTTAAACTCCACGAAGATAACAAGGCAATAGACCGTGTCACCCTCTCCCATGAACTGCTAAAAACCGGGAATACCACCACTATCTCCTTCATCGACGAATGTGAAAACCTAACCCCATCACCCACTAACTGGTCTTACTATTACGATATCCTCTCTGGCCTCCAACATACCCGCGAAACTAAAGCACTGTGCGATGAGATGTCTGACTCCATTTCAAAAGGGGCTGTCACGGAGCCTACAGGGGTGTTGGAAGAGCTTTCTGAACGTGTCGAGGGTCTCTGTAAGGTCAGAGATCAGGAGTCGTCTGTGAGGGTCTACAAGGATGTTGCCCCTGAGACTGTCGAGTTCTTCCAGACTTGCTTCGAACGGAAGGGCGAAATAACCGGGATCACCACGGGTCTTCGTACGCTGGATAAAATGCTGAACGGCCTCAATAATCGCCACCTCAATATCATCGCCGCCAGACCTTCCGTCGGCAAAACCTCCCTAGGTATCTGCATAGCAGATGCCGCTGCCATGAAAGGTAAAAAAATCCTCTTCTTCTCACTCGAAATGTCTGCCCCAGAAATCATGATGCGCTCTATCTGCGCTCATATGGAACTTAACTACCGCCACTGCCTCAACGGTAACCTGACCCCAGAAGATATGACCAAGATCGCCGCTGGCATAGATCACGTCGCCACCTACCCCATCTTCATTGATGACTCTTCCTCCTCCACTATCCACCAAATAAAAGCCAAGTCCAAAAGATATAAACGTGACTTCGGTATCGACATGATCATCGTCGACTATCTGCAGATCATTAGTACCCATAAAAAGTTTGAAACCCGCGATAGGGAAATTGCCTCATACTCCGCCGCCCTAAAAGAACTAGCACGAGAATTGAACGTCCCCGTAGTCTGCCTGTCTCAACTCTCCCGCGAAGGTGCACGTAATGAACGTAAACCACGCCTCACCGACCTCCGTGACTCAGGCGCTATCGAACAGGACGCCGATGTCGTCATTATGTTGCACCGAGATAATTCCGTTGACAACCAATCGGATAACCCCTATCCCCTGCACCTGATTGTTGCCAAACAACGGAACGGCCCCGTTGGTGTAGTAGAGGTGGAATTTATGCCCCAATTTACTAAATTAAGAGTCCCGTCACTTATGAACTATCCCGACGCCCCTCCCATGGACTCCTTTGGTAACCGACTATAATAAACAGCTGGGCTCCGTAGCCGAAACTATCGTCACCACGGAACTGCTGAAAAGGGGATGGGTCGTCTCCACCCCGGAAGGTGACTACGCTCCCTACGATAGAATAGCCACCAAAGGGCCTTTCACCCATAAAATCCAAATCAAGTCGGCTACCTATAAAAACAGAAAGCTGGTCTTCAAATGGACTGTCCCGGGCGGACATAGAAAACAAAGACAAGCTTCCCTAGACGAAATATCCTACTACGTCTTCGTCGCTGTCCCTATCCCTTTCTTCCTAATCATCCCCTATGACCTCATCATGGAAATGAAAACCGTTTCAATCACCTCTCACCCTGTTAGAATCAAAGATGCCAAGTATTACAAATACCTGAATGCTTGGGGATTACTAGAAAATAAAGGCCACAAGGATGTACTATGAGACTCTCTTGGAAAGAATATGCCCTCTCCCTCGCCCTAGTCGCCGCTAAACGCTCCGAAGACCCCCACACCAAGGTCGGTGCCTGCGTCCTCAGATACGATCACTCCATCGCTGGCCTAGGATATAACGGCGCTCCCGCTGGTATCTCCATCAATTGGAAGAATAGAGAGGAACGTAGACCCAATGTCATCCACGCAGAAGCTAATGCACTGAGATATGCACAACCAAATGATGTATACCTCCTAGCCTGCAACCTTATGCCCTGTAGAAACTGTATCCAATTGGCAGCTTCCTACGGAATTACCGAGATCGCCTACGTCGAAGAAAAAATTTATGACTCTCTCTCCCCTCAACTGTGTCAAAATTTTAAAATTAAACTCTTCCACGTTAAATTGTCTTGAAGGAAAGCTTCACCCTAGTAGAACTACTAGTCGTAATCAGCATTACAGGAATACTGTCCGCATTGCTGCTCTCTTCCGTGGTCAATGCCCGCAAAGCAGCCAACGTCGCCGTCTGTGATAACATGAAACGTCAGCTTATTATCTATTACTACGCCGATGGTTGGGAAACCGATGAAGCTTCCCCCTCCTATACCTCACAACTACTAGTAAGAAGCTACCCAATTATAGAAAAAGCGTGCTATGAATGCCATCACTCACACTAAACTAAACGATAGAAACCTTGAAATGAGCTAGAGTCGCGCAAGCGCGTATACTTATATACCCAGCGATTACCGCTATAACCCCGCTATACCCCCTTCGTTGCGATTTCCCCCTGTGAACCGTTGGTGGTGCGTCCCCGCCAATCCGCAAAATCCCTTTTTCTGTTTCAACTGAAAAGGGGATTGCAATCGGGGCAGTTTACTCTGTGGATACAAGGTCAAAAGCCTAGTTTCCCACTTCATCATTCAACACTCCCGCAAAATACATTATGGCAACAAAGCCAATTGAAAGCGCAACCGTGCCAAGCGGCACAACGGACAATCGCCCCACACCACAGCCAACGGTTGTGACAACGGTCGATAACGCCCCACACGCATTGACTTCAATGCTCAAGCCTGATGGCGACCTAGATGCAAATCTAGTCGCAAAACTCAAGCTTGAGTCTCCTAGGTCGATGCTGTCAAACGGTCTCAAATCGTTACAGGAATTTCTCCTAGGTCATCGGCTCAAGGTCGATGGCTCGGAGTTAATTACCTTAAAACTGATTCACTCTAAATTGCGGACAATCGGCAAAACCGATTCAGTCAACGCAGTAGAGCGTGCCGATTATGCAGACTTAACTAAATCCACCCGAGTTATGGACGATATCAAACATACCGGGACGCGAACCGACATTGTGAAATGCACAACGGATATCGGTTGGTCGCCCGAATGACGGGGAACATCGAACAAAGGACACACCCTGCAAGGGGTGTGACCTTTTTTTGTGTGCGCTGTGAGCGTGTAAAAACATCGAGGTTGAAATTTACAACCCCGATATTTTTACATCCGACAGGACGAACAATGTTCGTTCAGTACCAGTGTCAATGGCACGGGTATGTCTGGTGTGACGACAGGATTCATGCCTGTTAGGTTCTGTAGAAATAGGCAGCGTGACGCTGCGCGTATGTTATCTTGATTAATATCAGGGTAGCGTGGTTGGGTTTGTATCAGCTATAAGACCTGTGTAATGCAGGCAGGCAGGCAAGACAACCATGTCCCTGATTGATGTCGAGGGGACTATCCCATGGGTAGGAACATGCGTGCGTGGTATCCATATTTTCTGCTCAAGGCAGGGAGGTTGGTAACTAGCGGGAGCTGTATGGTCTGATTGAGTCGAGCTGTGTTCGCATTCACTCGATGGGCGGAGTAGTTATCCGCAGAAGCCGTAGACCAAGTGTCGAGACGCAACTGCAATGCATAATGTTGTGTGGTCGGGATAGGTTCTGGATGGTGAATGAGCACGAACAAGGTGCTTGATGCAAGGGTATGCGAGATTGATCAGGCGATCACCGACTGCGGGGTGATTAGTAGTGGGCAACAGCTGCGGAGCTGTGTCCGCGAAGGGAGAACTCCAGTGGAGAACCACTGAAGGGGCTTGTAAGAAGGCACTGTACTTGGCCCAGATGCGCCCTGTGATGGGACGTGCGTGGAGTTTAACCCGGTGACCATAGCTGGGCGCATGGGTATAACATGCGTGTGGTTATGAGGTTCATCCTATCCTGACTGTTGTTCCGCTAGCAGGGGCACAGGAAAGTGAAGGGACGATTCATGATGTGCCGATGAAAGCATGTTGGTGCTTCATTGCATAGAGCGTGCCGTTTTAACAGTGCGCTGACCAATGAGGCGGGAGACATGTGAAAGTTAGTGCATGAATCACACCTAACGATCCTGTGTCCTTTTTTTGTGTCTACTGTGGTAGCACGAGGCGTGCTGGAATGGATAGTTTCCAGAACATCACGCAGCCTTCAATGAAGCCTCCTCGAACGAGGTGGGCATATGTTGACGAACAATTCATTGAGTGAACCCCATGGTAGGCACACAAAAGGGACACAAGTATGTTCCCTTATCAGGAGACAGAACAATGGGAAGAAGAAGAGATCATAAGAACAAGGGTGATGCACGCATTGAGATGCGGGAATACACAGACCCGTACACTCGCGATGTTATAAAGATTGCGACGATCAATGCGGGCACATACATCAGACTGCGGAACATTGGTGCGAAGCTTCCATCTAAATGGAATGCACAAACCATCTCCAGACAGAGAGGAAGGAAATCAAACAGGTATCGTGTTAACCCATTCGGAGGCAAGTCATGAAACGGAAGATGAGGTTAAGTCAGCGAGTGGTTGTTGAGCCATTAAGCAGGCAAAGGGTACGAACCCGGGTATTTGAGAAGATGCTGCCCAACGGGGCAACGATAACAATAATCCTAAAGCAGAAGGTTGTCTTTGTTGAAGGCACAAAGAACGGGATTGATTGTTTCAGTGTGAAGATGACACGGAAACCGGGATGGCGCGACAGGTTTGAGTATTTGGTCAGCAAGGCCATTGGAAGGAACCAGTATGACAAAGAAACACAAGCACGGCTCCCGTCGCCAGAAGAGAGCTGACGGAATGCTGTCTACAAGACAGATAGAGAAAGCTAAGCGAGCAACTCACGTAAATCGTGAGGCTGATGAGGCTGCTGCCGTTCAGGCACGCAGGGTGGAGAGAGATGAGCGGTTAAAGACTGCGAAGTTCTCTGTTGAAATGGAAGAATCCTCGATGAGGAATGGCAGATGAGACTAATAACAGGAGGAGTACGAGAGCAGCTCTTGAAGGCTGATTCATTGGACACACTGGATCAGTTGAGCAAGGACATAGAAGAGTGCATTGAGAAGGGTGTGCTTAAGGATATACCTGCTCGAACGAAGAGCAGGTGGAGTGTGGCGACTGATCGTCGTCGCTTTGAACTGAACAAACCCGAGAGAAAGGAAAAGAAATGAGCAAGTTAAGGTCGTTTGAGATAACAGTCCAGTTCCGCAAGAGCGGGAGGAGGGCTATCACCAAGGAGAAGATCGACGGAGCTGGTGACACGCTTCAGTCCGCTCGGTTGTCGGCGTTGAACATTACCTCGAATGTGTACCCACAAAAGGATGGGTACGAGATCATTGGTATGAAGGAAATCAAATGATACTAACAGTATTGGCAGCGACATCGCTGTTCTTCCTATGTTTTTTCAGCACACTGGTGCTGATTGATTGGTGGAATGACCTATGAAATACAAAGTAGACACAATAGAGCATTGGACAACAGAAATTGAAGCCGTATCTAAAGAGGCGGCTCAAGAGTTGGTCATGCATGGAGACGAGGGAACTGAGCGGACACTGACAATGTTCACCGCTAAAAACGTATGGGAATGCAAAGAACCCCGTTGGTTTAGTAACTATGAAAACACCAACTGAGAAGGAGATGCAGGAACTTCTTATACTATGCAGGGCAGCGGCTCCGCTCAGGCAAGGGCGGCGCAATGCCAAGCGTGCTGTTGCTGAGAGGGACAGTAAGCAGATTGAGTTCAGCCTCAACACAGTGGGTAACATATGTGTTAGCACCAAGGAAGGAGAGATACTGTTCAGTAAAATAAAGTTATGAAATATCCCATGTGTATAGGCTCAGGTTACTGCTGCCACAAGGCAGCTTGTTCCGAGGGTATGGCGGCTCATCCAGATTATAAGAGTGGGCCATGCCCTTCACTGAGATGGGCCAAGAACATTGCTCGCCATCTTTGCGGGTTAATCGTGGACGCAGACAAGGAGGAGGCCGACAGGTTAAGGAAATCCATAGGCGTAGGAGAGGGGTGTTGTTCACCCCTCAACAGCTGGAGGAAAGACGTGAAACAAATTTCCTGACCACTGAGTGGTGGACAGGTGCACTAGTAGTGCGGGGCCCCGTGGTTTCCTCCTGAGACACGGGGCCCTCTTTTATAACAGAAGGGTAAACCAATGAATAATAATAGTAATAACCATGAACGACGTCAGGTTACCGTAAACATAGGACAGGAACTGGACAAAGAAAAACAATCGTTATGTCACCCATTCGATGTTGACGCTCCAGTGGATGTCACACTTGGGAAGTTATCAAAATGTTTGGGGATAAAACCGATAGATTGGGACAAGTTCTTACCGAGGAACAACTAATAATGGTGGGTAGAATAATATCCTGCAAGACAGGCTATAGAATGAGGGTTAATGCCTTGAAGGAATATTATAACAGGCCCGAGATATCTGAAGCGTTGGAGCAAAAGGGGTGGAACCCTGATGCGTTGGCGTACTCAACCATAACAAATCATGACAGACACAGAGATACTCAAGAGGATTGAGGATAGGTTGGAAGTTGCGATGGAAAACTACAAGTTAACTGGTGCTGATGGCGACCGTCCATCGACGTGGATTATCTTTGGATTGCAGGAATACATTCGCAAATGCAGAGAGCTGCAAAAGAATTTAGGAATTTCCAACCATCGTGGTTGAGAAAGCAGGCAAGCCAATGTCCCGGGCAGCCTGTTAATGGAAAGGGGCAATGAAAGGAATCATTGATCATGATCAATGTTACCATCACCTACGGGTTGGAGCGCAATGCCTCCATCTCCGTGGAAGAGGGCACCACCATCGCTCAGGCGTTGGATAAGGTGCAGTCAGCATTGGGGTTTGGCAGCAATGTCAAAGCCCTGATTGAAGGGGTAACCCAACCCGAGACCAACACGGTCAGGGATGGGGACACCATCGCCATTGAGACCGCAGCCAATTCAAAGGCTGCTCTCAGTGGAGAGGTCTCGGTGACCGTTACCTACGGTCTCGAGCGCAGCATCACCACCTCTGTTCAAGAGGGCAGCACCATCCAGCATGTTCTGGATAAGGTGCGCGGTGCGTTGGGCTTTGGCAGCAATGTCAAGGCACTCATACACGGGGCTTCACAGCCCTTGTGTGGTAACATCGCCGAAGGTGATGTTATCAATGTCGAAACCGCTGCGAACAGCAAGGCGGTTTAACCTGACTGGTCGCATAAGACTAGTCTTATAGGAGCAGGACTGCAGCCCCCGTGGGTAAAGCCACGGGGGTTTTCTGCTTCTGGAAAGGACAACTATTGTGGAATACCATGAACTAATAGGGAAAGAGCACTTCATCATGAGTGAAGAAGGATTCTTCGAGGCAAGAACATCACTGGTCTTTAAGGGAACAGTGGAGGATCAGCTGGAAAGAATGTCACAGCAACTGCCATTCAAGGTGGCTAACATTGCTGAAATCGGCGGGCGTATGATGCATATGTCCCGGTTACCGTCGACACGGAGAAGCGAGCCCGTGTTTCTCATCACCACAGCGTTGGACAAGTTAAAGTTCAACACAACTTACGAGGTGATAGAGGAGAACGGTGAGAAGTGGATGTCTCCTACGTTCAGGAGCAATAACGCTAATCATCCGTCGTACTCGCTTGACTGGGT
>Ga0105173_1000206_pt1 | contig 10344 bp, 20 predicted proteins | sample Virmet3321_4155_FD_89708 | JGI IMG/M metagenome (GOLD analysis project Ga0105173, IMG submission 89708) | Marine viral communities from the Southern Atlantic ocean transect to study dissolved organic matter and carbon cycling - metaG 3321_4155 | ecosystem: Environmental > Aquatic > Marine >... | reverse complement strand
TTACTTGGAGCCCCCATCCCATGGTTAACAGCATGAATGATTTCATGAAGCAGGGTTTCTGCCCGTGACTGTCTTGGTAAATCTTTGATTACAGCGATCACTTGTGATTGAAAGTCGCACCAACCCAGCTGGTCAGCACCCCCTTCATTGGGGGTGGTGATCCAGTTGATCCTGTATGTCAGGTTCAATATGTCTACCTCGGTTGGTAACTTTCTTCCCATGGTAAAAATAAGGTTGGGGGTCGATGAACTTACTCCCGTTCTAATTGTGACTGTCCCGGTTGTGAACACATACGCTTGACATGCCACACGGGAGACCAAACAACCGCCCCTGTAGATGGGGTCTTGGCGTGAACCCCCAACCTTTTAAATTTAGGACAGAACTTTGTTTCATGAGGTGTACACCTCGACACTTTTAACGGTAACCAACCAAAGTCGAGGTGATCCTGTCCTGCGATCTCCACAGGCACCATACGTCCTGCCCATAAAACGCCCCCCGCACACCGCACTCACGGGGCGGGGGTTCCAGCGAAAGTGTTGCCAAACATGTTGGTTCATCGCTGGAATTTTTTTAATATCCTTGTCCATAGTGAATCATTTGGAATGGAATACGGTGGATCAAGCAGAGGCATGTCCTCCTTGTTTTTCCTAGCCCTTTCTGTTGCCTTGTTGAACTCTGATTGGGTCAACATCAACGGGGTATAGATCAGGTTTTCAAAGTCATTAAGCCACACAGCATAGTAATACGCATTGGCTGATGTCTTCCTGTCCTTGTTCCTCACTCTTTCCATTATACCTAGTTTAGTTCTCATGATTAAAGTTCCCATTTCATGTTGGGAAACGGGTGTAACAACTGATTTTCACAAACATAAGCCCCGGAAAATTGGCCCTCCTTTTTGAGTTTACCCTTGAGTTCAGAGTCCCCAACCCATCCCATTATATGACAGAACACTTTCTCGTTAACAATATCAACGACCACCAACCCATATGTCCAATCCTCCTTTCTTTCGTTTTCCCTGACAGCTAGGACATAGTCCGTGGGTCTCTTGCCCGGTCTAAGCCTTGAACCTTTGAAGTCCAGACTCAACCCCGGGATATCATATCCACCATCGCCCCTGTCTGGAGTCCTCATGCAGTTCCATCTCTGGAGCTTGTACATCTGGTCACTTCCAGTCAGGTACAGGGTTCCACCAAGCTGGGCCAGTTGTCCTGTGAGCTGGTCTCCATCCAGCCTCTTAATTCTTTGGTCTAGGTTCTGTATATTCGAGCCAGACTTCTTTTTCTGTATGATTCTTGGCATGAAATAACCCACCAGTTCAGACGCCTTTTCCTCGGCCAGCAAGATGTCGGCCTTGGTCAAGACTACTGTTGGGTACTGGGTCATTCTATCCCCATTATTAGTTTCTTCTTTTCCAGACTTGGATGGATGTATCTTAACAGGCTCTTCATGTTCTTGTGTCCGCTAAGATGTTTCACGGTTATGATGTCTGCGTTCGGATGGGAAAGCCATCTGGAGATTGCGGTTCTTCTGAAGGCATGGAATGTTTTCCCCTTCTTATACAGCCCAGCCCCGTCCAGAAAGTATTTAAAGTGTCTTGATATATTACCATTTCCTACCATGGAGATAATAGCCAACCGTCCCATTACAAATTTGTTGCCATCCCTCAGCCCGTTCTTTTCCAGAAGCGCCTCGTACAGTTCATTAGACATTGGTATCTCAACCTTGGTTTCAAACTCAGAGGTCTTTGATGGTTTCAGTGCGATGGTTCTTTCTTCTAGGATGACCGATTCCCACATGAGCCTTGCGCAGTCACCGATCCTCATCCCTGTGTTCCAGCCTATTTTTATAAGCAGGTTCCACTCTGTTCCCTCGGACTTGTCGAGCATGTCACTGTAGTTCTGCTCCGTAAAAAGAACGGCATCCCTTTTGGGGATAGCAATTAGGCCCCTTGGGAACTTGGACAACATGTTTCCCTCTGTGTATCCTCTCTCTTCCATCCAGTTAAAGAAACTCTTAATGCTGTTGGCTATGTGGTTCACGCTTGATGGCTTGTATTTCTCCTTGAGCCCCACTATAAGCTCAAAGATATCCGCGCTGTTGGTATGAATGTCATCCATGGACAGCAGCAGTTTTTCCCTGAAAACACCAAGCCCCCAGTTCATTGTGTTGTGCTCATCCATTTTCCTTTCCATTAGGAATTCCGTTACCTTTTCCGCCAGTTCCTGTTGTGTTACATTTCTTTCCATAGTTTTAGTAGTTTGCTGTAGTATTTAATGTTCGGGCTCTTCTTGATGTGGTGAAATTTTCTGCGCTTGAAAAACTCAAGGCTTCTTGTCTGTCTTAACAGGTCAATGCCACATGCCATGCTGAATCTCTGTGCCGTGCCGACAGGCACATTCTCCCAAGATTTTTTTTCACAAATCCTCCTGAGTGTGGTTAGTGGTATTCCGCTGTTCTCAGACAGCTGTTTGTTGGATGGTGATTTACCGTTCCTCCTCGCCATAAGTCTGCATAGAAATGGTGGCATCCTGTCCAGTTTCTCTATTAATAGCATTGTTTTACAGCTATACATCGTATGAAGTGTTCCCGTAGTTTTTCTTTCTGTTCCTCAAGGCGCTTGTTCTTTCTGACCCCTTTCTTTTTACGCTTTTCGTAGGTGTCGATGTATAGCTGTAACCCTCTTGCTGCTTCCTTTGCCTCCTCTTCGTCCTCGTATTCCCAGCTGTCATTGGGGAATGGCTTCCCTCTTTCGAGCCTGTCTCCTGCTGGGAGATGATACCCCATTCCAGAGTCGACGTAGAGTCTGTATTTTTCATTGATATTCTTTACAACAATCCTGATAGACATCCCCGTGGATACTCCTTTTCGTAGTCTATTCCAAGATGAGTTTCATCTATCCCGCCATCCCTCTTCTCGTGAAGTGATGTTACAACTAGGTTGTTGCTTTCATCAGACTTGATGTCCACGAAGTGCCTTGTGTTCTCACATTGCTCCATGAACTCATGAACTGAGCCGGGGGTCAGGACGACCCGACCCCCGAGCTCGTTTAGAATCATTCCTAGAATGGCTGACATGCCAGCCTTATGTTTTTTGCTGGCAGCCCTAACCATTAGAATGGATTTTCTTCAGTTGCGGAAGCCAGAGCCTGTTGTTCAGGCTCGTCGGTTGTCTGGCCCTTCGGCCCACCTGCAAAGGTGAATTGCTCCACAATACAGGCTAGCTTGGAACGCTTCTTGCCGTCGGATTCCCAGCTTTCGGTGCGAAGCCTGCCCTCAACCAGAAGGCGGTCTCCTTTTTTAACGTGCTTGCCGATTACCTCGCCCTGCTTCCCGAAGGAAGCGCAGTCAATGTAAGCGACCTCTTCGTTATCTCCTCGTTTTCGGTTTGCAGCTATCGTGAAATTGCAAACCGTGTTGTCATTACCTATTTCCTTGACCTCTGGTGTGCGGACAAGGTTTCCCATTACTATTAGTTTATTATACATTACGTTTAGAATACATCCTCCAACGGAGGTATGTAGTTTTTTGTTTTTTGGTACATTTGATTGGCCAATTGAAATATCGACCAACCTTCCTTGGCTTCGTCTGTCCCCCATATTTTCTCAATGGGTTCGGACGCTGACTTGGAATCTATTATAAGGGACACACAGTTTGTGCTCCCCTCAACGCATTGCTGGTAGGCAGCCAGCTGGTATATCCACGTTTCATAGAAACGGGCGCGTTTCTTTATATTCTGTGTCTTGAAGTCTATGACACACTTCCCCCACTGGACATGGTCTGCAATCAGGTCAACTGTTCCAGCGTAACCGTGTTGCTTGTTAACAAGAACGGTTTCTGCATTGTAAACCTTTGTTATATACTGATCAAACCAGAGCTTGTATTCCTTAAACCAGTCATAAAGCTCATCGTCTTTGTCGGGTTCATCCCTGTTCATGTTATACCTCTCAAGAACCCGATGAACCTTGGTGCCAAATGTTGGGGCCTCGGCTGCCACTGACTTCATGTTGTCCACAATGCGCTTGGCAAAGTGATTAAGCGACTCATCCTTGTTCCTGTCTAGGCTAAGCGCAGACAGTATGCCTTGCTCAATCTTCCAGCTTTCAAGGGCTGGCTTGGCTATGACGGACAGGATGGAGGTCACACTGGGGAACAGGCCCTCCACCCTCGCGTCCTTGAGGGTGGTTGGCTTGCCGTTTTCCCTAGTGTGCCTTGGTTCACCTTCGGCGGTGTACCAATGTGCGCTGTTGTCTGGTTTAACAAGCGCCGTCATAACTCAGCCTTTGTCAGATAACATTGGTTCTATTTCGTTCCACTTATCAACGAAGAACCTCACCTTCTCGTTGGGTATCAGTGAGAGGTCTTTGATTCCGCTCTCGATGTGCCCTCGTTCGGTCGCAATTGCTAGGAACTTCTTGGGTGAACTGGTCTCGTTTATTAGAACCTTCAGCTGTTCAACAGGGCTCGGGATTTTTTCTCCCTCACCAAGCCAAGCGGCCAGACGCTCACCCAGTTCCTCGTTGGGCTTGTTGATAACCTCCCCAGCGAACTCCGGTATGCGCGTCTTCTCAACGATGAGTGTGTTTTCATTGTCGAGGCGAGCAACAAAGTCCAAGTTGTATTCCCATCCCTCCTTATATACAGGAGCGAGTCCAACTTTCCTTGGTACCGCCTTTCCTTTTTCGTTCTGTTCAACAACATACTCAGTCTTTGATCTCAATGTGGTAATCACATGGTATGGAGCTCCCATGACTAGGTCATTTATTCGGTTTAATGTGGGAGAAACCTCAGCCCACGCACGGAAGGAGCTCCCCCCTTGACTGCGTTTACCAGCGTTCTCCACCTGTTGAAGTATCCCATCTTTTCCCTGCCAGAATGCAGACATGGAATCAATGATAACGATACTATATGTGCCGGGAATGTTTTCCAATCCCGTGATCAAGGCCTTTGGATTAAAGGACTCCAGCTCGCAGACATCGAAGTCGAACATGTCTGAATACTTGCTCGCACTTCCATACTCCGTGTCAATGAACGCTGTCTTTCCACCCATGCCCTTGGCTATGAGTAGAGCGGTCATTGTTTTCCCGCCCCCCGAGGGGCCGTATAGGCCTGCTCTCAGCTTGGCGCTTTTCTTAGTTGCTCTTTTGAACTCTAGGCTCATTTTGTTTTGTTAGTTTTTCTAGTTTCATTATTGCCCCCTCGTTTCCTTTTGGGGCCCGTCTTACTCGCACCACTATTTCCCTTATCTCCCTCACAGAGTCGTCTAACGGCACCGATGAGGCAATCCAAGATTGTATTGATTGCCCCGTCGGGGTCTCGCCTTCGTCGATCTGATATAAGGAGATCAATTGTGACACGAAACTTTGCTCTATTGCTCGCATCTGTTTCCTTGCTCTTGGGATCGTCACCAACATATTCCTCCAACAAGCCTTGCAGTTCTTGAAGTTGCCTATGTGACCAAGACCCTGTATTACAAGATGGATCATTCACCCCCTCTATTCTTCTTTCTCTTAAGGTAAAGAAGAACAGCCTGCTCGGCGGCGTATGTCAGCTTTACACCTATTGCCTTACAGGCTGTCTTCAGTTTAGAGTGGGTCTCCTTGGATATACTTATTACAGACACGGGGCAAGTGTGGGTAAACAGGGATTAAAATCAAGAACAAACTACAATTTTTTTAAATAAAAATTAACTGTCTTTATGCCCAGATTGGTGGGTTTCCCCGCGTTTCTCCTGCAACTCCAAATCAAACGGGCCGTAATATCGGTTATACCCTTCTGCCTCTATTGGGTAATATGGGTTTGGCCAGAGCCGCTCACATGAGATCATGCTCGCTACCCTGTGGTTTACCGTGGCCATGTTGTCCGATCCAATCTCGAAGTAAAAATCAACCGCATGTTTTCTTACCTTTCTGGCACCTGCGATCCTGTTGAATTTCCAGTTAACCTTTTGGCCGTTCCTTTCATAGTCACGCATTATATTATGAAGCAGCGTAATGCTTACCAAGCCCATCCCCACGCTGTCCGTCAACATCGCGTTTCTTTGAACCTTGGTCTTGTTTGATAACACGCTTCCAGCAACAGCCAAACCCGTGCGTTGGTACAGGTCTGCCATGTGCAGTTTGTTTCCCCTGACAATTAATGGTTCCTTTAGAGAATCCCAACAACCAATGTGTGTTGTGTATTCCCAGTCATTGTTGCCACCAATTTCCCGTTCATAACATATTGAAGGGTTCACTGGGTATCGTCCTGTTCCTTATTTTTAAGTGTTCCGTCAGGTTTCATGACGGCGGCAGCTCCCTTTACGAACTCAGCTTGTTCCTTTGATATTTCCTTTTCGGAATCAAGCTGTTGTTTGCAGTGTCTGGTTATTGCCCCGCTCATGATGGCAACCCCAGCCAGACCGCCGGGTATGCATACAGTTGCTGCCACATCCGCCATCAGCATTGCCATAGCAGCGGGGTGTGCCCCCTTCTCTATCTTATCTGCCAACAACTCCATGATCTTGCTGCCAACCTCATTTGCGAGCTCTTCCTGCTCTTCAATGTTGCTGTTGTTTCCAATCCAGCTATCACTGGCTTCCGTCTTGTCTTCTGTCTTGTCATCCATTGGTATTATTTTATCTTCACTCATCTATTCCTATCTCCTCTCTGTGTTCTTTTGTGTAGCCCCAATCATCTTGATCCAAGCTAAACCACCTTTGGTATGCAGTCTCCATGTTGAACCTGAAGTCTCCCAGAGTGGTGTCATCCATAAGCCCGTCATGTTTACCTGCGTATTCTCCGATTGCTGCAGCTATTATCTTCAAGCGAAGCAGATCAGCTTCCAGTTTCAGGTGATGCTCCCGCACCACCATTATTTTCTCGCTCATTTTTTTTGTCTCTCTTCAGTACGTCGTATGAATCGACGTAAGCTTTTGTTAATAGAAGATCAGACCAATCCCACTCCCATGGGTTAGTGTGACGGTCTGGGTCTGTCTCTACTATTATTACCAGTCTTGTTTTCATCCTTTTTCTCTGTTGAGGTTACGATCCAGCCATTTGGCCAGACCCATTTTATCTGTTGGGATGTCAACCTCCTCAATTTTAACAGGGCTTATATAATCTTTAGGCCTGTTCCTATACTGCGAGAGCACATGTCTCTTGAGGACGTTGGCAACCTTCTTTGTCTCTGCCCATGCAAGGCGCTTGCCTTCATTGGCATCCACCCAGCTCAACTTGTAGAACCTGCTCATAATTCCTCCCCTGCTATGGGTTCATAGGCATCCGGGTGAAGCGGCTGCGGATCAAGCCCCTTGCTTGTTCTGTGGATTTCATTCCACCGATCAGCACAGGAACGGCAGATCGGCTCGCGCTCTCCCTTCACCCTGATTGAGGGCACATACTTCGGGTTGCTTGTGAAGAACACTCCACAAGAGACGCAGTGGGCAGTCAGCAGTGCGTAGCTCATGCATCCCCCTTGTGGATGTGTATTAAGTCCTTGTACACCCCACATGTTTCCATGTGTTTCTCATTCAGTGCGTCTAGGATATCTTCGCAGTCATCAAGATTTTTCCTGATAACTGCGAACTTTCTGACCCAGTTTCTGGCATCAGCCCCTTCTAGGTACTCGTTTTCACCGATGACATTCATGTTATCAAGGCAATCCACAATGAACTCCTTCCCGTTCTCTATTTTGCGAAGGGTTTCCTGTGAGTTTTGGTCGGGCTTGTTGGTCATAACAGGTTTATGTTTGTTGCCCCTGTCCTTTTTGTTAACCGCTGGAGCGGTTCACAACGAACATGTTTGTTTATGCAGAAGATTGTCCAGCCGTATAGCTGCTGATAATCCAACCTTTGGTGTTGACCTGATGTCTTCGGGTCAAAGTCCAGCAACTTTTCCCTCAACGTGAGGATTGGGTCACCAATATGGATTCTGCCACCAGACATTAAGTCGTTATAGAACGACGCTGCTTCTTCACATTGGATCGCACCTTTACTGTCAGTGTCAACCCACCACTGTGCAATAGCCACCAATACAGGCAGCCTTTTCAGGTGTGGGTTTTTAGGCAGGTTTTCTGAGATATAGAGGATTGGTTCCCTCAGTCTTTTGAACTCCTCTATAATTGCCTCGTCGGTGTGTGTAGTCCCATGGTTAGTGAACGGGAACTGAAGCCTCTCTCCAGTGGGAGAGATAAGCGACATGCATGAGAACCTAGCCATGCGCTCATAGTTCTGGGCTTGTGTGTTCGTGCATTCACCAAGATCACCAGCCAACCTGAACCTGTCAGCGTTTGTTCTCTTGCGTCCGATGTCAATCTTGACCATGCCATCTCTGGGCACACCCATTATAACATGCATACTAACAGGCTGCTTTGAGTTAAGCACCGCCTGCAGTCTTGTTTGTCCATCCATTAGGACACCATCATTATCAAATATGATGGTTGAAACCTCACCATGGAAGTTACCGCTCCTCATATCATTCGCAATCGCAGTCGCCTTCTTCTTGTTGAGGGTTCGGTTGGTTGCCTTGACTCCATGGCTACAGTTATAGTTGGTCAGCACCTTGCTGGCCATGCTCGGGGTGATTTCCGTGTAAACGGAGTTCATAACAGGTGAGTGAAACTCATGCTTCACTTCACCTCGCTCATACAGTTCATCCTGTATGTTGCGCACACGACTCTGTGCGTTGTCCTGTTCCTTGATCAGCTCTTCAACTGACCCCTTCTTGACCTTTATTTGTTTACTCATTTTTTTCCTTTCGTGTTGAACAACAGGGTGGCTTACGCCACCCCGTTGAAGTGGTTTATTTTTTCGTAACAGTTTTTCTGCTGCGAATTGTGCACTTTAACGAGTGCTCAAGTGTTCCCATCTTTGTTGTCATGGCCATCAACTGGCCCGACGACAAACCTAGTTTCTTGAGCGTCTCGCTTGTGTTCAAGACTTTGCGATTCTGTCGCCTGTCGATTCTCCAAACAGCACGCTTATCCATAAGCTTTGTCTTCTTTAGGATTCGTGCAGTTCTTCCACGACGACGACGAGCTTTGGCTGGCCTCTCCCCCTCGATTGTCTCACCATCAATCTCCATCTTTGGTGTGACCTCAAGAACAATAATCCTTTTGGCTCTCCTTTGGATAGCTAACTGAAGGTTTATTGCATCAGACAGGTTTGCCACTTCGCATTCCATCTTAACCATAACGGCCCCAATAGGAGCCCCGTTCCTGTACCTTGTTAGGTTACTCATTTTCTCTTCTTTCCCAGCCCGTTCACCTCGAACGAACTAAAATTATATCAGATAGGCGGGTAGAGATATCAAAGAAAGTTGCCTATTGCAAATTTTATTTAATATTTTTTTTGTTCTGTTTTTCCCTGTGTTCTCTGAGCATTTCTATCTCAGCTTTTCTCATAAGGCAAACACACCACTTTCTGATATCACCAAGCGCCGCTGTCTGAAGAAGTCCCTTAATGTGGACTCATCAGTGACACTGTCGGGTAGGATTGAGTTGGTCTCCGACCTGATTGCCGAGCGAACAGCTGGGCTGAGTGGTGCCTGCCTGAACTGACCCATTATCTTTCTTGATATGTGCGGTATACTGATCAGGTCAGAGGTGATGTTCTCCATTTCCGGGCTGCCTGACATCAGACGGGAATGGATAGTCCAGTTGTTGGTGTCAATGATGTCACCCGCCAGCACCGGGACAAGGGCGGTTCGCTTTAACCCGTTGTCGTCCAGCTTGCCATAGGCTATAACATGACACAGCTTGCCGTGTTCAGTCCCAAACAGTGCTGTTGGCATGTCGTGTTCATAATCCCTGCGAAACCTGAGCCAGCTCAACCCCATGACAGCGTTTAACCTGTGTGCCATACTTCTGGGTGTGAACCACCAGTCTTTTGACGGTGCCAGCCTGACCCTGCCATCCCTGTTCCACACAGCAAAGGTGTGATCCCCTGCAATCGCCGCGGTGTCGTATGTGTCATACAAATGTTTTAAGTATAACCTCATGTACTTCCAGTATTTCTTTTTTGGTCTGTTCCACCCTACTTCTATAAATGGTGACAGCTTGTACTTGACCTCATCGGGATAGGTTTCGTCATCAGGAAGCACATCAAGCAGTTCAACGTAGGTGTCACGCAACGTATGATTAACCATGTGTCCGTGTGGTATTCCACTGTTTCTCATCCCAAACGCGAAGTTAGTTAGGGACGTGTCTAGGTCGAAGTGTCTTAACGACTTCCTCCATTTGTTCAGGCCCCTGAACGTGTTAACGCTAGGCCTGCAGTCTTGTATGTGTCGGATCATATTTTCTGTAATCCTGTTTATTCGTATGTTTTCCATTAGTTATTTCTCCTTAACTCTTCGGCCAACTCTTCTAC
>Ga0105173_1000204_pt1 | contig 10350 bp, 13 predicted proteins | sample Virmet3321_4155_FD_89708 | JGI IMG/M metagenome (GOLD analysis project Ga0105173, IMG submission 89708) | Marine viral communities from the Southern Atlantic ocean transect to study dissolved organic matter and carbon cycling - metaG 3321_4155 | ecosystem: Environmental > Aquatic > Marine >... | reverse complement strand
TTCTTAAGGTGGTGTGTCATTCACTTATTTCTTTGTATAGAATTGAGCTTTACTTCCACCAGTCCCTTCTCCTGTTTTCTTCTTAGCTTTACTTTTAGTTTGACTAGACTTCTCGGAAGAAGACTTAGAATAGTTTGCAGAAACAGTATCACTAACTTCTGGTGTGTCGTCGTCTTGAGGCCTTAGAGAACGAGTGTTTCTTTCCACAAACTCTTGTATTCCTTCCATACCCATTTCAAATGATTTCATGGCATCACTACTTGCTTCTCCTATATTACTTTGTGCTGCTCTAGTCTGCTCATCTAACTTTTCTCTCTTGTATTGCCTTGCATTTTTATTTCGTGCTTCATTCTGCCTCTGTATATTTTTTGCAGCATCTCCCAAAGAACCGCCTATTGATCCGCCCATATTTTATCCTTCATTAATGAATAGTCTCCAATCCCCGCCTTCTGTGCCGGAATGGTGACTAAGTTTTTTAGATAGTAAAGAGAAATAAGGTGACTCAATTTCGCATGGCAAAACAAATTTATGGATTCCTTCATTAGCTAGAAGGGCACCCATTGCTTGAAATACTGAATACGAATCTCTTCCTCTTATTTTTTTAGTATGCATCCACCAATAAACTGTGGGACTGAATAAACAGAATGCACCTACAATATCATCAACCTTCATGACCACATGAGTTGGCATGAGTGGATACCTGTTACCATCCTTCTCTGCTTCCTCATAAACTTGTAGTCTTTCTTCTTCTGATGCTATTGGTCTTATGTTTAAGTGTGTAAGTGTTCCCATATTACCTGTGTGTGTTTAATTTATACTGACAGTCCTCCACCTTTGTATTTTGAGTGAGAAACTGACTTTCCTTTACCTTTAGCTTTCTTTCTATACTTCCTGTGTTTACCTGTTGATGCGTCTTCCGAAGATTTAGGTTCCATATCTAACTCTGCTTCTTGAAGTTCTGGCACATCCATCTGAGCAGGTGGAGGTACAGGAGGAGGCATCTTAATTTTCGGAGGGGTTGTTCGTCCACCCATTATCATCCTCATAAAGTTGTGTTAATAATTTGACTACTGATTGTTGTCCTTGAAGAAAAGCTATTTCTTTTATGTCCGTTCCTGTCGGTACATTTTTAAAAGGAGGTAATCTATCAGGAAACTTATCCTCCAGATATTTAATTAATTCCTTTGAAATCAAGTTATAGTCCATAAATGTCCTTATATTTCACAGTTACCAGCAGTACAGGCTAACTCTTGGGAGCCAGAAGTACTGTCAAGTGTTTCATATTTAAGAAGATTGTCCCAATTAATAGTGGGTAAACTCTTGCTTAATGTGTCAAATTCTTCCTCAGAACACTCTGTATACGGTGCTTGCTTATAAATGTAGTCAGAGTAAGGTAAAAATGATACTCCAGATATGTCATCAAAGTTTTTGAAGACGAAAGAACCGACCTCAAGCCACTCCTCTTCCTTAACGGAAATAGTTTGGCTAACTTTGTGTTCTGCCCAAAACTTAGAATAAATACCATGAAGTTCTAGCTGACCAAGAGCGGAGAGATCTTTTCTGGTTAGAGAATACTTAGGGGATCTCATGGGGAAAGAAAAGACCATGACATTACTGGGATTAGTTATGTCAGGTTCGTAAGGTACCCCACTATCAATCAGTAGTGTGCACAGGGGATCTTTTACATCAGTTCTAACTGTTCTAATGTAGTAAGGACTGTGGCGTGTGTGGATTCCAGAAGAAGAGTCAACAAGTTGACTAACTGTTCCAGAAGGTTTAACGCAAGTTATACTAGCAGACTTGTTTATACCAAGTTCATCAGCATGTTTTTCGTTAGTCTTTATAGCTTTTTCTCTTAGCTTAGTAAGTAGATTAGGGAGGTTTTCACCACTTGACCCATTAGTAAGTGGGCAATCCATTATACCTGTGAGTGAGACACCAAGTAGTCTCTCCTCTTCACAGTTTATTTTCCACTTGTTAGTTAAGTACCTAAAACTTGTTAGGGTGGACTGCCATGTACCTAGTATTGTTGCAAGTTCTACCTTCTTTAGTAAGGAGGTTGGTGTGTCATCACTTCTAACTACTGCTTCAGTTAAGTTACAAAACTCTCGTGGTCTCAGGATTATCTCTGAACATGGGTTAGTACCAAAGTCATCTCTCTCTTCTCTCCTGTCTCCTTTAAGTGGATTATTTATGTCTACATTTAAGTTATTAACATGCTTCTTAGCATTAGCACTACTGAATATACCACGTTCACCAGACTTTGAGTTATATAAGGCTTGCCATTCCTTTAGAAATGTTCCTACATCTGGATTACCATGATAATTAGCAGAGTTATTAGCAAGAGCACGTTGGGATTGTCTACCCCACCACTCTCCTGATTTACAGGTACGCATCTGTTCATCACCTACATCACTTAAGGATAGCAAGGCACTCCTTCGTACACCACCCACTACAACAACCTCTGCTGTCTTACATACTAAGTCATGACATTGTAATGGAGTCAGCTTAGTTGATGTTGCATCCTTAAATGTTCTCACAGCAAACCTAAATAGTTCCTCTAAAGGTTCAGGGCCACTAGCTCTACCACCAAAGGTTTTCAAAGGTGCTCCAGCTTCTCTAACCCCACTTACATCCCACTTAGGTATTAAACCAGAATAGAGAAGTGACATTAGTTCTCGGAATGCTTTCGCCCATCCTAACTTAGAGTCTCTAACAACTATAACTGTGTCAGTCTCATGTAATGTCTCAGGTACAAACGGAAGTAAACTAGTGTACTTGTATTCAACTGAGAACCCAACACCTGTACCATTCATGAGGATATAAAGTAACTCATCAAATGATCTTGGAGAGTCAATAGGTAAGTAAGCACAGTTGTAACCTGCTACATTCTCTTTATCTAACGCTTCTCCTGCGGTCATTAGACACCTCATTGACGGCATAATTTGCAGGGAAAGTATTGCACTCCTTAGTACGCTTTCTAACTTCTTGTCTACTGTGTAACCACAGTTCTCTTTGAGATGTCCTTTAAAGAACCTGAAGTACCTGTCTACTGTTTCCTCCCATGTCTCTCTTCTTTGTTTAGAGTAGTCCCAACGTGAGTATCTTGAGAGGTGAATATACTGTTGGTACTGTGTCGGTAATGTGTTACTCATGCTTTTTCTACCTCTAGTTCAATAAGTTTTTCTAAGTATGTTCTTGCTTTAAGTAAGTCATTTACTCCACCTTTATGTGGGTATCGAGTAATGTATTTAATCACGTTTCCCTCTAGAAAGTCTAACTCATTAGAAATTATGTATTCAAGAGGTGTAATACCTAACCCTACGTAATGTTTAGGGCTAGTTACTTCTTCATTCTCATGTACCCATCGTATGTTATCTTGGTCATTGGTACCTCCACCAACCTCTACATACGATTGTGATTGTACATCCCATTGTCGACACTTCTTGGTCTGAGACTTATTTCTCTCTATCTCATCTGTATCATAGTTAGTCATTTCATCCCCCTGTTTGTGGTTCCCAAAGTGAAGGATACTTATCTATCCCATTGAACTGATCCTTTTGTAGTATGTATGCCATCCGAGCTTGAGTAACAATATCTTCTTTAGAATATCCTTTATCCTCGTAGGTCTTTAATACTCCTGTCCATCTGTCTTTACCTTTCTTATCTATATCATCCAGTATTCTTGTGGCAGAAACCTTACCTATTCCAGCACATCCAGAGTAACCATCTACAGAGTCTCCTGTTAGTGTCTGCATTAAAAAGTTTCTCTCTGCCAAACTCTCACTTAAGTCAAATATTTGTTCCGTTTGGAAGTCCCAATGTTTACCGGGAATTGTGAGTAGGTCTTTGTCTGCTGATACTATGCAAGTGTCTTTAGGATTTTGAGTACATAATATGCCAAGAAGATCGTCTGCTTCTAGCCACTTAGACATAGTAGATTTATACTCTTCTGATATGTATTCTCTAGAAGGTATGTAGCACACAGGTTTTCTTGTGCCTATCCTTTTAGATTTGTACTCTGGATTAATGTCTTTTCTAAAGTTTAAGTGTGAACTCAAGCAGATCATAACTGAGTCTGCCTCTGCTTTCTCTTGTAACTCTTTTATTTCTTTGTCGATAAGTCCCTTTACATCCTTAAAGTCACAATGTAATGTCCAAATATCATCACCCCAGTCAACTTCTCTTTCGACAACAAGACAACTTTTGTATACTAAGATGTCTCCATCTATAAGTAATTGCATACTCCCCTTATTTTAGTGTGTCTCAGCCCAATTAGAGCCAAAGTTATACTCTCCTGTTAGTGGTACTTTCAAGCCTAAAAGTTTTCCTGCTTTAGTTATTGAATCAATAGCTATTTTACCTACCTCATCTTCAATACCTTTTCTAACAAGGACTTGAATCTCATCATGAACAAAAGCAACCTGTTCATAGTCCTGTCCCTCTTTAAATCCCTCTTCCTTCATACACTTATGAAACTCTACCACCCACTTCTTACATATAATAGCACCTGCGGATTGGCATAGTGAATTAAGTGAGGAGTGTATAGACCTGACTGGTACTTTTCTACCATCAAGACCAAACAGGAACCCTCTTTCAGCTTTGCTGAACACCTTCTGTCTTAGTTTTTTGAATGCCGGAACTTTCTTAAAAAATAAGTCCTTAAGTTTCTTACCTTCTCTTGCATTCTTACCAACAATCTGTCCGAGCTTGGCATCTCCAGCCCCGTAAAGTAGTCCGTAAATAAAAGTTTTAGCTTGGTCTCTAGAAGGTAAGTTAATAGCCACCCTATTAACTTCGTGTACATCGCCTTCAACAACAGTTTTAGCATAATCACCGCCATCAAAGGCTGCAAGATAATGAGACACAACCCTAATCTCAAGACCTGAAACGTCACAACCGAGTAAGCTAAAACCTTTTGGTGCATAAAATAGTTCTCTACATTCTTTACCATAGAATCCTTTGACACTAGGTACTTGACTGATGTTAGGGTGTGAATGAGAACATCTACTTGAGACTGAACCCATTGTATTAACTGATCCATGTATTTTACCGTCTTTTTCGTGATATAACCAAGCATGTTTTCCCTCTGATAGTTGTCCTATTAGCTTGTTGACTCTAAATGCTTCTGCCATTAGTTGGGCTTCTGAATAAGGTAGCTCCGCTAGTACAGTCTCATCTATTTTTGGTTCGCCTGTAGTAGTGAACTTCTCAGGTTCCCACCCATGAATATCGTGTAGTCTCTTTGCTATGTGTCTGCGAGAGTTTGGATTAAACTCTATCACATTTTCTTTTATAAAGGGAACCCCTTTAACATAGCCTCTAGCTTTGTTATTTACCTTTGGAATAAATGTTTCTGTTTCTGTCCAGTTTCCAAATGCTTTCTTAAGTTCCTTATGAAGTGTATTTCTTTTCTCAGCTAGGATTGCATACAATCTGGATGCCTTTCTTGTGTCAAAAGGAAATCCATTTTCTGTTTGTTTCAAACAAATCTTATGGATGTCATGTTCTAGTCTGATTGACTCTTTAGAGAAGTTTGCTTCAGTCAGCTTACGATAAAGCATGTGATTAAGCTCAACATCATTCTCACAGTACATAACCATCTCATCACTAACCTCCTCAAAGTTTGTGAAGTCTCCCTTCTCAAGCCCAAGTCTTTGACCCCAAGATTTAAGAGAGTGTCTTCCATACATATCCTTACTAATAGATCCTTTCTTTGCATCTCTTACTGCCCTGTTAGGATAGATTAGTTTAGACATGACTAGTGTATCCACCACTTCTTGATTTGAGTCAGGCTCCCATTTGAAAAACTTTTTCAGGATTGGAAGGTCAAAGGATATAATGTTGTGACCTATAATCTTGCTGAAATTTTTTATGAAAAATAGTCCGTCTTCTACTTCATCTCCTATAAAAGAGAATAGTCTATCTTCTTCTATGTCATACACAACTAAACAATGTACTTTAGTGAACTCTTCTATCAGTCCATCTGTTTCAATATCAAATACGCAACTTTTCATAGTTCCCCCCAATTAAAAATTAGTACTTTCTCCTGTCCACTCTTGTTTACTTTCATCCTCAAAAGGAAGATCATCTTCTTCATATAGTATTTCAGTCAGTCTACCTGTTTCACGGTTATAGTCCAAACTACAGGCAATACCAGTTTCTCCTGTCCACCTATTCTTTAGTACTCGTACTGTAGTACGATCTGGTTCTTCACCTTGTTGATCCCTTTCACAACCAATAACTATATCAGATAGTTGTCCTATTGATGCTGACCCTCGTAACTGAGCCATACTAGTCTGTGCCCCATCTTCGTGTCCTTTGTTGCCTTGTGGTCTCTTAAGGTGTGACACAAGTATAAGTCCACAGTTTACCTCTTCTACTAAACCTCTGAGTTTAGTCATCAGGTTATCAATAGTTCTTCTCTCGTCTCCATCTTCAATACCTGATATTACGATTGATATGTGATCCAGTATAATGAAGCCACATCCACATGCAGTCACCATGTACCGTATCTTATTTAAGAGGTTGTCTCCTTCAAGTGAACCCCAATGGTCATACATGTAGATTCTACCTGTGTTTAAGGTATTGTCAAAGGCTTCCTTAAACTCCTCATCTGTAACCTCAACTGTCCCTAGATGTAGTGGCTTATTTAGGTGTATGCCCATGAATCCTAATCCAGTACGTTTGTTGGACTCTTCTAATGCAATGTAACCTATTGTTTCCTCTTGATTCAACATGTGATTGGCAATCTCACGACAAACTTGTGATTTACCTATTCCTGCTCCTGCTGTAATTGTAACAATCTCTCCTCTTCGTATTCCAAGAGTCATTTTATTTATTCCTTCATACGGATACTCACAGGAAGACATGGAATCTTCTGCACTAACAATATCCCATAGGTCTTTACCATTTATGATACCATCTGGTCGATAGACTTGTGCTTGCCAGATACAGTCAACTAATTCCTTTACTCTTCCACTCTTGAGCATATCATTTGCATCCTTTAGTGGCAACTTTGCTATCTTTGCTTTTCCCGGTGGTAAAACTTGAGCACATTCTCTAGCTGCTTTAATACCTGCTTCATCGCTATCAAAACAGAATATGACCTCATCATACCCATTGAGTAGTTCTATGCTATTACGGATAGCTTTTGAAGCTCCTGCTGAACCACTTGGAATAGAATATACAGGCCACCTGTTACCTTGAGACTGAGAAACGGATAGTGCATCAATTTCCCCTTCACAGACTATTGCTTTTTTACCCTTTCCTGACCAGAGATGCTGACCATATAGTACAGCCGCCTTTATGTCTCCTCTAACGTGGAAATCTTTATTTTTAAAGCGTATCTTTTGTGCTACCCGTGTACCACTAGAGTCTTTATAGTTTGCAATTTGAACAGGTTGTCCTGCAACCTCACCTATTCTGTAGTCCCACTTTCTACAGGTCTCTTCAGTTATGCCTCTAGCATTAAGATTTGCTATCTCTCCTTCAACAAAATTCATATTTTTATCCCCTTTTTTTATTACTACTTTCTGTTCTACTCCTGTGTTTTCTCTATACTCACATCCAAAACAGTATGCATGTCCATCATCATACCGTGCTAAGTTATCACGAGAACCACACTTAGGACATGGTTCATGCTGTATGAACTCACTTTCTTCTACGTTGTCCATGTCTTTTCACCATCTTTACTTTCTAAAGTTATCTTACCAACATAAGAATAACCTATTTCTTGTAAAAAGGTAAGCATGTGATTTAACACACCTTGTAATTTATCAGCCTCAAAAGACACCTCAGTATTTTTTGTGATGTCTACTTTGAATCCATAGCGTCCATCACTTGCTTTATATTGTAATGAATAGAACTCTCTAATTTCATCGTTATCCATTCTTTCTATATTGGTATCAATTCCTTTTAAAAAACCTCTCATTGTAACCCCCTGACTTTAAAATTAATTTGATAATTAGATGCCCACCATTCTTCAACATCAAATGAAGGACAGTCCGTTTTTTCTAACTTATTATGCCCAACAACTTTAGCATCCTTGTACATATATGTTAAGGTTTTGATAAGTACATATAGTGCTTTCTGCTGTTGGGCAGAATAATCTGGAGCAACTACACCTCTAGTATTCTTACCACCAACGATACAAATACCAATGGATTGAGTGTCATACTCCTGTAAGTGTGCTCCAATCTCATTAAAAGGTCTTCCAACCTCAATGGTTCCATCTCTTTTTATTATACAATGGTAGCCAATCTTAAGTAGTCCTCTTTTCCTATGTCTTTCGTCAATGTCTCTTGCACTCAAGTTTATATTAGGTTTCGTATTAGTGGAATGGACTATTATATAATTAGTCTCTTTTCTTCTTGACATGTTCTATCCATTCTATAGGTATATTCTCTTGTGCATATTTAAAGTTATGTTTCTCACACCACTCACCACATGTTAGTTTAGAGGTTTGTACTTTACTATTTATATTTGAGAACACAAATCTTATATCTAACTCAGGGTGTGCCTTACGTACTGCTCTATGCTTTCTCTGGTCATTATACCTGAAGAATCCTTTTGCTTCAATTATGATTCCATTAGATAGCACAAAGTCTGGTATATACTTATAATCTATGGTATAAGCAACAGACATTGGTTCATACTCAAATGAACATTTGTGTTTTGTTAAGTTGTCCGCTATCCGTTGCTCAAGCCCAGATCTAAAAGTCACTAGCTTTTTCCTCACTAGATTCAAAAGCCGAACCTTCGTCTACAAAGGTAGTATCCACTTCTGAGATAGACTCGTAACCCTCTTCTACTTCAAATATATCATCTGCATTAACACTAGGTATGTACTCAATAAGGTTAAGCACTTGTACCATGCGTAAACGTAGCTGTAAACCTAAAGACTGTCCATGAAGATATGGAGCTATCTCGTAAGCTATTTTACCTGTTGATCCATTCGCTACTTTTATATTATTAGGAATGGGAGCCTTATTTGGCCCAACTACTACAGGTTTCTGTGTGAAGGTCTCACCAGTTTTAGAGTTTATTCCTGATGCTTTAAGTTTAAAATGAAACATAGTACCTATTTCCATTCCTTCTTCATCAGTCTTACTCTTATACGGAAGCCATTCTTTCCATCCACCCTTCGGGTTCTCAGAAAGGCATCTCTCTTTCCAAGTATTGTGAGCATTATCGACCATCTCTTGGAAATCCTCTGCTTCCTTATCCTTTAAGATAAGTTTAACATGGTACAGACCTTCTGCTTTATGCATTGTATCTGCAACTAGTATGTGAGGATACTCAAATTCACCAACTGGTGTTACTTGATACTTTCCTGCCATATTACTCCTTTCACTGAAGATGAATACAAAATCATGTCATCACAATTTGTGACAGCAAGTTATGTATGTGTGTGTGTATTGTTAAAGTTATGGTCATTACAAGAATGTCCATATTCTACGAGAAGAAATATTTGGAGTCCAGAACTCCTGTAATATCTAGTTCTCCTCTTGATGGTGGCTCTGCAATGTCTGGAATAACGTCCACCACGTTTTCATAAAATTCTTCTAGTACATCTGTCTTAGAGTACATATCAACAAATGATTCTCTAATGGAATTTGCTAGTCGTGGTACAAAGTGTGCGTGTACCCCAAATGAGTCATGTACCACAGAGTAATCATGTATTCCTTCCTTTATGCACCTATTAATAGTTAGTGTGAGTGCAGTTGCATCCATACTATGTACAAAGTTGGGAGACACTCCATTAATTGTCCTTCTCTTGTCTATCTTAGTTGTCTCTTCTAAGATAGTAGGCTTTATTAGTACATTGTCTATATGTGTTGTAATCCTCTTTGCCTTCATACTTGAGTAAATCTGTTGAACCACAAACTTAGAAGGTGTTTCCCATGTTATAGGAAGGTTCTTACTTGCCATCTTTCGTCCAACATCCTGTAACCAAGACATTGCTTCACGAGCTTTGATAACCACTTCACTAATAGCTTCCCAAACATGCTTTGAGAGGTACAGAGAACCTTCGTAGACATGTTCACCAAATGGGTTAATCTTTTCTGACATAATCCTCTCATTCATGGCATCTTCAACATATTCTCTACAGCTAAACCTAGTTCCACCATAGGGTACTACCATTACTGGTCTCTTGGTTATCTTTCTGTCTATCCCAAATGTTACCCACTCTTTTGAGTAAGGTACTCCTGATCTAGCATCCTCTTGTACTTTCTCTAGTACCACATCTGCAACCATCTGGTAAATATCTTGTGGTACATCCTCTGGTGTAAGATTAGTGGCTTTTCCTCCTATTGGGTCTCTAAGCATTGCAGAGAAGTGTTGTAG
>Ga0105173_1000200_pt1 | contig 10455 bp, 7 predicted proteins | sample Virmet3321_4155_FD_89708 | JGI IMG/M metagenome (GOLD analysis project Ga0105173, IMG submission 89708) | Marine viral communities from the Southern Atlantic ocean transect to study dissolved organic matter and carbon cycling - metaG 3321_4155 | ecosystem: Environmental > Aquatic > Marine >... | reverse complement strand
CTTTATAAGCGGCGAGGACTTCAGGCTTATTTTTCATGAATTCCTTAATACCCTTCATGAATTGCGGCGCACGCCGGGCAAGCTCAGCGGGATTATTGAAAAGCACACTCATGGCCTCTGCAAACAATTCGACACCGCTATTCCGATACTTGATATACTTTTGAGTTTCCTTCGCCTCATCAAATGGATTCCACCAGCGAGTTAGTGCTTTGAGCTCAAGCATAATATCATCTCTCTTGATAACGCCTTCCGGTGTTAAGACTGTCCACTTGAGGTATTTCTTAAGACCCTGTAAGCGACCCAGGATATTTCCTCGCTTACGAACCCCTGCGGTATTATCAGAATCCCTCAGAGATTTAGCGTCGATGTGGTCAATCATGTGACCGATTTCGTGTAAAAAAACCTTTGCCACGAAGTCATGGTCACGCTTATGTACAGTCAGAGCTCTACCATCATCACGTACAATTAAGTCGCTCTCTTTCAGGTCTGGATAAGCCAGTTTAATCTTCTCATCATCCATAGTCCTTTCTTTTGCCTCGGCATGTGTGATGCCCTTGCGGAGTCGCTTTATTTGCGGTCCCGCAGCAAGGCTCGCCTTCAGCTGCATATATCCTTTCCCTGGCTCTGGACGAGCATAATAGGAACCTAAAGTTCCGGGACTATTAGCAAGCATTTTCCTTACTGCGACAGGGGTAGCCAATAATTCACTAACGAGTACATGTGCGTCAGACAAAGAGAGCGGTAAAAATTTAATATCATCAATCTTCAAAAATAAATCAGGCTGTACGGAGGCTGGACCGGTAGCGACCTCTGGCCCGGCGGCGTCATCTACACCGTCAACCTCGGTCTCGTTGTATGCGAATAGTCCTCTTCTCGTCTGAGGTGGTCCAGCTATCTGAAATAATCCACTGGTATCTTCGATTTTTACGCCAGCGCCTTCATTCACGGCTTCATCAACTTTAACAGAACCATTGTTAATATTCTCGTGATTCTGAATCCAAAAGCTTAATTGCGCGTCGATCTCTGAGGGTTTATCTGAAAGTTGAACCCCAGTTACAGCTTCAAATGCCAGGCGAACATCTGGCCGGGTCTTCAAGAGCTCAGCAAGATGGGTTTGATCTGCCTCATTGGGGGAAGCAAGGAATTCACGCAGATCATTGTCGAGCTTTAACATCAATGAGGAATGAGCATTTGATTGCTCCTGTACATCCTCTTCGACAAAATTCTGGTGTTTATTACTCAATGCATCAACCAGATCTGATATACCCGCGTCAGGTCCGAGAAGTCCCTTTGAAATGAGATGGTCTAACATAACATCCCATTCGACGCCACTGTCTTTCCGGGTGTATCTCCTTTCGGCGATCCCGGTGCCCTTCATTGCTTTTTGAAATTGGTCAGTAAGTTTTATCCCACCTTGTTCCAAAATTTCATCCAGTATCGGATTGCGTACTTCCTGAGTTTTGACTTTTTCGGGCTGCGGAGTATCATCACTAAGCTTCTCGCCTTGTGCCTCTGCTTCTTTATCCGAAAGTAAATCGCCCTTGCCATATCGGATAGAGCCAGGATTCGTTACTTTTGCGTCTTCGCGCAGACCTTCATCCATGCCTGTATCAAAGATGTCATTTTCAGCAGATGGAATATCTCTTTTAGTCGCCTGACTCGCGGGGAGATTAAAGGCATCATTAGCCGAAGCCTCTTCAGCTTCTCTCTTCAGAATTCCGTCATAGACAACCGAACCCGCAGCTTTATTCTTCTCATCTTGGACAATTAGCCTCATTAGATCAAAAACTTCATGCAGTGGTTCTTGGGGTTTTTCTCTGATGAATTTCTGTAAATCTTTATCTGTCGAAATCTGATGGCGAAGCTTTTTAGCCGCCTCTCTATACGCTTTTGTATTAAGCAGCTTATCAAGTATCTGTACATCAACTCTTGCTCTCCCAGCCAGTGCACTGCCTCCTTCGACGCCGGTACGCAGTAAACCTCCGAGAATCCCGCCAATCGCAAGCTCAGTAAGTGCCTGCTCATAAGTATCGCCAGTTGTCAGAATCGTTAAGATCTCATCAACCGCCTGTGCGTCGTGCCCGACAGCCTCTATAAGGCTCTGAAAAAATTCCGTCGTACCTTCAGCAACTGATGCTGCCACGATTCGGCCAGCGACTGCGGCTCCTTTTTTCTTGGAAACCCGAGAGGCGGCTTTTTTCATAAATTTGGTCAGCTTGCTGAAGCGGGAGGCGCTAGTCAAATAGCCGAAACTCTTTGCTTCAAGCACACCAATTGTGCCTCCTGTTAGTACACTTCGCCAAGCACGCTCTGACGCGCTGCGTTCAGGGTGTGATATTCTCTGCTGTTGGTCTGAACGTGCGATAGATGTTGCCATAAAATATGGCATTGTGAGTGTACCGCCACTTAATATATTCACCGCCGCCGCGCCCAGTAACTCCGGGACCATGTGGCTTATTGTGCTACCTAACGTCGAAGCTGATATGCCATTACTACTAATTAAGCTTCTACCGGTTCTCTCTTGATCTTCATTAATACTATCATCGGCGGCCTGCCTTATAGCATTGTATTCTGCTGCTTTTTTCTGATACCATTCATTACCCTTAATATTGGTCTCAATAATCTCATCGTATCGCGATTTGAATTCTTTTAGCGCGAGTTTAGTATTACCTCTATTCTTTCTCAAGACACTATTAAGTAATGCTGGAGCCCACTGTATTTGCTCGTCGGGAAGATTATTCCATTCCTTCATATCCAGTTTTCTTCTACCGGACTCAAGGGTTTTGATAATAAGATCTGCTTGCTCTTTGCCGAAGTTTTCGGGCTGTATTTTACTGGTGCCTGATAGGACGGTCAAAAATGTCGCTGCCAAGCCATGCCACATAGAAACGACTTCATGGTCAGGATTAAAAAATGAGCTTGAAAAAGAATCCCAGGAGTTACCCGAAGGCATATGTTTATTTATACCTTCATTTATCTGCTCTATATCTTCCGCTGTGACTTCGCGGTCCTGACTAGCCATGTGAGTAGCCAGACCATTAGCCCATTCAGACAACGCCCAGGCCTTATGGTTATTACTCAGATCGAGATAACGCGGATCATTAACGAGCATGGATAACGGAGCGAAAGTCGGGACAGGGTCAGATTTTTGTGCGTAGTCTTCATCTACAGAGGTAAAGTTGATTTCATCTTCGTCAAACATTATTTCTGAACCCCATTTAAAATGCTGTCAATAAATTCACTATTGATTTTTTTATTGAATACTGGTGGCTTCTTTGGCTTCTTTGGCTTCTTTGGCTGATTCGCACGCTTCCGAAGAAATTTATTTAAGACGCCAATTTCAACGCGCCTCCTTTCCCCTGGCGACTTTTTACTCCACACACTCTTAGGTTTATTTTCCTCAAAAAATTTAGTCGCTTGCTTAGATCTGGTACGCGCTCCGGGAAGTATATCATCGAGGCCAACATAGGCATTTGCTAAATCGGCAAGCAAGCTACGGTCTTCACCAAAGATTGATTGGTATTTTTTATCGAGTTTAGCCATATTCAATTTGCTAACGGTACGGGCCTGCTCTCTGACGAGCTCTTCCATAACTTGATCTCTCTCATCAACAGTAAGATTTGCATTATCCATATGCTGAGCAAAAGTACGCCCTTTATGAGTCGTACCGGCCAGTTCACTCTTGCGATTTTCGGATCTCACCTTCACTTGTTCAGCAAGATTTGCATCTCGGACTTCCCCTGCAAACTTCGCCTCATATTGCGCGGCCCTTTGCGAGCGGAATTGCTTCTGAATTTCAATGCCTTCCTTTTCATACCTATTAGCGATTACGCCAACACCGATACCATCACGAATTCTCTTCGCCAGCGTGGCATCAATCTTATATAGAGTGGAGCGGCCAGTATCGCCAGGGTCAGGTAAAATATATGGAGATCCCAGCGAGGATGGCAAAGGCAATACACTCTTGACGATATCAACCTTCTCACCGTCTGGCATCAATCTGCTCAAAGCTGTATTTATCGTCGAAACATCTATATAAGGAACACCATTCTTTTCAACAATATCAACACCCATCTGCTTAAAAAGCTTCAGAGCTTCCTCTTGCTCAAAAGCCTTATATTCCGGGTCTTTTTCACTACTGAAACGGTCAATCGACAAGGCCAATTTTAGACCGGACTGGAGATGCGGCTTTTGTGAAACCTCAGCAGTGTACTCCTTTGATAGAGCAAGTGCAATTTCTGGATTTACGCCATTGGCTATCTGCTTATTAAGCATGAATTTCTGCGTGCTCTTAATAGAATTATTTCGCATCTGATTCAATTCAATTATTTCAGCATTAATGGCCCTATACTTTTCAGTAAGCTTCTCTTTGATCACAGCTCCGCTCTTTAAGTCATACGGCAGCCAACCAATATCTTTTGAGTACAGGAATTTCTTTCCGTCCTTTTCAATAATATCAATGCCAAGCTCTAAGCCAAGTAGATCACGCATTGTAGCAGCCTGCTTGCGTCCGCCTTCATTGCCATTTTCTTCTGCCTGAAGAGCAGCGAAAAGCCAGCCGTCAACATTGCCAATGCCTCTTCCAAGTCCACTCTGCTTATTCATAAGAACAGCACGCTTATCATCAGTTGGGTACAGCGCACCTTCATTACCTTTATTCAGGTACGGGGCCGCTGAAATGAACTCATTCAGGTATCTTGATTCACTGGCTTTCCGAAACCTCAGAAGAGTGGACAAGGAATTATTGAAGTTATTAGCCCCAAACTGATTTTGCTGTGCATCAAACTTTTCACGAAGAAAGTCATATTCAATCTTTGACTGATCCCGGCGGAACTCAAATGCCTCTCGATCGAGATTTAGTGCATCTTGGCGCATCGACATATTTTGCCGGGCCATACCACGCTGTTCGTCCTGAATAGCCCGATTTCTTCGCCGTTGATTACTCTCTAAACCGACATTGCCGCCAGCGACAAAAGCGCCGTATTCATCATCTGCCATCGCGCCTTTAGCACCGCCCATAAGTGCATCAAAAATAACTTCTCCCCATGAACCGTCAAACCCTGGCATATACATATCTCCCGTTTATTTTTTCAAAACCGAGAGCACGCATAAAGCTGCGACCTGGCTTATTTTCTGGTGGAGTGGCCCCAATAAGTTGCTCAACTTCCAAATCTTCAAAAATGAAGGCAATTATTTTTCTGGCTGCAATTAGCGCAGACTTGCCACGAAACTCTTTCATAAAAAACCAGTGCCCCCAAAATTGCTCATGCGCTTCATCACCATGACAAATACCCATGGGCACATTTTGGTCCATTGGCACATAGACGTTGTACAGTCCCGTCATCCACAGAGTAATTTTCTTAAAAAGCATATCGTAATTATGTTTTTTATCACTCATGAAAAAATAACTGAACAGCTCAATGCCTTCAGGAGTTGGCGCTAATTTTATTATTCTTATCATAGCTTTACTAGTCTTTAGCGTAAGTTGCCGCCATGACGCCTCCTGTAGTGACAGCCAGTGACGCGCCGCCAGTGAAGTAAGCTGCTGCAAGAGATGCAGCGATACCGATACCGGCCTGCAACCCAGTATTTTTCTTCTTCTCGGGTACAGTTATCATGCCTTCTTGCATGGCTCTTGTTGGTTGCGGAGCTTGACTGAGTAATGTAGATAAGCCACGATCACGCACACCCTGCACTTGCATCGCATTATTATTTTTTTGACCAATAATTTGATTGCGCTGAATTATACTCTGGAGCCTTGCCTGATTAACAGTATTACCGACAGCTTGAGCTTGTGCAGCGCCCAGCTGAGAAAGACCGCTTGCTTCAACACCGGACCCTTCGAGCCCACGTTGAGCGAATGAATTTTGCATCTGTTCTCTTTGCGAATTAAAGGCATTGTTCATATTCTGAACATTGCCTTGAGCTAATTCTGTACCCGTAAAAGTACTGTAATTATTATTGAGCTGAAAGTTTTTACTGTCTTGAAAGTATTCCTTCATCTCTGGAACCGTCAGATTTTGATAGAAAGCTTCGCGATCCTTAAGAATATCTAGCTGCTGTTTTGAGAGAGGCGTTATCTCTTTCTTGCCGCCACCGCCACCTTTGCCACCCATACCCATTATAATCTCCTCATTAAGTAATCAAGACGCAGACCGCGCAGCGACCCTTTGCCCTTTATCTCTAATTGTACCCGGCGTCCGTTGAGCCCAGCTTTAACAAAATGCGTTCTTTGATCCATATTTACGTGAGATGAAGTGAAAGTCCATGTATTGATTTTATCAATAATAAAGGAAATTTCAATTGAGCCTGTAGAATCAATATGAATTTTTGATAATTGTTTCAGTCTTTGCATATCGCCCATGCTGAATTCTGGAGATAAGTAATAGAACTCAAGTTCATCACCACCACCGGCATGATAATAAACCTCTGACTTCTTGCCAATTAGCTGATCGAGGTTCTTGTCGTACCAGGCCCAGTCCAAAACCCAGTCAAGGCGGTAGATCTTCAACCCTTGGAGGAAATCAAAAGCATAGGTTTCATTTTCATAAAACAAATAATAAATATCATTGGCGACAGCGGCGGAATATGCCGAGCCGGGAACCTTCACCCGATTTTCACTCAGTACAGTTATTTTCCGGCCAGAGCGCTGGTCATACGCCTGATAAGCGCAAACACCGTCATTACTCAACCACACAGGCATATTGCGTACTCGACTGATTGTCTTCCAGTTGCTCACGCCCTGCGCGTCGGGTAATTCCTCTTTAGCGATATCAATAGAGCTATTGCCAGTTAAAATATAAGCGCGGTTAAGGGTGAAGACCATCACATAATTTTCGGCGGCAATCATACCTGTTATGGTGTCGTCAAAAGTCACAAACTGCAAAGCCGGGTAAGCGTGCGGATTATTCTGTTTCGAGAAATAAACCCGATCTTCAGACGCCATGTAAAAGACGCTATTTTTCTCGCACAGATACTTCCCGTTTATCGGCAGTTCATCTGCTACATCAAGCTGCTCTCTCAATATTAATTCACGGTCTGATATTTTGTCGATGAAAATTTTATCATCAGCAAAGCGGTCAAGTTCTCCCACCTTGTAAAAAACAGCACTGTTGGCCAATGTACGCCACACTTCAATAGCGATAGATTGTTCGGGCCAATCTGCCTCATCATCAAAATCAGTCAGGATAACAGAGCCTAAATCTATACTGGGAATATGGATAGTAAACTTTGTGGGCGATACTGCACCACTGCGAAAACGGTCATAGCTTATATAGGTATAAGTATAGGAGTATTGATCACCGACAGGGAAACGCCCACCGGGAACGCCATTACTTGCAGCAGGCAGCTTTACAGGTTTGTTGATTCCAAGATACCCCAGCGTCGAGCCATTCTCGCCACCTGCATTATCTGTCCAGTAATAAGCACCACCCCACTTCACTATAGAGCGTTCGCCAGTCTGATAGATTAACTCAGAAACTTTCGTCTCTGTACTAACCATATCTTTATTGCTTTTGATAGCGCCATTATGGATAATGCAGTTTTTTACATTCTGGGCAAACCGGACATCGAGTAAGTGAGGTTCAATTACATCGTTGATCCCCCCAGAAAAATCAAGTAACTCCAATGTCTTCATGAGATAAGTGCCCTTATGCACCAGGCAATAGATATATTTGTAGGCCGAGTTTCTGCTCCGCCAGTGGCATTTGTAGTCGCCGCACCTGGATAAAGGACTCCGTCATTATCATTTGATGATACATTGGCCGGGATATCGGGGTCAGCATAATTATAAGTATCAATGGCGTGAACGTGACTTTTGATTTCATCCCCCTGATTCGTGCCCGGATTATCACCGGCTGTGCCATCCCCTCTGTCGGTACGTGCACCGGCTCCAGGGTCAAATGCGCGGCCATGATCCCAGCCGCGTAGGAACTGGCCACGATAATCGGGAAGGCGGAAATTCCCGGCATCGGTGGTCCCGTATGTCGCGCCAATCACACCAAATAGATCAGAGTAAACAATCCTATCAAGATACTGCCCGGCGCACTCAAGAAAAAGAGACGGTATTGTCGAAATGGGATAACCCATTACCAGACCTAAAGGGAAAATATCATCAACAATAGCGATCTTTGCCAGTTGATCAGCCGTTAATGCAGACAACGAAGCGAGCTTTGAGCGCTCAAGTGCGGTTATCATTTTTCCGCTTCCTACATCAGTTATATCAAGAAGCTTTTGTCTCTCTGCCGCGCTTATTATTACCTTGGAGCCAGCACCCTGAATCTCATCGAGCACAGCCTCGTTAGTAAATTTATGGATGCTTGATAAACTGGAGCAAAGAGCGACAATTGCCGCATCAACAGTATTAGCAGTGAGCGTCAGACCATTAAAGATAGCATCATCACGGGTGGCAATAAGCAAAGGAATGTGCGTTGCGTTCACGCCTGTTATTTGCCGTGGGCTTCCCGTTGAATCAACAATTGTGAAAGTTTCGCCTGAACCATTGCTGTCAAAAACAATATCTTCCGTTCCGAGTAATGATTTAATATACATTCTTATGCCTCCACTTCTGTGTGATAGGTAGCCCATGCCGACAGGTGCAGGAGTATACCGGCAGCCAAGACCTGCTCTAATTGTTCGCGAGTCACAGTCACGCGAGTATCATCATTGAGCGTCCAGCGCGTTGTCGCCAAAGGTGCCAGAAAAGTGATCGTTTCTTCGTAAGCTGATTTATCTGATGCCGCGACACGAAAAAGCAACGCGTCAACTGTCACTACAGCATTCTCAGTCTTATTTATCCTGACGTATTTTGCCCTTTCCGCCGAAGTCAGCGCGGCTTCAATCTCTGAGTAAAGAAAGCAGACCTCTTTAGTAGTTGCAGTCGTTATTTCCCCGCCCGAAATGATCTGCCCTTCAGTATTAAATATCATAGGCGCAAAAACTGCTGGCAGCCTGGCTTGCTTTATAAGCTCCGTATCATCGGGGACATAGACAACTATCGAAGTTGCGTTATACATGTTTGGCTCAATGCGCACATCATCTCGGGAATTGGATAAAACAACATCTCTATCAACAATTAGTTTCATACTTTATACTCCATTATTCATTACTGGCCAATATGCGCGTTGCCGTTGCCGACTGTACCCCATGGAGGGCTAATTGTTATCGAGCTGCTAAGATCCTCCATGAAGATAAAGCCCGCGTAAATAGCTTTAACATGAACGCCGGCAATTCCTGTATTCGTTGTATTAATGACGCAATTCGCCACATTTGCCTGGGCATTCCCGCCAACAAACAAGGCATATTCGCCATTATTAGTCAATCCGCCATCTTTTATATAGATCGTACCAACTCCACTAACTGTTACCCCATTCAGACTATTGCCGTTGATATAACTTCTTTCAGCGCGAACATTACCAGCCTCCCAGATAAGAATGCCATCCTCAGTATTGTATTTTATCACAGATTGATTTGCTAAATCATCGTCACCAACCTCTATAGAACCGCCATACCAGCAAGCAATACCATTCATGGTATTGTATTCCGATGTGATCTTAAGACCGCGAATAGAACCACCAGCCCAAGTCCGCAACCCGTCAAGGCCATTATATGAAATATTGGAATAATCTAGTATTATTGATCCACTTATGTAGACCGATGCGCCATTGTGCCCATTGGCTTTTATTGTGCATGATGAGGCATCTACAGAGCCGCCATTATAAGCGAAAAGCCCATTCTCTTTATTGCCCTGAATATTAGAGTTGATGGTACTTACGGATGCCTCAGAACAAGCACCGGACTGATCATTGCCGGCTAAGTATGATGTTACACAATTGGCCGCGCCTTCACGCGCAGTAAATACCCCATGAAGCTTATTGCCTGACGATCTTATACTTGTGAAATCAGCACTTCCGCAATAAGTTACCCATGCACCGTGACCAAGATTGCCGGCGGTTGTAGCATCTTGCGCAAAATAGAGCACCCCCGGACTGCACCAAAAATCCCGCATCATCATTGCCAGTGGTTGTGACGTTGTCGGCAGTCATGCTGCTTGCTCGGGAAACCCAAATGCCATAAACCGCAAAGCCATGCACAGCCATCTGACTACCAAGTGTAATACTTGCGGATTCATCTACATGAATACCAGTCGCAGCAAGGAGCGTATTGATCAGCAGAATCCTATCCAGATTGCCTAGTGTATTGCCCTTATCAACAGTAAGCCCCACATCACCGCTAAATTCAAATATAGTAGCATACGCCGCCCTGAGTTTCGTGCCATTGGTTATTTTATCCGTGGCGCGCGCAGCATCGCGGGTTGATTCATCTGCACTAACAGCCAGTTGACCTGCTGTATTATCAAATTCATTGCCAGTCACCACGTAACCGGATGCAATTGACGGCGTAGCGCCGACGGTCGCCCAATCGTATTCCACCAGCCCGGAAGGACGACTTCCTGTT
>Ga0105173_1000194_pt1 | contig 10809 bp, 13 predicted proteins | sample Virmet3321_4155_FD_89708 | JGI IMG/M metagenome (GOLD analysis project Ga0105173, IMG submission 89708) | Marine viral communities from the Southern Atlantic ocean transect to study dissolved organic matter and carbon cycling - metaG 3321_4155 | ecosystem: Environmental > Aquatic > Marine >... | reverse complement strand
GGTGTACCAACAGATATAACGAACGATAATTTAGGTCCGTTTGGTATTTCTATTTTTAAACCAGTTACTAGACCTGTAACTGAATTGTGGAATACAACCACACAAAGTTTTGATTATAGCAAACTTAACGAGGGTGATACTGTTGATATTAGGTTAGTTGTCGATGTCACAACAACCACCGCCAATACAGAAGTTAGTATTGATTTAATGTCTGGTATAGGTGGTTTCCCTTTCCCGACTCAATGGGTGGTGCCTGTGAACTATAAGACATCGGGATTGCAACCGTTAAGTGGTTGGAACTCAATTCACATGGCGAATGCTAACATGTTGACTAATCAATCTAGGTTCGTAATTAACTCTGACAAAAATTGCACGGTTGTCGTTCTAGGTTTTTATATCAGAGTATTGAGCCAAGGTTTGTAAATAACAACTCGTCACTGGTGACACTATAAAAAGCATTCAAAAGGACTTGACTGCTTTTACTTCCTATTATATTCTATTGTCATTAATACGACAACTTTCAAGAAGTCACACTAATGACAAATACAAAGGAAAAGCGTAAACGTAAAAAATACGTAATTCCGCTACTAACAAAGGGTGGTCAATCGCCTGATCGTTTTACCATATTACTTGAGTGTAGTGGGTTGCGTAGTCCTGAAATAATAAAAGCTTTATGGGACCATTTTGTGTTAGGTCATGATGAAGCGGTAGCAACCATGCTAATTGACCAACCTAATTATTGTCGGGCTGTTCGTAAACTGAACGTTTGGGCGGATAGGATTGAGAGAATAAAAGCCGTTGATTTTGCTAGTTATAAGGGTGCTAAAATATGAACGGTGACGCAGTAAGAAAAGACTTAGATATGACTAAGGCTAAGTGGAATACATATATTGCTGATAGAATAATAAGTAAACAATCAAACGACGGTTATGACAGTATTTTCGTCGCTAATGAAATGTTACGTCACAAAGATAAGCTGATTCAATCAGCCAAAGCACACAAAACAAATGCAGCAAGACAACTCGACAAAGCCAAACTAAAAATTGCAGAATTAGACTATCAGTTGAACGGTGGTTCTGATTCCGTGAAGTTAGATAAAGACGGTAATGTAATAGAAACATCAGAGAAAAAAGGGGAACGCTATGATTTAATATTGAAAGAATTGAAGATTGATAGAATGAAGCATGAAGCATTGGTGCGTATGCGAAAGTATATGCCTGTCGAGGGTATGTTTGACATGCTAGAAGATGTAGCAAAGCAGTTCGCGGCATCTCTTGATCCAATTGCAATACGAATAAAACAACATTTACCAGACATGACGAGCAGAGCCTATGACGAATTACAGAAAATACTTTCAAAATCGAGGAATGATTTAGATGAACACATCAATGGACAAACAGTTGCTAGATTTGTACGTCGGTTCGATCCAGAGGCAGATCTCTCAAGCTATATCACCGATTCGGAAAGCTGAACCAATACTTTTATGTGGGTGGGCTGAGAAACATTTCTATCTATCGGCTGAAAGTAGTTATTCAGAACAACGTTTTGAGGCTATACCGTGGCAAAAAGCTATTCTAAATTGTATTGGTGATGATGATATACGTGAACTAGATTTCATTAAATCAGCGCGTGTGGGGGCTACTAAAATGATGTTAGCGGGTTGTTTCTACTTCGCGCATCACAAACAGCGCAATCAAATATTTTACCAACCCACGGACGACGATTCAAAATCATTTTGTGCTACTGAGGTAAACACCGCATTACGTGACGTGGGTTGCATGATTGATATATTCCCTCAACTTGGCATGAAAAGCACTAAGAACACATTATTATTAAAACAATTTATTGGTTCAACATTGCATTTGAAAGGCGGTAATAAGGGTGGGTCTTATCGTCGTATATCAGCCGATGTTGTATGGCTAGACGAGCTTGAATCATTTACGCGCGACGTTAACGGTGAAGGTAGTCCCGTGTTTCTATCAAATAAACGTCTTGAAGGTTCACTGTATCCTAAATCGGTACGCATGACCACACCACGATTACGACTAGGTTCGTTAATAGAAGCCGAAGTAAATAACGCTAAATACCTAATGAAATTTAACGTGAGGTGTCCACATTGTAATGCGCTTCAAGTTCTTGAATGGGGTGGTAATGATTGCGTGTTTGGTATGAAGTGGTCTAAGGAAAACCCTAGCGTGGTTTGGTATGAATGCGCCTCTAATCAATGTCGTATAGAAAACAATTCTCTTACTGAAATGAACGAATCAGGTTTGTGGATTGACAGCAAGGGGTCAGGTGTTTGGATTGACGAGGATGGTTATTTCAGGGCGAATGATGAAACGTTTAGTTATGTTGATACACCAAGACATTTAGCTTTTCACATTTGGACCGCTTACAGTCCTTTTGTTCAATGGCGACAAATTGTATCTGAATACCTTGAAGCTTTTTCCGCTTATAGAAAGAACGGTGATATTACCAAACTAAAAGCTTTTAAAAATACAACATTGGGTGAAACTTGGGAAGATGTTGAAGAGAAAGTTGTACTCGAACCGGAAGTTCTACACAATAGACGTGAACATTATCCTGAAAAGGGTTTCCCTAAGCGCGGTCTAGCCTTGTTTGGTGGGTACGATACTCAAGACGATAGAATCGAGGGATCAGTTTACGCCTACGGTTTGAATAATGAATCGTTTTTAGTTGAGCATTTTATCTTATATGGAGACCTTACAGGTGATGAAATTTGGGATAGGTTAGCCGATAAATGGACTCAAACATATCAACGTGAAGACGGTGCTTTATTGTCATGTACTCGTTGTTTTATGGATTCAGGCGGACATTATTCAATGCAAGTTTACAAGTTTAGTAAACGTATTGGATTACACAATGTTATTCCTATTAAGGGGTCGTCAACTTATGGGGCACCTTTCTTCAAAATCAGAAGGGGTATTCACAAGGACTCAGGCACGTATCTAACCATTATCGGTACTGATGCTGGTAAGGATAAGGTTTATGACCGTTTACGTCTTACAACGGACGACCTTAGCGCACCTACGGCGGGTTTCTACCATTTTCCTATAGCACCTTTCACGCCGTTGGAATGGTTTAAACAACTTTGTGCTGAATATAAAATACCCACAAAATCACGAGGTAGGGTAGTAATGGCATACAAACAGAGAACAAAACGTAATGAGGCTGTTGATTGTGCTGTTTACTCTTTGGCTTGTTTCGAGTATTCTATTGAACACTACGGGCTTGACTTGAATTCATTAGCCGAACGGGTGGCACACCCTGAACGCATTACAACAAGCGAAGCCGCATTTATTACAGCCGCAAAAAAACTAGGAGGTTAGACAATGGATACATTTGCTGGTAGTGGTTATACCACCGCACAACTTACGGTGATGTTAAACGAGGCGCAAGCAGCTTATGCTGCCTTTGCTACAGGCACCAAGGTCGTTGAAATTCAACGTGATGGTCGTGTAGTTAAATATAACATGGTAAATATTCACCAATTAAAGTCGTATATTACCGAATTACAAGGTAGTATAGGGGTTGAATCAACTATTAGAAGTCGTCGAGGCTTGGGGTTTAAATTCTAATGTTACCAAAACAACCTAATAATATAGGGGTTATCCTTGATGAAAAGGGTAATCCTATAACTAAAACAAGTATGCAAAGCTATTCGGGTGCTAATGGTGGGTATAACAACGAGTTATCTTCGTGGAATGCTCACCCAACTTCGGTGGATTTTGCACTCTTGCCGGATTTTGAAGAAGGTAACGCTCGTACTGCGGATTTAAGTAGAAATAATACTTATGCAAAAACTGGCGTTCAACTTCATGTTGATCACGTCGTTGGTCAAAGTTTTAAAGTCGTTCACACACCTAACTATCGCGCTTTAGGTTTAACCCGTAAACAGTTACGTCAACTGTCACGTGAAATTGAATCTAAGTTCGAAGATTGGGGCGGTAACAATCGGAAGTTTATAGACAGCGAGCGCAAGCGCACGTTTACTATGATTATTCGTGAAGGTATCGCAACCCACTGTAAAACAGGTGAAATTTGTGCTAAGATTGAATGGATTAGAAAACGTGGTAGTAAATTTCAAACATCAATCAAACTTATTGATTTCAGTCGTTTAAGCAATCCCGAAGGTGCTGAAAACACCAACAAGTTGCGGGCGGGTGTTGAGATGGATTCGAACGGTGCTGCTATTGCATACCATGTTCGCAAGCGTATACCTAATGATATTGACGGAGCTTTCGAGCCTGATAATTATGAATGGATTCGAGTACCACGCGAAATGTCAAGCGGTCGTTATCAGTTCATACACTTATTTGAACCTACGGGTGAAGGTCAATCACGTGGGGCAAATGACTTCTATGCTGGTTTAAGTAAACTTAAAATGCTTGAGAAGTTTCAAGGCTCAGTGCTGCAAAACGCAATTGTAAGCGCAATGTATGCTGCTGTGATAACTTCCGAGGCTAACAGTGATGATGTTTTTAAAGCCATGTCATCCGGTACGAGTGAGGGTAGTTTAATTACGGGTTGGATGGAAACGACAAGTAAATATCACGACCAAACCAAATTGAAAGTTGGTGACACTACAATACCGCATTTATTACCTAATGAAAAACTTGACATACTTGGTGTTAAAACACCATCAGGTAATTTAGGTGATTTTGAAAGTGGCATACTTCGTTCAATAGCTAAATCGTTGGGTGTTTCATATGAACAATTGAGTGGTGACTTTAGTAAAACCAACTATTCAAGCGCACGTGCGGCAATGTCTGAATCTTATCTTTACTTTATGGGTAGACGTGAAATAATTGCCAAAGCTTTCGCAAGTATGATTTTTGAATTATGGCTTGAAGAGGCTATAAATATTGGTGAAATTAAGTTACCTAAAGGTGCGCCATCGTTCTACGAAGCTCGTTCAGCGTGGTCTAAGTGTGATTGGATAGGTTCAGGTAAGGCAGAAATTGACGGTCTGAAAAGTGCTAAAACTTCTGAACTTAAATTGAAACTAGGTTTAACTACAATGGCAAAAGAACTTGGTAAAGCTGGCGACGATTGGCGTGATATTCTTGATGAACAAGACAATGAAGATGAAGAACTAGAGGCACGTGGTAGACTTTCAATATGGCGAAGAGAATCACCTTTAGTGGAAGAAGAAGACGAAGATTTTGACGAAAATGGCGACCCCGTTAAAAGTGGCGGGAAAACAGAAACTAACGAAAATCCAGAGGTAGACACAAATGCTGACTGAGTTGCAAAACTTCGTTCAATTGAAGTCACGTTTATTTAATAAACCTTTAATGATGGAACCTAACCAAGCTGAAATAGCTATTGGCGCCATCAGTGATCGTTTAAACATTGCATCATTTGCCAACTTGAAAGGGTCAGTACTTGATCAAGAACAGTTGAAACATGGTGCTCATATATTCACCCTTGACAATACACGCAGCGATAGTAAACCCTATCAAGTAATTGATGGTGTTGCGTTCATCTCAGTTGATGGATCATTGGTTGCTAAAAACAACACTTTGAATCCATATTCAGGTATGACGGGTTATGATGGTATCAAGGCTAATTTAGATTTAGCTTTTGCTGACGCTGAGGTAAAACGAATTGTACTTGATATGGATTCAAGCGGTGGTGAAGTTGAAGGGTGTTTCCAACTAGCTGATTTCATATATGCAAACCGTAACACCAAACACATGACAGCTATGGTTGCTGGTGTTTCAGCGTCAGCCTGTTACGCTATAGCCGCCGCGTGTAACACAATAGAAATAACAGAAACGTCGTTCGTTGGTTCTGTCGGCGTTGTCATGGCTCATACATCAAAGCAAGGCGCACTTGAAAAAGCTGGCATTAAAGTAACGTTGGTTACTTCGGGTTCGCATAAGGCTGATGGTAATCCTTTTGTTGACTTACCAAAAGAAGTGTTGCAAAATATGCAAGCTCAAAACGACGTTATTTATGACATGTTCGTTGGGCGTGTAGCCAAGTATCGTGGAATGTCGAAAGATGCTGTGATAAATACACAAGCTGCTATGTTTATGGGTGTATTAGCTATTGACAACGGGTTAGCTGACAAGTTAATATCTAATATAGAATTTATACAAAACCTGTCGCACACTAGCGGCTTACTTACAACAACTAAACTGGAAGCTCCTATAATGGAAAAAGATGAACACGAAAAGTTGTTATCTGCTGCTAAAACTGAGTCGCACGCGTTAGGTGTTACGGCTGGTCAAACAAGCATGAAAACACGTATGTCAACAATTATTAATTGCCCAGAAGCTAAAGAACGTAAAAGTATGGCAACTAATTTGGCTTTTAATACAGAAATGTCAGCCGAAGATGCCGCAATTACATTGGGTTTCGCACCTGTTGAAACTACCGCTAATGCTGCTGTTGCGCCTGTTGAAACTACCGCTAATGCTCCTGTTGCACCTGTTGCTCCTGTAGTTGCTCCGGTTGCTGCTGCTGCTCCTGACGCTTTTGCTGCACACATGGCGTCTGAAACTGTCACCCCTGCTGGTATGGATAATGCCGCGTTATTGCAGGAACAACCCGCTGCTACCGCTGAAAGTCAAAAACTTCAAGATGAAGCCGACATAAAAAGCGCTATGGAAGCTCACGGAGATGTTTACTAATGTCACACATTCAATTAAACAGAAGTGATACAAATACTACGGACGATTGGAACACAGGCGAACGTCAAGTCAACACAACTGTTGTTACGGTTGCTGTTGGTGTAACTTGTGATGCACGTACGCCTTTAGCCATGTTAACCGCTGTCAGTGGATCTCAGCTTATTGGTGAGATTGTTGAATTTGACAGTAATGACACCAATGACAACGGTACTAACGTTGCTGTGTTTTTGTCAGCTTATGATATTGACACCACCGCCGAAAAAGCAGCATACCACGTTACTGACTCAGGTACTTTTAACCCTGACTTAGTTAATTTTACACAGGCTGATCCACAGCCAACAGAGGCACAATTGTTGTCTATGTTTCTGAATACTGGCATTTTCTTACAAGAACCAGCTTAGGAGTTTTACACATGTTAGGAACTTACAATACTACAGTTCTCAAAGGTTTGATTAACAACATTGAGAAAGAAACACATTACTTTACTAAATTGTTAGGGGGTGGTGGCAATCTATTCTTCGATACAGAAGAAATTGCATTCGATAAAATGTTTAAAGGTCGTAAAACATTAGCACCATATGTTAGCCCAATGGTTGCGGGTGTGGTTCAAGCTAAACGCGCTTATGAAACAATGTCGTTAAAAGTGCCATATATCAAAATTCTTGATCAGGTGACACCTAAAGATGGCGTTAGGCGTTCTGCTGGTGAAGGTTTCACAGGAACTAAAACACCAGATCAACGAGTCAAAGCGTTACGTGTGGAGCTTATTACAGACCATCGTCACATGATTGATCGTCGTATAGAAGAACAATGGTCACAGCTTATTCAATATGGAACTATTGACTGTGTTGGTAAAGGGTTTCCACATTCTCAAGTTGATTACGGTTTGTCTGCAAACAATCTGATCACGTTGGCTGGTGGTGTGTCTTGGAACACATTGAACAAGGAAACACAAGGTCAAATCGTTCTTGATGATATGAAGAACTTTGCTGAACGTTCAGTTGGAACCGCATTGGTTTGTACGATGGAGCAATCAGCTTGGGAACACTTTTCACAGTTCGACGCAGTTATTAAATTGCTAGATAAAAACATACGACTTGTTACTGAATCTAAACTTGAGTTAGCCCCTATCGTAACCGACGACACTGTTGAATATAAAGGTAATGTTGGTAATATTGACATTTACGTTTACAAAGGTTTCTACGAAAACGATGCGGGTGTAGATACACCGTATATGGACGTAGGGCGTGTAATTTTCACACCTAAAGCCGTTAAAGGTGTCACAGCCTTTGGAGCTATTTACGACCTTGAACAAGGTATGCAACCTGTTAAGCAATTTACAAAAAACTGGTATATTCCACACCCAAGTGCTGAAAATATACTCACTCAATCTGCACCGCTTTGTGCATTACCTAACATTGATTTAATTGTTAGTTGTATGGTACTTAGCTAATAAAGTTTTAACGCGCTGTCACTGGTGACGGTTTCGGCGCAATCATTTAATTTAAAATAAAGAGATTAATCATCATGGCTGGAAATACACCCGATAAAATCGTTGCTGCTCCTGTTGTTACTCCTGTAGCTGCTCCTGTTGTCATAAAAGAGACAACCACTAAAAAAGAAACACCCGCTAAAAAAGCGACACCCGTTGAAAAAGCGGCACCCGCTGGCAAGTCTGTTGACACTGACGCTGACGCTGCAAAAATATTAGCTGAGGCACGTGAACAAGCTGCACAAATATTAGCTGATGCTAAAGCTAAAGCTAAAGTTGATGCTAAAGACACCGACAAGCCACAAGTAACAATGGAACTTAAAGCACCTAAAGCAACTAGAACTATTCGTTATCACATGACTTGGTTGGATGGTTTTAAAATTGGTGAAGTTAAAAAAGGCGCTCGTATTTCAGATGTTCCAAGTGAACTTTGGGACCAATGGATTAAAGACGGTCGTTGTAACCAACATCAACATTTAGTAGAAGACTAACCATTGTCTGAATTCGATGCTGTTATGGTATCGCTGGACGCTGCGCAAGACTCAGTGTTTGGCGATTCATATACCATAGATGGTAGTGAAGCGTTTGACGGTATTTTAGACGAATACACAGGCGATTTTGATGGAGTACTAAACACGTACCGTAGTTTCGAAGTTAATACAAATGCGCTACCGGATGGCGTTGCAATTCAAAATGGAATTTCAATATTAACCGTAGTAAACACAGGTGCGACTTTCATAATTTGGAAAAGTATTTTATCGAAAGATAAATACGTAATGGAAATAAGGTAAATCATGGCTACTGCTGATTTCACTCTTGAAGGTTTCGACGGTCTAGGTGCGTTAGGTGATCAATTTAAGGGTGAAGTTAAGCGGCAAGTCAGCCTTGCTAGTAAAGCTGGTATATCAATGGGTGCTGATTTTGTCGCTTACGGTAGAACAAGCTCACCAAAACCTAACAACATTTCATCAAATAGTGCTGTTGCACTAGCCGCTAAAGCACTAAGAGTTCCAACCGAACACATATTCTATAGAACATTCGTGCGTGCCGTTAAAGTATCGGTGAATAGCTCAAGGGGTGCAAAACCGTTCGCCTCTGTAATGTTGCGCGGTAATTCAATAAATGTAGTTGATCTGTTGGTTCGTGGTGACGACGCTAAAAAAATGTATGGTTATTCGTCACGTAGGCGAAATGTATCAGGTAGAGTAAAACCAAACATGAAGTCACGCGCTGATGCTGCTCGCAAGGGCGGTAGGCGTTCAGGTAGGGTTGTAATATACGGTCGTGAATACACCAATGCTTACATTGAAGATGGTACGACACGTGCGCGTAGTGATGCTATGGAAAATCATTATGTAAACAAGCTTGGTGCTAAACCTAATTCTGGACTAAAAGGAGAACGATACTTTTTATTTCAGAAACGTGATAAAGGTCAAAAACTACCATACCCGGCAAAGGCTGTTAAAATAGATAGCAAGAAAGTTACAAGAGCGCTGGACCTTGCCGCTAGTGTATCATTGCGTAGACACGCTATTAAAATAAACGAGTTGCAAACTCAGGAAATTCATAAACGACTTAAAAAATTAGGGTTTGAATTAAAATGACCAGAAGAACAAAAGAGATACGTCAAAAATTACATGACGATATTAGCAACCTTGCTTACTTTACAAAAGTGTACAAGGAAAAGAAAAATAATATTGAGGAACTTGATCTACCCGCTGTTTGTATCATTATGGGATCGGGTGTACCAAGTGGTGATCTATTAGAAATTGACTTGAGTGTTAGGGTTGAAATTCACGACAAACGTGTTAATATTAACGACTTGTTAGACGATCATGCTGAAAAGCTTGAAACTGACTTACTTGTATTGGGCTACACAATGGATGATTTAATTGAAGGTATGTTAATGGAATCATTTGATTATAGCAAAGATGAACAGAGCACGAACGGTGTGCTAGGTTTAAATTATAACGTAAAATATGGAGTATAAACCATGACTATTGGTGCTACTACTAAACATGAATTAACCACTGATGGTGGTACAACTTACATTCAAACTGCTAACATTGCAAACTTAACAACACCGGAAGAAAGTAGAGGCGTGTCAGAAGATTCATATCTCGACGATGTTTCAGGATTTAAAGAATTTGTTGCGGGTGTGTTTGACGCTGGTGAACTTACATTAGATCTTAAATGGAACACATCCGATGCTGGTCAAACAATTTTAGACGCTGCTTTTGAAAATTTAGATTCTGATTTAGCTATTGTTCACGGTAAAATAACATTTTCAAATGGTGTTTTATATGAATACGATGGTATTATTACGTCACGTGGTCAACCAGTAGTAAAAGAAGAAACCATGAAACGTAGTTATAAAATCAAAGTTACGGGCGCACCTGTTTGGACTTATCCATAATGTCGTTATTTCCTAATGGGAAAGATAACGTCAGTAAGGACGTGCCTGTAATGGGTCACGTCTTTAACATGGCACAACCTTCGGCTTTAGTACGTATCGAGTTGTATAAATACGAAGATGAAGTTGTAGCAAAATACGCAAGTGAAGAAAAGGACGACAAGGGATTTCCTGTAAATAAGGATCTCTATTGGGATTTTGTTACCCTTGGTTTGCGAATGAATGCTTTTCAAATAGCAGTG
>Ga0105173_1000188_pt1 | contig 11078 bp, 18 predicted proteins | sample Virmet3321_4155_FD_89708 | JGI IMG/M metagenome (GOLD analysis project Ga0105173, IMG submission 89708) | Marine viral communities from the Southern Atlantic ocean transect to study dissolved organic matter and carbon cycling - metaG 3321_4155 | ecosystem: Environmental > Aquatic > Marine >... | reverse complement strand
GGGATTCCTTCTGCCATAAGGTGGCGGTGTTGAACGGGAACTCACGGACGATGGTGTCGTCAATGTGCTTCCCGATGAACGTCTTCCGGCTGTTGACTGTAGTGTATATTGCTTTCATTTAATCCTGTCCCGGCATGGGCATCCAGCTAATGCTGGGGTTCTTTTTGTCTATAAAGTAGAAGACCTCTTCCACGTCTTCGTACCGGCCATCCTTTTTCTTCTCAGCCCACCAGTGTTTTTCAGTCTTGTTCACGTCCACAACGATCATGCACCTGAAGTCTGAAGAGGGCATAAGGTAGTAGGCAGGCTTGCTCCCGTGTCGCTTGTCAAACGAGTTCTTGTTACATATCAGGACGCTTGACCAAGGGTAATCCTCCATTGATGAAAAGGCAAAGCCGCGCTGCTTGACCTCGCACCGTTGGACAAGGAAGAAGTCGCCATCATCAGTCATGCTGATGCGGTCATTCTGGTTGGATGCTATGTGGGTGGGAGGAATCTGCACCGTGTGACCACGCGACGAGAGGTATTTGATCACGCGCCAGACAGTGGGGATGCTGTCAGCCACGTGCGTCTTGTATTTTTCCCAGTCGCCGGGGTTCATTTGCTCACGTCAAATTCAGGGTCAAGCTTGCCGTCACTCCAAGACTTGCGTGCCCTCAAGGAAGCCCTCGCATTGGTGCTTCTGATGACGGAACTGAAGGTGTCCTTAACCCACTGCTTGGGGTCTTTCACCTTGAGGTGCAAGGCTGCCAGTTTTTCCATAGCGGCAGTGGTAATTGTGGCACGTGCATAGAAGTCATCCGAAGGGATGCCCATGTCTACGGCCACCTTCAGCGCAACCTTGGTTGACGTGATGGAGTTAATCTCACGGCCCTTGGTCATATACCAACCCCGGATTGATTCTGGATCATTGATCACCATCTCTTTTGTCTTCTCAAAGAGGGCATCGTAAACCCTGTTGGCTGCGTCTTTGGCCTCACGCGCCTTGAACACATGGTGGCCCCGCTCCAAGGGTGTCATTTCCTCAAAGCCTTTCTGGGTCACAGGAATCTTCTTGTATGCATTGATCTTGTACTGAAGGGCAGGGCATGACGACTTGGCGTCACACCAGCGGCAGGCATTCTCCGATGGCTCAAGCCACCCCTTGCCCGACAAGGCGAGCAGCACATATTCCCTGATGTCCCGCTCCGCCCTCTCAAGCTCTGCCGTAGTGAAGGTGTGACACAGGACGTGGTCATAGATGGACTCTGGCTGGGCAAAGCAATATCTGATCTCTTTCATGCCTTGGTCGCGCCACTGCGTCCACCACAGCACGGCCTCAGCCTTTGCCTGCCAGTTGTCACGGACAGTATCCTGCCCACGCCCGGTCTTGTAGTTGCAGACGATCCCGTTTCCGGTAGAGGCACACCTAGCAGCGATGTCCAACTTTCCAGACCAAATCTCCTCGCCGTCATGTTTGTACCAATATCTTGACTCACGGGTTAGGTTTGTCACTTCAGGGAACAAGAGCTTGTCGTACTCCTCCAGTTCCCGTGCCACATCCAACTCCTCGTCAGACAGTTCACTGCGGTTAACGCTCCCATCCATGACTCCGTGGATGCGCGTTCCACGCGCCGCCCAATGGCTCTCAGGTGACGGCATGGCCACTGCCTCCAGTTTGTGTGAGCCGGGGCACAGCGCAAGACGGTTGATGCCGCTTGCACTTGGCCTGCCGCGCCTCTCATCTGTTTCAATGTGTGGCATTGTTAGATACTGCGAGGGCTAAGAATTTGGCGGGGAACTCAACGATGGACTTAGCATATGAACCCCCAACATCACGGTAAGTCTGCCCGTCCTTGATTTGGCCACGGCCCAACAAGAACTTGTTAACAGCTACCTCATTAACGCCAACAACTTTTGTTAGTACATCTAGATGGGTGTCGGCTGGCTTGGGTGTGGCGAGCGGCTCCTGCTGGGTGTCTTTCACCTCAGCCTGACGGCTGGCTGCGATCTCCATCTCCTGCCGTGAAGGGCGTTCAGCGAACTTGCTTTGGTGTTTGCTGTTGGCGATGCACCTACCAATGGCAGATGTCTCGGCGGTTTCCACCCAGTTGGTAGTGGTGGCCCCACGATCTTTTGCCTTCCAGTCCATTGCAAACCCCGTGGCCAACACGGTGTCGCCCTCCATTAGGCACGCCTTGAAGCACACCTTGTTGAACTCATCGTCATGCCAAGATATCTCCGTCAACACACGGAGGTTAAGGTTGGCTGCATGAATGCGCTGTAGCCTTGAGGCCACATCTTCGTACTTGTTTACGTCGTATTTCATCTTTGTTATACTCTCAGATTATTAAGCAGTCCTTCGACTGAAGGAATTGTATCAGTTTGAATAGGTATGTCAAGGTTTGTTTTTATTTGTTTGATTTTGGGAAGGAGAAAATCTCCAGCTTTACGCCTTTGATTAGCCCCTGCTTAGGGTCAGCCAAGCGGGCGAACGCAGCCTTGGTCAGGTCTATTCCCCTGCCGGGGAACCGTTTCCTGTTTGGGCCACGGTCATTTACTCGCACTACGACGAACTTGTTCTTGTGACTGACCTTGATCTTAGTCCCGAAGGGAACATCCCATAGGGCACAGGTCATGGCCTTGTCATCCAGTGGTTCACCTGAAGCTGTCAGCTTGCCGACCAGCCCGTCTGTCTCGCCGCCGTACCAAGAGGCGGTGGTGTAGCGCGGCCTGAAAATAGGCTGCGTTAATATGTAGGTTATGATTCCTACGCTTGCTGCGATTAATAGAATATATTTCATGGTTATTATTTTTGGGGGTTAAAAAGAAGGGCCAGCTAAGGACATGATCAGTACCCTAGCTGGCCTGTGTTAGGGAAAACGCTACATAAACCCTGAACGCTCCAGCAAACTATCGCTTGGGATTGTCCTTGTCAATTCTTCCGTAACGGAAGGGTTCTCTTGGCTCTAGGTTATACTTCTTGAGGAACTTTTTATACCCCTTGTCCACGGCCTTCTTCAGGCCAGCGTAGGATTCCGGGGTTGCTTCGTCCACTTGTTTTAGTTTAGAACTTGGTTTTGCCATATGTATCCTTATTCATTTTCTGTGTTGATGGGCCATTCACCATTAAACTTGAACGACCCAAGTTCTTTGTACTTGTTCTTCCCTCGCACCAACTGCTGCAAATAAGTCACCTTCCCCGGACAACCACGGATGCAATCCATATCTTTGATTGCCTGTATGGCGAATCGCTTGGTTCCATCATACGTGGCGTCCAGCCGAACGTGTGTAGTGTGGCGCGGTGGCTTCACAGTAGTAACTCTGGTTCCTTTCTCTTTGTGTTGTTTTGATCCGCAATCTGATCCAGCACTACCATCAGGCAGTGTGTCCAGTAGGGACTGTCTTTGGCCTCTGCTTCCATGATCATCTTTGCAAGCCCCTTGTTCCTGAGTGCATCCTTCTGCCTCCGTGTCAGTTTGATTGTGTACTCTTCCGGCATCTGTTGTGATGGTCTTCCGCGCTTAGGTCGTTCACCATTGCGGACTATGCGCTCACCTCTGTCTCTCATCTGGGCAACCCGCTGCTTGGATAGGCCCATGTCAGACCCTATCTGAGTGAGGGAGTATCCTTCCTCCTTTTTCAGGAGGATGGACAGTTCCCGCTCATTAAGGATGCCTGAATTATGTGCAGCGAGGAGGCGCACTACCCAAGTGGTATCTTGGCAGTCCATTAGCGTCCTTCTACCCATTGCTGGGAAGCCTTTCAGCGGCTGCCTTAGTCCTTGCGATGGACATTTTAACAGCGTGTTCAGGTGAGCCAAGCCTAGTGGGGTGTGACATGAGCCACCCCTCCTCTAGCCCAAGCTTGCACAGGGACTCCTTCACGTTGATGTGGTATGAGCCATTGGGCCTGACTGCATAGACAAGGCGCGGGTCACGCTCTTGGTCGTACCTCTGGTTACTCGCCGCCTTGTCCGAAAGCAGGCTCTTGCCCCTGCCATTACCGTTCCCGGTGGCGGAGGTGTCCGTCTGGGTTGCGCTCACCACTATGGTGTGCTTCATGGTTCCAACTAGGCTAATCAGTTCGCCCAGTTCCGCTTGGTTCGTATGTATTTTTACTGTATACATGGTATTATTTATTATTATGTCTTTAGTTCTTTGTTTTTGTCGTAGTCCTTTGAGGCGTAGCCATAGAACCAGCTACCCGTGCCGTAGCACCATTGGGCAGCCCTGTCCCACACGCCATCCTCTCTCATGTTCTTGTTGTGCAAGGGGGCACTCCATGTGGTTGTGCCGTCACCCCACACACCAAAAGCAAATTCCACCAGTACGTAGCCTACGAAATCCATGATCCAGTTGGCTGTTGATTTAGCCAGACTAACCCTTGGGTTCCTGATTAGCTTACCTTCATGCATCTGCTGCCTCCATCTCTTCAGGGTGTAGCACCCAGTCACGCCCCTTGGCGTCCTTCACCCAGCACAGGTCACTGCTTATCAGCCACCTGTTGATGGTTACGGTTTGCCCTACGAGGGTATCCGGCGGCTTGGGTTGTGTACTCCAGCCTGCCACTCTCACTGCGTCAATCAGCTTGGTTACTTTTTTCTGCTCGTTCACTTGGTTACTTTTCCTTTCTTTATGTCGCTCAAGAGGATTGGTACTCTCTTTCTCAATGACTCGTTCAAAACTCGTGGTTCTCTCATGACTAACGACTCGCTCAAAACTAATGGTGTTCTCTTAATCATTGGCTCGTTCATATACTATGGTACTCTCTTCGTCTTTGACTCGTTCTAGGTTCATGGCTCCCTTGTTGTTTCTGACTCGCTCAAGTGGGTTGGTTCTCTCTCTCAGCTTGACTCGTTCCGATTCTATGGTTCCCTCTGTAGTTATGACTCGTTCCTTGTATATGGTTCCCTCGCATCAAATGACTCGTTCAATTCTATAGGTTCTCTCTCTTCTTCTGACTCGTTCGGACTCTCTGATTCCCTCAATAAGTTTGACTCGTTCGTCCTGTTTGGTTCACTCGGAACTTATGACTCGTTCCATATACATGGTTCTCTCTCTGTGTATGACTCGTTCAGTTGCTTTGGTTCCCTCATTTACAATGACTCGTTCGCCGGATGTGGTTCTCTCTCTCAAAATGACTCGTTCGCACTCAGTGGTTCTCTCTCTTATATTGACTCGTTCGGCCCTGATGGTTCTCTCGTGTCAAATGACTCGTTTCGGAGCTTTGGTTCTCTCACTTGTGATGACTCGTTCGACAGCGTTGGTTCCCTGCTTGTCATTGACTCGTATTTGCTAGGCCACTTTCTTTGGAGCCACCAAAGGTGCTGGCCTAAAGTGTGTATGCCCCATGTGTGCAATGGGGTAGGGCAGGGGCGGTGCTTGCTTGTAGTGGTGTCGGTAAGCCACATCATGCCAATGGGACAGGAACAGCTTCACCGCATACCTCTTGGCCCTCGCATGAATGTGACCATCTGGTAGCTTTCCAATGCTGTACGACTTGTACGCCTTGGTCTTCTTACCAACGCGCTTGGCCCCGGCGTCAGCTTGATCCTTGTACTCAAGCCGCTCGTTCTTCTCAATCTCGTAGGCTTTACGTTCCTCGTAAATCTTGCCGTAAATATCCTCATCTTTGTTCTTGGTCTTCACAAAGCACTCGCCCATTTTCCAGCACAACGTCTTGAGGTTGGCATTCCAAGGTCGCTTCTCGCCCTTGTTCCATACTGATGTGGGGTCTTGGCCAGCAAACCGCCATATGTGTCCCACGGTTGGAGCCTTGGTGATGTCAACATAGGCAAGTAGTCCAGAGGATATGACAGGCCCAATGCCCTTGATGCCCATAGACCATTTACCTATAGGATGCCCAAGCGCATACTTGCCCAAGGCTTTCTTGATGTTCTCCTCCAAGGACAGGTTGATCTCGCCAACCCATGTCATCACCTCGGACGGCTCGGCTTCCTCCTCAAGCCCACGCACCTGTGCAGAACTACGTATCCTAGCGTTCTGCATCTGGTAGTAGGTATCCACCAAGAACCTAGCTTGGTGATCGGTCATTGTTGAACTCGCCTTGAGCAAGTCCTTATCTAGCTTTACTTTTGCTTTGTTCACTGTCCTTTTCCTTTCTGTTGTTTGAGTTAATGAGCCACCCGTCAGCCCAGCTAACATAGTACTCATACTTGTGGATTGTCCGCTTACTTGACACGGTTCCGCTTACCGTTGTCATGTACTGGCACAGGGTGGACTTGCCGTGAAAGGCGGCTTCATCCGGGTACTCTGTGTAGTATCCTGTGATTGCTAGAAGGCAATCCTCCTTCGACGGCATCTTGGTGTGGCCGAAGTCTAGCACAACTGGGCCATCCAGCTTCCACTCTACGAGTGGGAACTGATAAGGTTCCTTGCACTTCTCTTCACACGTAGCAAGATGATCGTACTCCTCTGTGCTTAGTTGTATTATGGTTTCCATGTTTTCCTTTCTGTTATACTCTCAGGTTATAGTGAGCAGCAGTGGCGATCAATGAGGAGGAACTACTTTTACGGTAACCTAACTCCTGACGCATCTTAATAGCATCCATGTACCTACTGCTGCTCAAAGTTTTCATTCTGGTCTATTCAAGCTCATTATACCTCCACTGCTAGGTAGTGTGTCTGTGGGTGCGGCGGCTTCAGGTTCGCATCCGGGTCTGTGTTCACCCCTAGGTACACCGTTGGTATCTTGGTGTGAGGTATCTCATCCGGGGAGTACATGACTTCCCAGTACATATCCGATACCAAGATGCACCAATCAAATTCATTGGCACGCTGGGATACCCAGTTGATGGCTGGATACATATGTGTCCCGCCTCTGCCGTACCACTTCTCAGGTATCTTGAGCGGGAAGTCCGTAGCCCTGAACTGCTTGATGTGCTGGTCAATCACACGGGTGTCGCACTGGATCAGGGTGATCTCTGCCTTCCGGTATTCCCTACAGATTTTATCCATCTGTCTCACCGCTTCGTCACATTCATCCCGGCCCATTGAGCCGGACGTATCCAAGATCATCACCCCACGGGTCTGGTTCTTGGTCTTGTTGTTGGGCAGCAGGATGTCCTTCCGCCAGCCGTGCCGCCTGCTGAAGCGTTTGTAGGTGTACCCACCTAGGCTCCGCTTGCTTACCCAGTCTCGCAGCACCTGCCAATTGTTGTTACACCGCTTGTTGATCAGTTGATCAAGGATGTCCAAGTGCTGGCCGAATCCTCCGCCCTGTTCCTTCTGAAGAACAATGGCGTCAGAGACCATCTCCTTCCACTCCTCCTCCGCTGCGATCTTGTCATCACCTACGTCAGGTGCAGCCTCTACCTGACCGAGGCCGGGGTTGTCATAGTCCTCACCAAGAAACTCCTTCACCTTCCTTTGGAAGGATTCCTCAGCGTTGTTCCCCCTGCCCTCGCCCTTGTCGCTGCCTTCAGCCGGGGCTGGGTCAGTGTCTGCCTCTTCTGTGCTGGCGGGGTCTTCCACTATGTGGCTGGGTGGGTCTCCACTGCCGCTGCCTTCGCCGCCGCCGCCATCCTTGTCACCTTCGCCTTCGCCCTCGCCTTCGTCTCCTTCAGGGTCGGGTTGCTCTGTGATCTCCTTAACGAGCTTGTTGTAGTACCACTCAGCGGCCTTGCCGTCATCCATGCTGATGTATCTCCCATACAAGGGGAACACACCACCAGCCAGCCCATCCTCACGCAACTCATGGGTGACATCCAAGGTGTCATACCACGGGATCAGGTGGCCGTTGATCTCCAAGTCTGCTGCGATGTTCCACAGCCTGCGATCACGGGAGCCACAGCGCAACTGGTGTCCGAACAGGACATGGGCTACCTCATGTAACACGATAGCCTTGACTACGTCAGATGGCAGTGAGCCTATCCAATCAGGGTTGTACGTCAGGTGCTTCCCGTTGGTGCAGGCAGTTGGAATCTTTAAGGATTCCTTTACCTCCCACTGACTCAGGTAGGGCAACCCGATGGGATGCTCATCATAGATGTAGTCATGGGCTAGGTTGATCTTCTCCTTTGGAGTTAGTCCTGTTTTCATGTTTGTATTGTTTGGTAGCTGATTGATTCCAGTTGATCCTCAATGGCTGCACAAAGGTCAACCTTCTGGTCGTCTGACAATTCTTCATGCTCATTAATGAACGCCTTGATTTCCACCTGTGCAAATTCAATTGCACCTGAATCAATTACCCGCAGTGTAGTGTAGTTGCTCATACCTTGAATGCTGTTGGCTTGTAGTTCTCCAGTGCCTCCAGTATGGAACCAGTGGTCTCAAGCACTTCCTCTCGTACCGTAGGTGATTCCTTGATCATGGTGATGTCAAGGTTACCAAAGGTCTGCTCCAGTTGGTTGCCAAAGTCCTCAAGCTCCGGGTCTTTTGTGATGTTGATGTCCGACAACGTCTCGCACAGCGTCACCACACCAGTGATGGCGGAGTCAAAGAACTTGGTGTCCTCCCCTGCCTCTTTCTTCTCATGTAGGTTGGAGACAGAACCATAGGTTTTCTTCAGCCTGTCAATCAGACGGTCAAGGAAGTCCTGCTTGGAGTCGTTCAGTGTACGTACCTGACGCTGCTGCATCTCCTCACGCACCTCCTCAATGAGTTCCACCGTCCCGGTTATACGGATGTCCTCCGGGTCTGTGATGACATCAGTCTTGATGTCAAAGGAGAACTGTCCACTGACTACGTCAGGGTTGGGGAACCTGTTCTCGTCAAAGAGGTAGGTCAGTTCCTCCCGTGCTGAATCCACCAAGGTGGAGTAGTTCTTGATGAACTCGTCACGGTAATCAAAGAACTTTGCCCTGTGATTGCGAAGACGAGACTTGATGTTTTGGTAGGTTTTTACCTGAACGATACGCTCACCGTCGCTATTCCACGGCACTGTCACCGCATTAAGCAACGCCTTGGCGTCATCCCTTTCCTTGCGGCAGGGCTTGAGGTCAGCATTGGTGAACTTCAAGACTGAGGTCTTGATGCGGTCTCTGTTCGCATTGTTCACCATCGCAGCATCATTGGATGCCCTGTCCGAGGTGTATGTTTGGCCAGCTACGCCGACTCGTATGCTCACTAGCATACAGTTCTCACTGAATCTTTTCAGTGCTGATTGTGTGTCTGTTGACATGGTATTATTTTTCCTTTCTGTTGTTGGTTAGTTTCATGTGGCTAGTGCCTGATATCACTACTATCTCTTCCCTGTCTGATGACTGCACCTTGACGGCGGCATACTTGTTAGAAAGTTTTTTGCCTTTTGCCGTTGCCAATGCTGCCTCCAGTGAAAGATAGCCCGTGTCCCACACCTCAAAGTTGCGTGAGTCATAGTCTTCCCTCGTCTTGTAGACATATATCTCGTAGAATAATGTTGCCATAATTTCTGTTGTTGTTGTTTATACTCTCAGGTTATTAGTTCATACCGTCATTGTTACGGTCTTTCTCCCACTGCTTGTACTCAGGCAGGCCAGCCACCGTGAGTCCACGTTTCTCTGCGGTTCGCATGAATGCACACTTGGCTGCTTCAGGCCAACGTGCTGCATACTTGACGAACGAACGGGTCGCCTCCCTGTCCTCCTTGCCATCGTTGAGCGCCTTCTCAATCAGGTGCTGCATGGTGATGTACAGGATGCCGAGTGATTCCTTGCCTGTAGGAACCTTCACCCCATCAGGGTCAGCGATGATCTTCGCCGCATCAGGGACGTTCTTCTTCAGCTTGCGGAAGGAGATAGCCTCCTGTCCGGCAGCGGAACCTATGGCCCCGAAGACAAGCGCCTTGATAACGTCAGGTCTGGTGGCATAGCCGCCCAGTTGCTCGCACTTTTCAATAAAGTCCAGTGCCCATACAAATGTACGAGGTGTGAACTTGGCTTGCTGCTGGTAGACGATCTCCTCACCAGTGAAGACTTCCTTGCGGACATCAGCAAATGCGATGGCCCAATCAGGCAAGCCTTCCTTGGTAGCCCAATCTTGCCAGCCCTCAATCGCCTTGTCAGAGGTGGAGTCCACGTAGAAGTGGATGAGCCGAGTGGCGGCAGCCTCCGACAGTGGGGTTGTCCCAATGTCTGAGTCACCATTGCCAGCACAGATAACATACACGTCATCGTCCAGCACATGGCCATTGACCTGCCCATCCAGAAAGAGTTGCAGGTTTACGTTGCCCACCTCAATTGGGGCACGGTCATGCTCATCACAGAAAAAGATTGCTCCTTTCCGTTTGTGTTTGATGGCATTGCCACACTCGTCAAACTGCTTGAACGGGATAAGCTTGTTGGACACGTAGTACTCCAAAGTCTTGGTACGGATGTCCGGCACAGGTGTGCCCCCTATGTCAGTCGGGTCTTTGTCCGACGAACGGAAGTCAAACAGTTCGTAGCCTAGGTAGTCTGCGATTTGTTTAACGAGTTGCGATTTACCCAGCCCCACACCGCCGACGATGTAAGGGACTAGCCGTTTACCCTGCGAAGGTCTGCTCAGTTCAAAGCAGATCATAACGCAGAGCCGAATGACCTCAAGCGTTGAGGTGTATGCTTTCAGCGTTTTCATAGTAGCGTTTTTCAGTTGTCATTTTAGTTGCGACTCGTCACAAAGGAACACAATTTAACACACTGGCCCCAAGTGTCAAGTCTTTTTTTGTTAGCTATCTTTCATCACTACGTGATGGTTCCTCTCCCCTCGGACTTTGTATCCAAGCGAGCGTGTGTTGTGTGTCTAGGTGTTTTCATCGTCGGTATCCTTCCAAAATTCCCTGTGAACTATTAGGGTTTTATCCATTGACACTTCAGCTTCATTGTCCCCGTTCATCAAGGAACAAACGAACGACTTGGTTGAGAACTGCATCTTAACCTCGAACAAGGATGCCTCGTCGTAATTATACCTTATGCTGTGAAGATATTCTTTTGCTTTTTTCTTGGCGGTAAACCAGCGATTTGAATACTCCGTTTCGTCTTCTACTTTATATAGTTTTATCATCATTTGTTTGCCTCTTCATTCCTCTCCCCTTAGCGGGAAGTCAGATGTACAGGTGGTTGTGATGTCCTTGTCAAACTTCTCAGGGTGCTGGTCAATGTAGTCAGCGACTGTCTGGCC
>Ga0105173_1000187_pt1 | contig 11181 bp, 10 predicted proteins | sample Virmet3321_4155_FD_89708 | JGI IMG/M metagenome (GOLD analysis project Ga0105173, IMG submission 89708) | Marine viral communities from the Southern Atlantic ocean transect to study dissolved organic matter and carbon cycling - metaG 3321_4155 | ecosystem: Environmental > Aquatic > Marine >... | reverse complement strand
GCAGTTGAAGAGGTTTGAGATTATAGTGGGTAGTAAACAAGACGTACTGCGTTTCATTCTGACAAGTGTGTTAGATAGTCACATCAAGATGGTAGGAGAGGACGCGGGTGTTATACACAGTGCATATAAGACGATGACAGCGCTGTTGAAGTTGATGTTGTCAGTGTTCTGGCGTGAAGAGGATGGGGAGTATCAACTCCAACCAACATCGAGGGCAGGGGTGATGGTAAAGAACCTTGACACAAACTTGATATCAACTACTTTCAATGACCACATCGACAAGAGTAGATACACGAAGGTGTTGATGCGCAGCCCGGCTGTACTGACACCCGACATGAATGTAAAGCTACATGGGGGTGTGATGACAACAGCGAAGGTGTTGGACGCGATTGGTTACAACACGCTGCACCAGATACAGTCGTTCAAGTTGTATAGAACAGCAGAGCAGACAAAGAAGACAACAAACAGTATAATTAAACCACTGTTAGTGAAGGAGGTCGACTTATGGTTGTTCGCGAATGCGCTGGTGAAAGAGGTGTTCCGTCGTGAAAAGTGGGACAAGGTCAAAATCGACAAGAACGATCATAGACGGGTAGGAGCCGCTCTCTGTCTTCTACAACTTGGTTGTGGGAGTCGCGCGCTTGGTGTGATTGCAATGAATGAAATCACATCGATTTTTGGTGTGGAGCCAGGCATGGCAATGAAGGGTATGAAGAGTACAGAAGAAGAAGAACAGGAGATAGAGAAGAGGAAAGCATACCAGGGGATAGATAGAGAGAACGTGATACGTGTGCGATACATAACAAAAGAAAAGGATCAAGAGAAGAAGGCTGTGAAAAGACAGATATATGGAGCAGACGACGTGAATGAAGCAGCGATTATAGAAGACATACAGCGCGAGGTGGAGGCCAGTGGGATTGACAAGGGTTTACAATATTACTTCTTTGACCCGATGCGATATAATACGCATTTATCAATGGAAGAGCGTCATGAGCGGTACTCGCTCTCAAAGACAGACAAGTCGAAGTGCAAGCCTAGCTTCATATTCTTCCAGTTGTTACAAGTCGTGCGAGATGTGATCAGGGGACACGAGAAGGGGGTTGATGTGAAATGGACAAAGTATGTGGTAGAGAATGGCGATCGAACACGAGTGATATACCATGTGAAGAAAGAGAACGCAACAGAGAATTTCGTGAAGGTGTATGGTTTTTATTATAGACACATGCGGGCTGCATCTGAACGATACTTGTCAGCGTACTTAGATGTAATGACGAGTACATCGACACATGCATTGCGGCGTTTGTATGTGTGTTATTCATACCAGATGTTTGCACAGCGTCACATGAAGGAGATAGGATATGCACAGGCAGTGTTTCGCCACGCATCAATCAGTTCGTCGGTGTTCTATATATCGTTACAGATAGATATGACCGTACACAACCAGATAGACTCGAGGAAGGAGATGTCAATTGAGTTTTCTAGTAGAATTGCAACAGATAGAAAGAATTTAGAGGCAGAGATGACGAAGATGCGGGCAGAGATGACGAATATGCTGTTGGAGATCAACGACTGTTGTGGCAAAAAGCAGTTGCCAGCAAACACACGCGCACTTAAGATGGAAGCTCGACTGGTACCATCAGCAGTGGGTCCAAACGGCAAGCGCACGATCGTCGTGGACCGTATAACACCTGCTGGGCGGGGCGTCTTCACGCTGGAGGAGATGATTGTGGATCGCCTAAAGACAGCAAATGCGATGGATGCATTGGGTGTGCATGTGACCCAGAACTTTCTGAAACGGCTCGGGGTCAACACGAAGATTTTGGCGCGTGTGTGGGCATTGTTTCTGTTTCAGAAATCACAGACAAAAACAAATATCTCCAAAACTGGCGGACCCCCTTCTAGCGACATCAAGGAAGAAAAGTGATCACAATCCATAATGTCATGCCAGTCGCCCGATGCCTCGAGTTTGGAGGCACTACACGAGAAACACCTGCAGAGTTTGACTGGAGTGGAACAGCTGGAATACTTGCTGAATTGTCAAGAATACTTAAAGGAGGAGGATGTGATTGGATGGAAGAAGAGCTTTGCCCCGGAAAAACAACCAGAAGAACCAAAGAAGAAGCGGCGCAGGATGAGCCCGGACGCTGTGATATGGCAGCCATACCCAGTGTGTGCGTCGTGCGGAAGCAAAGACGTCATCGAAGATATACTGGAAGGAAGCGTTGTATGTACTGCATGTGGTTTGATCCAAGTCAACCAGTTAATCGGAATGGCCGCTGCAAACATGTCATACGAGCAGTTAAAGAATGGCAATCGCAAGACAGTCCATCACTACAGCCGGATAGTCTACTTCAGGTCATTCTTACTGGCACTACAGGGAAAGACCGCGCCCGTCGTCTCCCATCAGGAGCTCGAAAGTTTGCGAGTTACCCTAAGTGGTGCAAGCTGTATAAACGAAGTGCAGATCGTCGCCGCGCTGAGAAAGCTAAAGCTCGCGGGGAGGCTACGCCGTCACAAATTCACGCTGGCGAAGATGATTAATCCCGACTTCAAGAACATACACATACCAGCAGTTGACTTCTTCGAGTTGCTGCGGTTGTTTCGTCGAGTGGAGTACCATTACAACTGGGGGACGAAAAAGAAGCTGGGGAAGAGACGTGTTTTTTACAGTTACCCGTACGTATTTTATCAACTGTGTTTTCACATGAATAAGATGGAATATACAGGTACGCACCACCTACTGCAAGACCATACGTTATTGGCGAAGCTTCATTACGCGTATGCATTTACAGCATTTAAAGCTAAGCTAGAGTGCGACGTGAAGGTATACAGATAAATTTATGTACGTAATAATAAAAGAGATGAGAATACCATCAAGAGAGACAAGAAACGCCACCTGGACAAGTTGCTGCTTTCGGCTGGACAAGCGATGTGTAATGTTTAGTGTGCAGACGTTTATTGGCATAGCACTGTTAACGTTCTGTGCGTATCGATTAACAACGGAGCCAGAATGCGACCGTGCGGCTCCATATTGGGGTTTAATTGGTACGATAATGGGTTTTTTTTTCAATAAGATGAGTATGAGTACAAGTACAGGAAGAGGAGGTGATATGACCCGTGATTCTGCAGGTACTACAACACGTCGTGACAGTCGGTCTCGATATGTACCTACCCCAGTGGTTATTAATGTACCATAGGTATTATTTGTGCGTATATAACAAAGAGAGATGGTACTATCTGCATCTGAATATGCGATACTAGCAAGTGCTGCATACGCAAGGGAGGATGATGTAACAGCATTAAAAAAGATTACAGAAGAGTCAAATGGCCGTTTCAGTGGCAGTGACTACGAGATATTAGAAGGAGACAAAGACTTCACGGTGTTTCAAAAAAAAGAGACAGGTGAAGTGATTGTTGCGTGCAGGGGTACATCAGGATCAGACGATATACTACCAGACGTGTTTATTGGTCTAGGTGTGCTTGGCCTTACATCGAGATCACGTAAGATAACAAAAGTTGTGCACAAATACAACACAATGGGATACAGTGTATCAACAACAGGGCATTCACTAGGGGGTAAACTCGCAGCTACATCAGCAGTTGCAGAGGATGTCATGGCGGTGACATTCAATCAAGGGTCATCACCAGTTGATTTCTTTTCACAGTCTATAGTAGGTAAAGATTTGCTGGACTATCATTACGATAACATCATTCATTTCACAAACTGTGTGGATGGTGTGAGTTCATCAGCGTGTCTCGTAGACAACGAACATACAATCAAAGTCGATGCACCAGCTGGTGTCAATATACTCGCGAATCATAAACTGGATCAATTCTTTACACTTGATGACGACAAATACGCATCTGTATTGAAACAGAAGCAAGAAACGATAGTACAACGACGTGACACAGGGAAGACAGGAACCGCGCTTGACATGGTGGCGAATGATGATTACAAGTTGATATTAGATCGTACGTATTATGACATGCGTCAAATGATGAATAGGCTATCAAAAATGGCAATGGGTGGAAAGGCGTCGAGGGTGACCATACAGAACTTGAAGTTGAACTTTACACGAATGAAGAATTTATACAGGAACATCAAAAACATGGCAGCGAATGGGGGCGTGATAGATCTAAACCATATCGAGCTGTTGATGGATGATATAGAGGGTGTATGGGCAGTAAACACAGGCGAAGATGTAATGGGTGGTGTGATAAGAAGAGCAGCGGAGCGGGACGACTGGAACGAATTCGCAAACCAGAGCATAGATGAGTTTTTTAAAGACGATGATGTTAAAAACCCGTTTGAGTTCGAGGGTGTGGGTGATGAGGGTGGAGGTCTGGGATTAGACGAGTTTGACAACGAGCTCAATGGGGGTGGTGTAAGAGAAGCGAGTGCACAAGAAGAGAAAGAAATACAAGACTACATATCACAGGATTTGAGAGAAGGGATGACGTTCGAATCCACATCAGAACGTATGTCGGCCAGGATGAGGGAACTTGGGTGGGACGAATCCCAAATCATGAAGTTTGTAGAGGAGATTGGGGCTGTCAAGAGAACACTCCAGTTGTCGAAGTTGTTGGAAGATATGGGGATGCCAGGTCTATCAAATGCGGTGAAAGCGTCGTATCAGATGGGTGGCGCGTTAAAATCCACTGTCACTGCTGGTACAATCCGTGCAATGCGTGGCTTGTACGGTGGTATCACAAACACGGCTGTTGGGGGTGCGTTGGAATCTGGTGCTGTTGCTGGTAAACAGGCCGTGAAGACCTTTATGAAGACGGATTCAGTCGTGATCAAAACGTTATCTGGTGGGAGGGTGTTGATACAAACAGGAAAGGTGTTCAAGGTTGTGGTGGAGACGGTCGGTTGGGTACTACAGGGGGTGTTTTTGGGATTAGATGTAGGTGCTGTCATACAAGAGAACGAGCATATAGATGACCTGAAACTAGCACTACAGCGGGACGATTCAATTACAAGCTCGTTGAGGTGGAAGTTGACACAAGGGTTAGATTTCGCAGAGTTTATCAGAGACTTCGATAAAAACAAGGCAATTGTACACGGTGTTGAACTCGGGTTGGCGATACTATGTACGATATTCGCACCAGAAGCAGCGTGGATTATATGGGGTGGCATTGCTGCTCAACAAGTGTCAGAGCTCGTGACGGATCCAATTGAAGTCGAACGATGGCAAGAGAAGTTTATACGAGAGAATTACGGCGACCCACCCAACATGCTAACATATGTAAAAGTTCGAGATAAAGCAGAGAAGAGGGATGAGTCAACGAATGTATATTCGGATATATACAACTCATGGATACTATCAAGTGAAATGTTTAACAAATGGAAGAATACATTCACACCCACCAAGATGGACATGATAACAACCGCTACGGTTTCATACCATGACGCAGTGCAGAGTATACTACACAGAGACGGTGCGCTGCCTGGATTAGCTGACAATAGATACGAAGAATTGAGCACCATGTTCATACAATACGACGCAGACTTGTTTGATTGGGGTTGTTTTGTGCTATCTCGGGACAGATACATGTTTGACGATATGATAAGAGCTGGGACGAATATGCTCGACTATAAAACATACTGCACACTCGGTCGTTATTTTGTGATGAATCGTAACGACACAGTTGGGGACAAGCTCAAACGAACCATCAAAAGGAACGAGTTGATAAACGAGAGAGAGAAGCACGCGAGATTGTTCAAAACGCGTGAACATGATTTTTTAAATGGTGGTGGCAAACCACAGGGTGACAATGAAGATGACGACGATTACAACGACCGTATCGATGCATGGATGCTAGCAAGACACAAACAAGAAATATTGGCACACGATGGCAGTGGTGTATATATACCACCAATTGGGTGGAACATGGGCACACGTACAATAATAACACGACCAGATGGCAGCACCTGTGTACGTGTGAAGAAGCGTAAGAAACTAATACAACAACCCACACAACAACAAAAGCTACCTAGACTGACACCAGTTGCAACATCGATGTAAAACTACAGTTGTTTTTTTGTGTGTGTATTATATAAAGAGGTGATGTTCAAGACAGACACATTGGATACGATTGCCGAGGGGTCTACGTTGCGTAGGCATGGTGCATTGAAGGTGCGTGGCGCTGTCGCAACACAGACAGTTCCAAGGAAAAAGGACTCTCGGTCATATGGTGATGCATCTGGTGAATCGTTGATCACTGGTGCGAAAGATACAAAAAACAAGAGACTGACAGTCAAGTTACAGTCAGTACACACAATAAGACACTCAGACGAACAGAACAGAGTTGAGGGTGCGTGGCGTATGAATGTCATTAAAAAATCACCAATGAAAAGAAAGCGACAGTCAATCAACACACCAGCTGGTTGTAATGGTCCGGTGATCTGTAAGGTAGGCATTGCAATGCGAAATATCATCACACAACACGACCCAAAGGCACCAGTACACGCAGCAACACATGAACAGTTTTCACATGGTGGTGTAGCATTCAAGAAGCCGGTAGTAAAGGCGAGTATGATTGGTGCTGGTGGGGCATTACCTACAACTGGTCCCGAAGCAAAGTCGTTGCAGAATGCAGTGGGGTTGCATTACACAACGAATGTGAAACCAGGCAAAGTACTAACTCCTCCTCCTCCTGCTGCTGGTGGTGGTGGTATGCTTCCCCGGTGATAAGTGGGGTACTCGTTAAAAGCCATCGAAAAGTTTATGGGTGTATATATAAAAGAGACAGGTTGTATGAATACGGAAACAAAAGAAAAGTTAGAGGAGGAGGTTGCTGCCTATGACACACCATAGGATGCGCGTATCCATCGTGTGAAGGTACCAAATGAATCTGTAGAGACGCTGGAGCGTGACGCACGCGCGGTATTTGCTCAATACAGACACATCTTCCCAACATTCGAGGACGCGGAGTATTTCGCCATGTTGCCACTGTCAGCCCGTGACAGGGATTTGATATTAAAACGAACGTATGAACTAGACACTGAAGTTGCTTTAGCTAAAGCTGAGTGGCTTGAAAGTGTGTCCCCTAAATAAATTGTGACACGTAAGGTAAAGCGTATACACATAAAGATGCCCGGGTTCTTCGATAATTGTCAGATTTCAGCTAAAAAAAGCCACAAAAAAAAGTCAAAGAGTCACAAAGGTAGTAGGAAGAACAAGAAGGTGAAGAGCAAGAAATCAAAGAAAAAGTGTGCGGGTAAGATTCACGTGAAGGCGCATTGTCGTAAACACCGCTAATAAAAATAAAGTCCACAAAAATTTGTGTGTGTGTAAGTATAAAACGGACGCGAACGCGTAGGAAGCATGGACAAAGAGCTAATAACGCCACAACCGAAGGTGAAGACGCCACCACAGAAGGCGAAGGGCGACGACCCCAAGTCTCCTACAATGATAACCAAACAAACGATAACAGGGATGCTGCGGTCAAAAGGAGGACTTGCGAAATTGATCAAAAAATACCCTGACCTCAAACGCAAATTGACCGAATTGTTCGGACCGGTGACCGATCTGCCATTAGACCAATCTGGGAGACATGGTTCGAGTCAAAGAAAGGATTCTCAACACGGTAAAGTTATTGCAAATGCAGCAGAACAAATAATGGCACTACTTAAAGCTCACGGGGGTGTTCGCAAAGATGTATTCGGCGTCGGTCCTGTCAGTGCTGGTGGAGGTGGTGGTGGTAGTCGCAGCGAGAGCTTGAAGTTTAATTTAGCTGGAAAAATGATATCAGGTGCAAAAGATGAGACAGATGTAGCTAAACAACTAGAAGAAGAATTCTCGGAACATCAAAAACATGGTGTGAGTAGTAGTAGCATGAGTGGTGTGACAGGCCCACCTACTAAACAACAACAAAGCACATCTGCGAATACCGATGAGGTTGATAATGGACAAGTACAGACATCCCGCATGGTAGCAGCGGCGGAAAAAGAGGCAAAAAAGGCAAAAAAGGCACTGGTAACAGCAGACACACCTACTCAACCACAACAAGAACAAAAACAAAGGGGTAACGAAGAAGGAAAGGGTAACGTTCCAGACGGAAATCCACCAACCCCTGATATGCCCATGAGTGGAGGCGCAAGTGCATCACCTGGCAACATTGGATCGGGTACTCGTCCCCCACCCGCACCCGCTACGCCTCCTACAACTACGACTCCTACAACTACGCCTCCTACATGTGGCCCAACCGACCCAGATCCAGGTGCTAATCCGGATCTAGCAGCAGCACCTGCACAAACCCGTGGGGCAAACTCAGAATTTCCAGGAGTAGATGGAAAGACGCAAGCGGGTGTATTGGGATACATGCAAGAGACAATCAAAGCAGTGCCCAAGTTCGCGGAAGAGATCGCAAAAGCGAGTGACAAGGGTAATGTCGGCGGTGATCAGATCCTGGACGTGAAAACAAACGACTCGTCAGAAAGTAACCTTCGTTCAGAGTGGGGGATGGAGAAGGTTGGCGATGTTATCCCGTCGACACGCAAGCAACTGGAGTCGGACATTCGGTTTGACATGTTCGATAACGTCAACCCTGGCTTCGGTGAGGGTATGGACAACAAGTTGTTCCTCATGCAACAAGCACGAGACAAGAAGATTGTATACACTGGCTCGATGTTCGAACCTGGTGCGTACATTGGTCCTATTTCAGGGACGGAGGTACCATCATGGAAGATGCAGCGTGTGATGCAACCCGCGAAAGTGTCTGCACACGAAGCAGAGAAGCAGAAGAGGCTCCAATTGGCATCTGCCCTACTTAAGCAAAACGGAGTTAAAAGTTCAAATGTCCTTGGGGATGACATTGGGTTTCCATTACCGTATTCAGCATGTGAGTTAAAGCGTAACCCGATGTCCCCATTCGAGCCGATCATCCGCACCGACATGCCATGGGAAGCAGTTAAAGACCCAACTGGATTTAAGTTAAACGGTAAACGATTCAGGTCAGAATTTGATGCACAGAGGTACCCCCGGCATCTACAGAGTAGTATTGCCGGTTGGGGTGGGCCTATTTACCCCAAGCGTCGTGCATTGGAGGTTATCCTACACTGACCAATTTATTATGTCTCTATATAATAAAGGAAATGAAACGACAACGTCTGGAACAAACACAAGCGCAACCGAAGCAGGTGCACGGGTATACGTTTTACAAAGACGGGGATTTGAATATTGCCCCGATTGAAACAAGCAAAGATGCGATTGAACAGCCACCGTTAGCAGAGCATGAGAACATGTATATACCACCACTTGGGAGTAGTGTAATCATAAGTGGGAAATCTGGGTGTGGGAAATCAACCCTGCTCGCAAACTTGATGTTAGACCCCCGTTTTTACGGCCCATCACCAGAAAAGCCAAAGGGTTGGTTCGATAAGATATTTCTGTTCAGTCCAACAGCTAATGGGGATGATGTTCAGAAATCTCTCAAAATTCCTAAAGAGTATGTGTTCACCGATTTAGACGAGGCGCCAGAGCTATTGGATGTGATATTAAACAGTCAGCAAGAGAAAATAGACAACGCAGAGGGTGCTGATAAGGTTGCACAGTTTTGTATTATTTTCGACGATGTGATTGGTGATACAAGGTTCATGAACGAGAAGGCGTTCACTCGTTGTTTCTATCAAGTGCGTCATGTTAATTGTACGACGTTTATCTGTACACAGCATTTTCGCAAGGTACCTAAGATATGTCGATTGCAGGCAAATTTTGTATTCTTTTTCCAAGGCAGCGCGGCAGAGGTAGAGGTGATCACAGAAGAATATGCCCCTCCGATGTACACAAAGAATGAATTCAGACAGTTGGTGAATGATGCGAGTGGTAAGAGATATTCATTCCTGACAATAAACAACAAGCTGGGGTGGGACAAGCGGTTTAGGCGCAATCTTGATGAGTTTATACAACTGGGGCACCTGGATTCAGAAGAACAAGACGTGCATGTAGATGTAGGGTGTGCTGGTGACGACGATGACAAGAAAGAAAATGTTTATGAGGCAGTAGACACAGACAGTGAAGAGGTGTACAAAACAGCACTAGATTTCGTAGGAGACGACTATGGCACAACAGAACAAGAAACCCTCGGTGGACTCCCGTCGCGCAAAGTTGGAGCAAGATCTAATCGGTGAGGATATCAAACGCGATGCACAGATGGAGACAGGGACGAGGCGGATTTCAGCTCCGGACCGCAGGGGTCGTGCACTGGAGATTCAACAGGGGTTCAGGAGAAGGCACCCATCGAACGTGTTGAATAGATATGACGGTGTGATGAAAACAACGTCAAACGCATCGAGTTTATGGGAAGAGTCGTTGATACACGAGACGAAGAGGGTTGAACTACCGAAGGATTTTAGACCAAAAGGTGACACAGAAGGCATGACGAATCAGATGGGAATCGTTAATGTCGCATTAGACAATTACAAGGCATCGAAGAACAAGTTACAACGGATGTATCTTGTTGGGGTGTAGCATAAATAAATACAAGAAAAAAGTTTGTGGTTGTATAGGTATAAACGAGAGAGAACCATGGACACTAGCAACGATGATATTTCTAGCGGCCAGGACCTCAGCAAGAGGCAAGGGCTTATGTCAGTCAATGACTTGACGTACGTTCTTGAACCTGATCTGAGCGTGGCTACAAACAAGACACACAAGAAGCACTTCTTCCAGAGTTCTAAATATGGGAATGGTACACAGGGTATTTGCATCCTGAACAGTGGGGCTGATTATGTCGACACCCGTCGTTCATTCCTACAGTTCGAGGTTACTGCTCCCCGTGGCGCGAACGGTGCGCGTGTTCTGTTTGGCGAGCATGGAAGCGCATGCAATTTCATTAAGAGTATTACAATTAGCACCAGATCCGGCGACCAGCTTTCACACATCAGCGACTTCAACCTGCTGCAAAACATGATGTTGCCGTTGACGTATGACACAGAGTGGTTCAAGAACCAGGGGCAGTTGATGGGGTATGGCAGTGGTCTTCAGCCCGATGGCGTGAAGACTCGGTTCTGTATTCCGATGTATATTCTCTGCCCGTTGTTTGCGTATGGCCGGTTGATGCCCGCGATGTTGATGTCTGGGCTTCGTATTGAGATCCAGTGGGAAGACGCCGCGCGTGCCGTGTATGGACTGACCAGCGGTTCTGGAACAAACGGCAATCCGAACGGTGGAGATG
>Ga0105173_1000180_pt1 | contig 11370 bp, 7 predicted proteins | sample Virmet3321_4155_FD_89708 | JGI IMG/M metagenome (GOLD analysis project Ga0105173, IMG submission 89708) | Marine viral communities from the Southern Atlantic ocean transect to study dissolved organic matter and carbon cycling - metaG 3321_4155 | ecosystem: Environmental > Aquatic > Marine >... | reverse complement strand
TCTTTAAATTTAAGCCAGTAGGGGTTTCTGCTTGTGAAGACCATAACATCTTTGGTGTTCCTATGGCTGCAAAGTTTGGTACATATCTACTAGACCCAATAACAGGGCCAGCGTAATCACTCTTTGCCCCTGTCCGGCCCTTTGCTACAACCCAGTAATAATAAATTGTTTGCCCATTAACCGAGTTGGAATTTGGATCGTCCTTCCTAGTTGTTGAGTTGTAAACAGGCCCACCATTCACATCCACATAAAGTATCGTGTTGTCCTTGCGCTTGCATAAGGTTGATCGCGAGGCATTCATGTTCCTGAGTATCGGCTTTAAATCTTTTCTCAGTCTTATGGTTGTATTTGCCGTTATGCTGTTGGTTGTCCCACGGTAGATGTCGTACTTGGTCGCGCCGTCAACAGCATCAAACACAATTGGTATACCTCCATTAACGCGCATTGCTGCACCCGCCTTTATGTCAGGCACGGTTAGGTTTCCTCCGGGGTTTGTAACCTCCGGGTTTACCGGATCGTTCTCCTCTACGTCATCACATTTAATTTCACAGAAATCTGCTTTAAACGCCTCGGTGAAAGTGCCGTCCTCGTTGTAGATGTAACTGAACCAGTCATATACGCGCCGTGGAAAATCTACTATCACCTTCTTTAGCCGCGAACACGCGCTACCGTCCGTGGTGGGCAAGGTGTCCTTTATGTCACTTGGTCTGATAGGGGATGCCATTTTTAAATCCTGTGTTGTACTAAATCGTGGGTTACTGCCTGTTCGTTAACAAAACTATGAGGGTAGACTTGGTACTGATTTTCCTTCTGCCCGTCCGTTGTCCACAGATATGCCAACGCTTTATTGTTACTCCAGTGGTCAAGCCCAGATGGCAGGAAGCATGGCACTTCGTTTTGCCAGCGTTCATCATACAATAGGTAAGCAGGGTCTAGTCCCGGTTGAACGCCAATCTGGACGGGCTTCCCCGGTTGTGCCATGTGACCATGCCCCCCAAGTAATGACATTCTTATGCCGCTAATCTTGCAAAGGTAGGGAGTGGTTTGAGGCCACCATACGTCATTGGGTGTTGTCCAAAACTCAGATGGGACTTTCCTGTTAACAAAAAACTTAAAACCCCTGCCAGCAAAACCATCGCCTTTTATAAATTTCATCGGCCAAAAGTTGACAATAAAGCGGACTCCCCATACGCCTCCATTTTCTATAAGGAAGGGAATCTTAGCCCCCTCGTTATCCGCACCGGGGTTTGTCCGGAAGTAGCCGCCGATCTTGGACTCTGGCTTTGCTCCAACTGGGACGGCCATCTCTTCTGATGTCCCGTATATGAAGACCTCAACCGCAAGCCATGTGCTTGAATGAATCATGACCTCCCCCATGTTAGCCATGTCTACTGTGTCGGACAGACCTGAGTCTATGTATCCTTTAGTATATGTACCGCCACGGCGAAGCCAAATCGCCACAACATTCTCCCAGTTTGTGTTACTCTGGAACCCTGTTCCAAACCCGGAGGCGTTCCTAACCCCAACCTGTTTCCTGTTGGACGAGTCGCACAGCAGGTCAGTGCCGCCAGTGTCATATAAACTAAAGTACTCAAAATCCAGTTCTGAGTCTCCCGCTTTACCGTAGCCCTCTATCTTCTTGCAACAATCTCCGTTTACTAGTTCAGGTGGGGTTTCGCCGGGAAGCTCTGGCTGGTCTTGTTCGTCATCATCATCCTCTTCATTGTTGTTTCCGGGGTCTATTACCTTCGCGTCTAAACACCCAGAGGCACACATCTCTGACTTTATGTTGTACCCCCACTCTCCGGTGGATGTAAACTCTGACCGGAACCAGCGCCAGAACAGGATTGCGAACTGGACAAACTTCACCAGACCCTGCGCCACCGTGTCTGTCTCTTCGGGCAGGTAGTTCTCAAAGTCCTTTGGTCTGATGTTGCTCGGCATTGTTATACTCTAAGGGTATTAGCTTCCCCTAGTTTTAAGCGGAAAGCGTTGGGTAAATACACATTGCAAATAAAATCCATCAGTTGCTTGTGGGTCGATTTTGCTGACCTGAGCAAGCATTCGTAAAAAGACCTTACTAGGTTGTAGGACTCGTCGGCCTGCTCATCCTTTGGTCTCAAGTGAACATGAAAACTAACTACCTTTTCTGGGCCGTCGCCATCATCTATGTAGATGTCATCATCCACACTCAGCCCTAGGCTTTCCATGATCTCGCCCACTTCGGCCCCGGCGAAAGGACGCGGTGAACGCCACGGGCCGAGGTTGTGTGTGGCCCCAAACAGTGACGGCTTGTGGTTGCCTTTTAGTTTTACTGTGGGTATGTCGCCACACTTCCCGCATGAGTGGACAACCCCGCCGTCCGTCTTCGCCCTAAGCTCCCTGTTGTAAAGCTCCTTCCAGCTATCTGGAAAGCTGGGGTCGTTGGCGTAAACATAGCCTCCCCCGCACACGCCGTTGTGCTTACTAAGTGCAACGCTTGAGCTAAACTTACAGTCTACTGGGTTTACCAATATCACATCAGCGTCCAGAAATAGTGTGTTGCCACTGCTCTTTATAGCCTTGGACATGACATCCATCTTGTAGCTTTGGCTTGCCGGGTTCCATAGGTTTGGGAACTTAGGGCAGCTTGGCCAAATGGTGTCTGGGCTGGCTTTGTATTCCGCCTCCCTCTCCAGCTTCTCTTTTTCTGAGATGATGGTGGTGTTGACGTTTTTCGGCATATCATCACACAGCAGATTGAACGCCTCGTTGTCTGCGATTAGGTAAATTTTCTTGTCTGAGTGAAGGCGTATGCTCTTCATTAGCAGTGCAGCCTCATACCCATGAAGGCCAGTGGCTACCGTGCTAAAAGAGTTGAGGTTGCTCGGCCCATCGTCCTGCTGGTGGGGCATTTCTTCTGGTGCTACCTCGGCTTCTGTTAACATTATGTGGCAAAGTTGTCTGTGAATATTGAAGTGCCGCCTTCCGTAAGAATCACGTTTGACAACACAACCCCAAATGGTACTGGCCCAAGAAACTCGTCAGCACAACTAGTCTCGTATCTGTACTCCTCGTTGCTGTCGTAATACACATCCCCAAAACCGGAAGAAAAGCCGCTGAACCAAGAGATGTTCAGGTTCCTCTCTATGTCGCAAGACGGTCTCACCCCTGTTGCCCTTTCTGTCCTGTCCAAGATAGACTTCACATCTTTGTCGGTTAGTTTGTGGGTAAAGTTTTTAACAGCGGCCAGATACTTATCTGGATACTGCTCCACCCTGATGACGCAATCTGCGGTTTCTGACGGTGTGAACTCAAAATCATATGCCGCGATTGTTGCTTCTGGGTGTATGTTGACCACAAACTCTGCGCCATTGTCGGCCCTGCCTGTAGAGTGTTTGGATGCTGACCCCACTTTTAATGGAGAGATAATATTTCTTGTAACCAGCATGGGGAATCCGCCCACCACTGCCAAGGAACTCTCCGGGCCACCCGCTGAATTATAAACCGGAACAGACAATGCCTTGTAACCCTCTAGAATCCCTTGCTGGGTTCCACCAATCGTGATCCTAACAGAGCTTCCCACATCAATTCCATGCGTGAACTGCCCCTCTGTAGCCAACAGGTTACCGCCTAAATTTAAAGTCAGCTTGTACTTGGTGTCTTTAGTGAATGTAATAGGTTTTCTTGATTCTATGCCGCCAAAGTTGTGGTCATATGGGGCATAGAAAATTTGGCAGGTCTTCCCTTTCCATGAGGCCAGCACATCCTCTTTTACAATCAACTGCTCATCAAACTTCCCCGGTAGAACACTAAGCAACCTATTGCCTTGGTTCCCTATAAGGCCAACCATCTGTCCAGCGGACGGGTTAATGTTGTTAAACGACTCCACCCCCATTTTGTCCACTGTGTTTTTACAGACAACCCAGTGTGTCCACTGTTCATAAGCGTACCCAACAGAAAGTCCCTTCACTGCACTACCCCCAACCCTGCTCATGCCAGTGTTGTCTATGTAGTGACAGGCTTTATCATTACCTACGTTTGTTTTAAGGTTGTCGGTACAAACAAGTGCCAACAGCTTCGTATAAACTGAATTTAAATCTTCTGCTGTTTGTGGGAATGATGTAAGGGAGGTGGCGCTGTTGGCATAACAGTTTGCAATCAACCCCATGTAACTTTCGGCTGTCATGGTTACACCGCTACACCGTCTGATTGACTGAGTAGAGTTAACCATGAACCCAATGGCATATATCATTGTGTCGTGAGCCTTTGTGCCGGAAGAACCACTGATGTCAGCCCTTATACTAGTTGCTATTGCTTCAGGGTCTGGCGAGCAGACGTTCTCATACCCATCAGTAAGCAGGATGATAAGCTTTCTCGGCCAAGGGTCTGTGTTGCTGGTTGATCTGGTTCCGGGCAGATTGGTAAACCCATCCGCTGCATAAGCATCCCCCTGTAAAAGCTCATAAGCCAACTCAAGACCGCGCCCCATTCCCGTCCAGCAACCCTCCGGTGCGTTCTCTGCCTGTTCAGAATGTAAGAGTCCAGACGGTGTATCTTCGTTCCCACACTCATATGCCACCCTTATGGAAAGAATGCTGTCCTTTACCCCAGTCTTGGTTGAGTTAAACGGGGAGTGGATTTCTGCGGCTGGGTAATCGCGGTCTATCCCAGCGTATGTGACTATAGCAATCCTATCCACCTCCCGCATCTTGCCATCTGAGTCTGCCGTCCTGTTTGTGTTCAGTGCGGCGTTTGGGTCACCCACAATTGTGGCTAGATCGTCTTCCCCGTAGCATTTTGAGTTTTCCACCAAAGCCGTGCAGGCATCTCTAGCAGCCTCCAGTCTTGTTTTCCCTGCCGTTTCTCCGGGTTCATCTGTCTTCAGCATTGACCCACTTCTGTCAACTACCAGAACAATATCTATTGCGGTATCAATACAAGACTGCTTCACCTTTAGGTCGGCTGAAGCTGTGAAGGTTTCACTGTGGGTTTTTCTTACCCCCTCAACCATTGCTGACGGAGTGTAGCTGGCCCTAACCTTGATGTCTTTGTTAGCCGCAACCTCCTTGCCAGCAAAAGACCCGCCGCTTGTGTGGACGGCAACTGCTACGTCCGACGATTTCCACGTGGCGGACTTGGTCACATCCTTGCGGTAGAGAACTGTGGAATCTGTGTACTCAAAGTAAAGAGAAGCTGTATACTGAGCCACGCCTGTTAGCTCAAGTATTTCCATGCCCGTAGCTGGCTCTACCTTCAGTTCCCTGATGGTTGGCGCGTTGGGGCAGTAACTTGTTCCTGCTATTGCGGCAAACTCCATGTCGCCTTCACCGGGGACACAATCTTCCAGAACCTCCTCAACTGGCTCTAGCGGAGGAACTATTACATCTGTGTCTTCCGGGTCAGGCACTACTACCTTGCCACCCACACACGGGACATTCTTTATGTTATCAAATTTCATTAAGCAGTTACTGTCCTAGTTGTTGTTGTTGAAGCCGTTGCCTTTGTCATTGTGTAGGTGTCTATCACAACCCCAGACTTATTGATGAACTCAAACTTGAGCGTGGTGTTATCAACCGTACCCCTTAGCGCACCATTTTCGGTGCTGTAAAATTTCTCTGATGTGAATCCAGTCGGAAGTCCGGGCGAGCTTTTAGCTGCCCTCAGCGGCGCACCACCAGCACCGTTGACCAAGTAGCGGAATCCGCTAGTGTCCGTCAGCCTCTCATACTGATGCCCATGCCCCGTTATTACAACATCCGCGCCCATGCCGGGGAAGTCCCAGCGCATGGCAGGAGTTCCCGGCGCATGAGTAAGGTCTGTTGAATACGGAGAGTGGTGGAAGTAAACCACATTCCAATGGGCAGTGCTGTTGGCTAGTTCACTCTCAAGCCACTCATGCTGACCGCTACCTATGGCATTGCCCAGTCCGTCATTATAAAGGTTCCCGTCAGACTTAATGTTGCTGAACACACAGAAGAACTTCACCACACCCTTCTCAAATGTGTAATACTCCTCGTTGTTTGGCAGTGAGAAGAACTGTTTATAGGTAGCCAACCCTGCATTGGTTGTCCCATATGCCTCCGTTAAGTCGTGGTTTCCAATAGCAGGAAAGAACATATTCCCAGTGTCTGCTGTCGCCGTACTGGTATAGCCACCATCACTTCCGTAAGGGAAAATGAAATCAGAATACCACTGTCCAATGTTCTCATCGTACTTGGCGTACCGCGTAACAGACGTAACACCTGAAGAGTCATTACCATCGGCATCGTAACTATTGTCGCCGGTAGTGACAATAAAGGCAGGACTCCATCCCTTGACCAGTGTGGCTACCGCACTTGGCACAGCCCCACTGTAGTCTGGCGGGCCTTCAAGACCCACTGATGCCCCGTAGTCTCCTATCACCGCAAAGGTGTAGGAAGTAACAGCCGCTACCGCTGCATCCGTTGTGGTGGTCGCCGTCTTGATCTCACGGTATCTCTTGTCCCTGCGTGCGGCTAGAATGTCATAGGATTCCGGGCAGAAGAATGTCGTCTTTAACTCTGTCTGCTTCTTGCACTCATGGATCAGGTCGCCCATCGCCATGTCAAAGTCCACGCTCATGTACCTGTACCGCTCGTAATCGCCGTCAAAGTCCCGCGCAAACTCGCGCTGGACAAACAGCCTTACCGCTCGCTTGAAATCTACGTCTTCTATTACGCCGTCATCTGCACCGAAGCGGGTCTTCACCCCGTTCCACTCAACCACAACCACCTCGTTAGAGTTTATCCAAGGGGAAATATAAATCCTGTCCCTGTCTATAGCCCACTGGCCAATAACCGCCCTGCCGTGCTTGGAGGCCAGCTTCTCACCCTTGTTGTTGACCTTGTGGTCAGAGTCGGACTCCGGGTATTTAAACCCCATTGGAAGCGGCTCATCCTCAAGGTTCTTGGGGGGGTATACCAATGATAACAGCTTGAGGTTGTTGCACTCTAGCTCATCCTTGGTTACCTGCCTGAATACGGCGGGGTAAACCTCCTCCCCTGCCGTGTCCAGTATTGTATATACCCTGTTAATACGCCCCTTGGGCGCATCAATGACGGTCTTGCCTCCCTGAAAATAAGTAGAACACTGTGGGTATCTGTTGATGTTCCGTGACTGAAGGCAGGGAACGTACCGCTGGAGATGAGTTACCGCCGCCTCAAAGTTCCTGCCTATGGGAGCCGTCAGGCTCTCAGGAACCCCTTCGGGCCAGATGTCCGCCTTTAACTCAGTAACCAGCTCGGAGAATTTCATGCCTCATCTTTTTCTTTAGTCGCCTTCCGCTTGCCCACCTTCGGCTTGGAGTCTTCAGGCAGTGGCTCAGTTTCCGACTGAACATCAATCGCCTTCTGAGCAGGCTCCTTATCCACCGCAGCACTTTTTGTTGGCTGGGGGTGGAGGGGGGACATAGGTGGCGCGGCGATTTCCTCTCGCCATTGCTTCTCCAATGGCTCCGACAACAGCTTTTTTTTTATTTCGTCATACTCAGATTTTGTGCCCTCTTTAAGCCCGCTCACACCAGTTGCTTTGCCCAATTCTTTGTGGACATCTTCTTCCACTATTGCATATCCGAGCCTGAAAGCACCAGTGGCAGCCCCCAAGTCTTCAAACTGAATCTTTCTTCCGCCATCAATTGTGACAGGATTTTGGGGCAACGATTTCTTCCAGTAGTATTTCTTTGATCCACTCATACGCGGCCAGTATACGAAAAAAAGGGCGGTCTTGACAACCGCCCTCTGTGGGGAATTCTAAGGCCAAGTCTTGCCCTATATCGTCATGGCCGCGTCTTGGAAATTCTCAACGATAAGGTTATCGCTGGGACAATCCACAATCGCCGTCCAAGTCAGGGAGTTCAACGTGGTCTCCTTGGTCGGATTATTCATCACGCAGTTGTATGAAGCATCAGACTTGGCTAAGTCAGCCAGATCGCCTGTCTTATGCACCACGCGGTTTGAGGCTATGATACCGGGGTAAATGCCGCCACCCAAGTCCAGAACCATGAGGAACCGGCCAAGAGAGCCTTCAGCACCTGCTGTGGCGCTTAGGTTTACTTCGGCATCCTTATGAACCGTAACCAAATCATCAAAGAATTCATTGGTAATCACGTTCAGCGTAACGCCAGCGGGGTAGTGCAGACGGAACGAGTTGGCGTAGAAGCCCAAGTTGGAGATGTTCTGGTTGGTAACATCGTAGTTGAGCCTCAGCGCACCACCTGATCCACTTGAACCGCCGCTCTCATTGATGTAGTACTTCATCATGGCGTTGAAGATGTTCTTCGCCGTCTTGGAATCCGTAAACACATCAATAGAATCAGAAGGTTTGCCTTGATCCTTGCGTGAGCGGACAAGGTTGAAGATATCAGTCTCAATGAAGGTCTTCAGGTCAAATGGCGCTCCCGCCTTGTCTTGGACACGGCCTGTATCAGCCAACTGACGGTAGACGCCAAGGGCGTTAGCACGGTAACCAATAGGCGCACCCTCAATATCGTCAGACCAGTCATTGTTAGACGTAGACACTGCGTTGATCACGTCCAAGTCCTTGTAGAGGGTGAGCTTTTGGTTTGTGCTGATCGGCTGGCCAAAGAAGAATGAATTACACCATTCCTTCTGGAACTGGAGGCCCAGTTGGGCATTGCGCTCGGCTATGGAAACATCGCCAAACTTAGAAAAGTAGGCGTTAGTCCTCATCATCCGCTCCAGCCATTCCTTGTAAAACTCAGAAACACACAAGGTGTGGCGTGAGGTTTGATACCAGAATGGCACGTGTTTCAGCGTGTTTAACGCAGGGCGATTGTAACACCACGACTCAAAGTCGTTGATGTTGTTGGCCCCAATTGTAAGCACCGCCTTGGAACCTACACCTGTATTCGCATTGGCATTGGCAGGGCTTTGATACTTGGAGATCAACGATAACACCTTACCAGCCCCTAGGGTTACTCCCATTAGGGTTGGGGTTATGTCAACTCCGCCGCCCCAACCTCCTTGGAATGTGCAGAGCAGTTCAATCCCAGTCGCTCCTGTGTCCTGAACTGCCTCAACAACCTCAAACGCCAGACGATAAGCTGGGCTAGTTTGGTCAGCCCCACCTTTGGCAAACAGGTTAATTACAGACCCAACAGGGAAATAACCCAGTGCGTTAGGGTTATTTCCAGCAGCGGTCACCCGAACGATAATGTGACCGGAAGCGGCAGTGGCTGTGAACCCTGTTCCACCATTAAGTGCTGTAATCGCACTACTTGGAGTGGAACCCGCTGACGGATCAGCATTAAGCTCATACTTGTACTGGTAATTGAGTATGTGGCTTACCAGCCAGTAGTCATCCTTGATGACATCCTTCTGGGCTGCCAGAATGAATGGCTCAATCTCACTAACTCCACCAGAAACCTTGCGCTGGGTTACGTTAGCACCCATTGATTTGGCTCCTGACATCAGCCAGTCATACATACCATACTGGCGTCCGCCACAGGTTTTAAGCTCCATCTGGGTGACGAGAAGACTCTCCATGTCCCGGTAACGGGCGGTTGCCTTTCCCATCTCAGTCGCGGAAGCCACTGAAAAAATGTCGTCTAGGTCGGCGGTCTCCGCCAGCCCAACATCAGCCCGCGTCATAGTGCCGCAGGTGTCGTAGTTGTTCCAGATCGCAACAGTGTTACGGGTGCTGGATTCTTTAATTACCGTAGTGTCTACGGGATTCGGTACAGTTGCCATAATATGTTTCCTTAAAAACTTGCGCGGTTAATCCGTGCATATGGCTGTATTGTATCATCCCCACAGACGCTTCTTTAAACTGCTACTACCACCAACATCAACAGTCGTTGCCTGATTGCCCCCTGTGGCAGTTACTGCCTCACCCGACGTAGACGGAGGGTTAGTTTTGGCCCCTTTCTTTTGGGTTTTCTTGCCACCTACGTTTTCCTTCGGGGAACTTTTTTGCCCCGTCTTGTGTTTAATGTACTTGTCAAAAACCTCACGCTGGCTGTCTATCTTCTCTTTTGCCTGCTGGCCTATGTCTGAAATGTACATGGCTTTTATGTGTTCAGGCTGAAGTGTCCAGCGATTTGAACGCTCATTGCTCGGCATTGATGCCCACTGTTTCGCGGTGGCGAACCGCCTGCCATCATGCATCTGCTCCCCAACCGGCATTTTGATAATATCCTCCTCCTTCTTAGCGGCAAATTTCAGCAACGCTTTGTGGGTCTCATTCTTTGAGTTAACCCTGAACTTCTTGGTTGGGTGAGCCAGCTTCTCTAGCTCGTACAACGCCTTCTCATGCTGGCCCAGTATCTCATTCAGAACGTCATGGGCTATCGGGTCGGCGTCCTTCAGTGCGTCCCCGCCACCATCCTGAACCACCTTCAGGTAGGACTCGTCCGCTATCTTAACCACCTCAGCAATGCTGGCATTGGACGCTGCTTGAAGCTCCTCCTTCATGTTACCCTCTTCAACTGAAGACCTGAGTTCCTCAATCTCCTGCCTGTAGCCCATGTCCCGCTCATCCATTAAAGAACGCGCCCTAACAGTTATCTTGGCATCGTTGAAATCACCGGCATCATACTCAGGCTGGTTGCCCGTAATGAAGTCCTCATGCTCCATGTCCTCAAGGTTGAACTTGGTGGACGGGTTTTCCTTGTTCCAAGTAGCCTTATACCCTGAGAGTTTAGTGACGTATGTTAGGTATTTCTCCCGTATCCCGGCGTATTTTGGATCGGTCTCCATCTCATAGAACACATCCAGATCAGCCTTATTCTTAGACTCAACCAGACTCTCAGCGGGGGGTTGTGGCGTTGGAGCCGACTCGTATGGCTGGGCTTGGCGTGAGACGGACTGCGCTGTTTCCCTGATGATCTCCTTAATCTCGTCCGCGTCTATTCCCTCTTTCTTCCTCCGCTTGCGCTTGGCCTTGGTTGGTTCTTCTTCCTCTTCTGCCTCTTCCTCAGCCTCAGCTTCTGGCTCTGCCGCCTCTTCATCCTCAGCCTCAGCTTCTGGCTCTGGCTCTGCTGGCGTCTCTTCCACTGCCGCCTTTTCTTTCTTCGGCTTGTTGAAGCCCAGCCTATCCATGAAGTTATCCACTGCGTCCGGCAGGTCTTCCTTGGTTCCGGCCTCGGCTTGAGGTTCCGCTTCTTCTGGCTCCTCAGCCGTTGGCTCCTCAGCCGTTGGCTCCTCAGTTGGCGGAAAAGCACGCCTTACGCCTGCCTTTTTTTCAACCACATCACGTACATCACCGCCCCCTTCTGGCGCTTTCTCTGGGGGCACAGCAGGAACTATCTTCATGCCCGGAAGCTCTGACGCTGCCATGTGTTCTTCCACCTGTTGTTCTGTTACATCACTCATAAATCTATTGTTCTATGGTTATTTTAGTTATTGGCAGTTC
>Ga0105173_1000170_pt1 | contig 11995 bp, 25 predicted proteins | sample Virmet3321_4155_FD_89708 | JGI IMG/M metagenome (GOLD analysis project Ga0105173, IMG submission 89708) | Marine viral communities from the Southern Atlantic ocean transect to study dissolved organic matter and carbon cycling - metaG 3321_4155 | ecosystem: Environmental > Aquatic > Marine >... | reverse complement strand
GTTTAACGCCAAGTCGTCGATGCGCTTCCACAAAAGCAGGCCACTCTCCCCTTCATCAACCAAGAACATGAAGCCCACAAGCGGCACCTGAAGCCCTAACGCCAAATCCATGCACTCCCGAACCTTGCTCGCCGTGACAAGCCATTCCATGTCGAACGCATCCTGAAACTTGGCCAGCGTCAGGTTGTAACGGCACTTGACCTCCCCAACACCCCTGACCTCATCCCCCTTGACCAACAACCCGTCAGCCCGTGCAGGCTTATCTTTCGGGGTCTCGACCCAGCGCACACCGTAAACACGGGAGAAGGCGCCCATGGCCCTACGCTCGTCCGCAAGACTCTTCTGACCCTTCTCTGTGTGTATGTCTAGCGCCAAATCCCTTTATGCAACATATGACCGATTATACCGTAGTTCGCCAAATCCATCCATGAATCATCAATGCCCTCATGGTTTACTTCCCCGTTCTTCTTCAATAAATGCCTCAACCGGCACAGCTTGTCCTGCGCCCTCACAACAACTCCCAGCTCGCCGCTTATAAGAATGTTCTCAGAACCATAATCCTGTTGTTTGCTGTCCAGCAGCTTCACGAACTCCAGAGCCAATTTCATGGCCTCCACGCCCATCTCTGTCTTCAGGTCAGTATTCATCCTCTAAATCCTCATCTGTCAGGAAATACTCGCTCCCAACATGGTAAATCACCTCGCGCATCAGGCTCTTGAACAACACACCCCATATCGCTTCCTGCGGGAGGTCGTACTCCTCGTATGCACGGGTAATCAGCCCCAAAACCTCGCCCTCCAGCATCTCGCACTGGGTCAGCTTTTCCGTCTCTTCTCCCATTGCGCCCATCTGTGTGTAAGACACCATAACCCCTCTTTATCAACCGAATCCAACTCTATAATCTGACCCGCAGACCAGTTTTGGTTGTTTCGCACCCTCACGATTGCCTCGCTCTGCTCGGAGCCTTCAGCCAATGGCATTCCATCCCCTTCAAGCCTGCATATCAACAGGCGCCTGTTTCTTGGCCTCTTGACAATCCGCGCCTTCACCAGCTCAGGGGCGCTGACGGGGTTCATTCGCTTGTGGGCAAACGCAACACCCTCCTCGCTGATCATGTAGCCTGTGTTGGGCCCAATCTTGCGCTCAGTGATGTATCCACCAATCCCCGGCATCCCCCGCAACTGATCAGTCGTCAGCCCCAAGTCTTTAGCCGTCTTTTTAATCCATGCTTTCCCCATAAAACTCCTTCTTTACCCATTCATCCACCAACTCGTTTGAAAAGTTTATGCACATACTCGCACTCGCTTTTGCGTTCACTATGATCTCCCCATCCTCATTCTGACGCGCCACAGCATCAATAGACCGACCCTTCTCGTCTATGTACTTCAAAATAAACCAATCACCCGCCTCATCGGTCTCCTCGGGCTCATCCACATGGAGGTCTGTGCTATCCATAAACACACGCAGAGTGTTCAACAACAGCGAGACAATGAATGCGTAAACTCGCTCGTGTGCAGCTCTCCTGCACCTCTATTCCCTGCGCTAAAGTGGAAAGGCGTGGTGTTCAATGCGAGCGCCATATACAAACCCTGTCCGCAGCTCTCCTGCGACTCTATTCCACGCCTAAAGTCTCCCCGCACACCACAATCATGGGGCGGGGTCAGTGACGGTTTTTTGCCCAGCTCAGAGACCACAACACCTAAATGGTAGCCTTTCTTACTACCAATGTTTGTTTTATCTGATCTAGCCATCACTAAATTCTAGATCCAAAAAGCCTGTCCCCGGAATCGCTCTCAAGGTGGCTCCACACCACTTTTCCCGTCAAACCCATGTCCTCTAAAATCTCCAAATAACTGTTCGCTCCTACACCCGTAAAAAACCCCTCCAACCGCTCCAACTCAACCGCCACAATAACCCTCGCACCCTCCCACTTTAACGTCAGCTTCCGAGCGGCTTTGAGCTTCCTGTAATCCCTCACAGCCTGTAACAAGACCTCCACCGATAACATCTTTAACCCCGCTAACTCAAACCGGCGGCTCCCCCCTAAACGAACGGAATACTTGGCCACAGTCACACCTCCGCCTCCTCCGGCACACGATCCGGTACCCGCAATGGAGTGAAAGGATCAGCCCAATACCACTCCGGCGCCGATAACACACTCATCCTGCGGAACCTGAAAGGCCCATGGCGCCGCTCACAATGAGCGCAAATATGAAACCTGACGTTTCGTAAACTGCACCGGCATACAACACACACCGGCCTGCGCCTCTTCAATGCAGATTTAGTAGCTGATTGATGTAACTTCATGATTTTCTAGATGGTGCGGTATGGTGGTGCGGTAAGTGGTGTGTAGTGGGCATTTTAACGAAAAAAATCTATAGGCTCCAACCCGTTGCAATCTTGCACTGATTGCGATTCCAGACCCCCCCCGCCCCCCTTGCTCACACCCAATCTACACCCATGACTGTGCCCAGTGTTGTGCCCTGTTTGACCAATAGAAGTCATAAGTCGTTGATATGGAGTGGTGAACAGGGTGGTAGGAATGGAACTATTAGTTCTATTCACCCACATTAATAGATGATTCACAATCAATTGGACTCCACCTCCACCACGGCGACTTTCCGCATAGCCGCCAGCCTGTCCGACATCTCAGAGTGTGTAAGCCCCTTGTGGTGAACGACATGGGAGATGTTGTCCCCGTCCAATCCAGCCTTCTTATCGATAGCTATCGCGATGGCGACGGGAATCTGACCAACCGATAAATTCCCCCCCTCAGTCACCAACCTATCGCTCAGGAGGTCTATGGCTTCACCCAGCTTATTGCTGACGCGCTTCTTCCACTTACCAAGATCCTCGGCATTCTCGTAGCAGATACGGCTGATGGTGTTGGGAGCTGCGCCTGTGATTGAGGTGATTTCGTTATAAGACTTGCCCTCCTTCCGTAATGACAAGATCTCCTGATATCTTTCAGGCTGCTTATGCTTGTAGCTGTTAGCGTCTGCCACACCCACACAATAAACCTGATAAACCTCGCTTGACCATATAAAGAAGTAGACAGGGTTATGGTTGACTTATGGTTGACTTATGGTTGACTTATGATTAACTTGTACAGGGTGCGATCACTTTGTTGAGCGGGAGTAGTGCTCGAGAATCGTTGCCAGCTCGTCGTGAATCCTGAGTGCGGCTGTGTGGTGTGCTGAAGCCGTTGGTTGCTTGGCGAACCTCTCGAGCCCCACTCTGGCGCATCTCAGTTCGCTGATGAAAGCCTTGCGTCGTCGCGCCTCGAACAGCACCTCTCTGGCGTAGGCGAGCCAGTAGTGAATGGAGCCGTAATTGGGCGGATCATGTAGCGGCTTGAATGTGTAGCGAGCCTTCCTTCCCCAAGTGCCGCTGGTGTTGAGGCCAATACTCTTGGCGGCTTCAACCTTCTCCTCCTCGGAATGGTTGAGAGCGTCCCTATCCTCCCTATCCTCCCTGAGAGCCTCCTCACGGGCTTTCTGTTCCCCTTCCGCAGTCCTCATATACTTTACAGCTGAAAACGTCCTCAGTACACCCTCTAGGCCCAAGAAAAGGCAGGCTGGGTTATCCAGCCCACCCCTATGTTGGCCTTCAGGCTACATGGGACAAGTCCTTGAGCCCATGTTCCTTCATCTTGGCTTCACCCAGTATGGTGCCGCTGGAGTTGTGGTGGCTCTGGTAGGGCTCAGGTAGCCGCGCTTTCAGTGCTGCCTTCCAATTGCAGCGGATAGCGGCCTTGACCTTGTGCGGGTTGGAGCCTTGGCGCCACTTGTGCCGGAGGATTGTGGCGCGGCTGAGGCCGAGTGATAGAAGCGACCCATCGATGTCAATTGACCCTGATGGTTTTCGCACCAACGGCAGCGGCTTCACCTTGGCAACTGGCGGTCTTGACGCCGCCGCATGAGCCTCGTTGAGCTTCTGAGCGTACCACTCCTGTTGCTCCGCCACTGTGGGGCGCTTGGCTGCGAGGTGTGCGGACTCCTTCAGGATGGCACACTTCACCCTGTGCTCTGTGCTTCCACCCTTACACTGCTTGTTGACGAGCTCCTCCCTGCTTAGGCCGAGCGCCTCGATGGATGCGTCTATGTCCACCTTGCCTAATCGCATGATGTAACGCTTGTCTCTTTCAGCCCTGCGATGCTGATTGAGCTTCATGTCCTGCCTGCGTTTCGCTGCTTTACGTTTGCGAGGCAGATCAGCGGTGATCGCCAAGGCAGCTTTCGCTTCAGCCACCTCGACCATCCCAACATCATCGTCGGTTATGGTTGTTGAGAAGCTCAAGCCTCCCGCGCAGTTATGCTTTTCGTCGGTTGAGGTTGAGAAGCTCAAGCCTCCCGCGCAGTTATGCTTTGCAGCCCAGACAATCAGCTCGGCTAGTGACTCCCAGTCGAGGGTGACCGTTGCTTTATATGTTCTGTTCATTCTGTCCTTTCTTTTGTGTTTATGTTTTACCGCCAGCCGAATGCCAGCAGCGAGATTATGGTTCCGAGCAGGAATGCCACCCACAGTGCGTGGGCTATCCTTACTCCCAGTGTTACTTCGTGATAATTATGCATATGTTCTGTCCTTTTCCTTAGCTCCTCAATGAGTAGCTGAGAGTGTCCACCTCGATCACCTCGTTGTCGTCGCGCACCATGCGGTCAACGATTCTTGTATCGATCTTGGCAATGTCATCGAGCGTTAGGTTGCTTGTGAGCACCGTCCACTTGCGTTCCCGCTGGTCGAGCATTCCTGTGAGCTGACGCTGGCTGAACTCACTGGCGTACTCGGTGCCAATGTCGTCGAGCGTCAGGAAGTCGCATTCAGCGCAACTCTGGAAGATGCCGTAGCCGCCAGCCCTCATGTCATTCACCATCTTGGCGTATCGGTGATACTGGCCTTCCCTGACCAGATGGCATCCATGAGCCTCGTACCACATCCCCTTGCCATTCCAAGCCCTCCAGATGCCCTTGGCCAAGTGCGTCTTGCCGGTGCCGCTCTTGCCCACAAGAGTCAGCCATCGGGGATGCTCGTAGTGATGACACAAATCCCGGGCGAACTCGGCTGCTCCCCTGAGAGCTTTCATCAGTGCGGGATCTTTGCATGGGTCAAAGTGAAAATACTTCGCCCACCTCTTCAGCTCCTCGTTCTCGAGCCTTCGCTTCGTAGGCGGAGCCGTCGCCCTTGTTATATCCTGCGTTAATGTTTTTATTGTTTTTGATATGTGCATTGTTGTTCTTGCCGTTGATTTTGTCTGGGAATAATCCTAACCACCCGTTCTCGATGCTGAGTTGAATCGCCTCGATGGATATGGCTGCGCCCTCCCTGTTCATCATCTTGAGCTGGGCATCCACCATCCCCTGAGTGTGAGGCTTCTTCATGTCCCGGCGATGATCCAGCCACTCATTCCACGCCTTGAAGAAAATGGGATTATCCAACCTCTTAGGTAATATATATTCTACTCTCTTATTCTTATTATATATATAAGAGTAGGGGGGGGTTTTGCGATTATGTTCATAACCCTGTCTATTACTAACGAGCTTCTCCCCCTTATTTTGCTTTTTCCTTATTGTTTTCGCTGTTTTGGGAGTCTCGTTCCGCTTCGATATGCCCCGAAGATGTACGATACTAGTCGCAGAGGTTATAGAGAGGTTGTCGAGTACTTGTGATGCAGCTTGTTTGCACTTTATCAGTGTACTTGTCACTGACGGTGTCGTGTCCAGCCAGTTCTGAAACTGGTCGCAGGCGTAGGAGGCGCTCGAGTGTGTTCGGCTAATAACTCGGCCCACTGCCTTGGTTGGTATTCCGTGGCATCGGTGGAGCACATAGGCTATTGCGAAGCGAGCTGTCACGAGCTCCGGCTTCCTGCTTGCCGTCCGCACATCCTCGAGTGTGTACCCGAAGAGCTTCGCGATGGCTTCACCAGCCTTGGTTTCCGTTGGCCGATCAGTCAGCGGGACGAAACTTATCGGCGTAGAGTGATGGCTCCGGCGCCGTTTTGTGTTGCTTTTCATTGTTTATTGTTTTTTTTGTTTACTTAACCCGTAATCCAGTATCAGCAGTGCGTCTGCTGTTTTGCTTGTTATCTTGAGGTCGGGGTGCCTTAGCTGAGCCTCACGCTTTAGCATTCGTTTCCACTCTGGCTTATCAACCGTCTCGGATGAGCGTGTGCCCATGTCGAGCCACTTCTGCCATAGCTGCGGCCTGACGAGGTTCACCTTGCACCCGTTTGCGTTGAGGCATTCGATGGCATGGAGAGCACCCAGCAGGCACCCGTAGTTGGTGCCAAAGGTGAACATCCTGCTGCCGGGGTGTGGTGTGCCAATAAAGCCGCTAACCTGTTCGATCCAAGCAACATTGGGGAGGTGTCGTGTGACCAACTCGGCTATGGCTGGCTCACCTTTAGGCATACGGTGTAGCGTGATAATTCCGCCGTCACACACAGCCACTCCACCTCCAGCGCCGGGGTCTATTCCAAGGGTCACCATCCTATCTGCTCCCAGATGGCCTTGGTTAGATTGATGTCGTTCTCGAGGTACTCGAGCGCCGCTTCCCTGTCGGTCTTCCACAGCTCATGGAAGAAGGCGCCAGAGCCGCTCTTTTCACCCACACCCAGAAATCTGGCTAACCTGTCGAGGCTGATCCGCTTCTGGAACTCGCCGCAGGCCCACACCTCGATCAGGTCAACGAGGTTCTTCTGCCACTTGATAGGCTGATAAAACTCCATGGGAAATGTAAGCCCATAACGCATGGATCTCCTGACAAGAAACGGCCAATCGAATGAGTTGGAGTTGAACCCAACCCAGTGAGCCGATGAGAGTGGCCTGTAGAGAGCCCAGAATGCCTCTAGGAGGGACTTCTCGTCCATATCGGCAATCACATACACCTCGGGGTCATCCGAGTACGCATAGCCAATTGCCAGCACCCTGCCTGTGGTGGCGTCGAGTGGGGCTTTGGCTACAGCCTCCTTCATTGCCTTCTTGCGGTACGCCTCGATGGCCTCCTCTTTTTTGTAGGTGGCTGGCACCTTCTTGGGCGGCGGCAACATCTCCTTGACCCTGCCGAGGGGCTCCGGGCCTGTCTCAATGTCGAAACAGACCCTGAGCTTGCTCGGGGAGTCGCCTACCTTGGGGATGCGGGGCTTAGAATGGAACGTCATCGCCGTCAGTCTCCTGCGGGGTTGATTCCTCGTTCACCGGCTTGGCCTCCTTGGCCTCCCAGACAGCCTTGGCAGCGTCCCTCTTGGCTTGGCGCTCGTCCTGCGCCTCCTGTGGCCCCTCGCCGAATGCGGAGTGCTTAGGCTCCTCGTAGCCGTCCCGCTCCGTGAGGAGTGTCCACTCCCCAGACGGCTCAATCGCCTTCTTGTTCTTCTTCACCACATCAACGAATGCATATTCAATCTCCTCGTTACTGTCATTGATGAAGCTCGTTTCCTCGACAACCAATGTGGCTGGCTTGCCTATCAGGGTGGAGAAGTCGAACTCCTTGTCGCCAGTGAAGCCGTCACCGATCCAACCATCCAACAGGTTGTACAGGTTGCTCTTCCGAGATCCCCCGCTGATTACGGCATTCTGTCGTTTCGTCTTGACCAGCATGGCTTTCTCGTTGCCATCCTCGTCCTCAACCATGGCCTCGAAGAACACCTTGATGTACCCCTTCCACCCGTAGCTGGACTTGATCCAGCCCATGTCCTCAACGTCCACACAGACGCCGCTGTGCACACCCTCGGGGCATGGGACTCGTTTACTATTATTCTCGTTATTTGTTTTTATGTTTACTGGTAGTTTCATTTGTGCTTAGTTTGCTTTCGCGTATGTTCTGTCCTCGCCCCTCCAGATACGCCCGGGCCACTCGGCTCGGCTGGGGGGGCACTTCTTTCACTTCTTCCTCTTCTTCCTTCCGGCAGAGGGCAACGCTGTGATGGCCCTCTCCAAAATTTCAGTCATCGAAACTTTATTCAGGATCGCCAATCTCCGCAGCTTAACTAAGAGCTCCGGTTGGAGACGGAAACTGCAAAGGTGTTTGTTTATATAGTGTGGTTCCTGTTTCGTCATTTTAACTGTCCATATCTACCCGCCGTTGCGGCGAGCAGGCGAAGTATGTACCTCGTACATACGTTGTCAACCCACTTTTTGAAAATAATACAATTGCGCCCTTGCTTTGTATGTACAGGGCGTTATGGTTTCCTTGTTGTGACAGCCAAAAAAAAGAGGCCGGTAAACAAAAGGGCCATCGGAATCCGCCTCGACAAAAAGATCCTCGAGTTACTCGCTGAAGCCTCGGCTACGTCAGGTGTGAGCCGCACCGAGATAATCGAGGAGTGCGTCAGGGCCTACGCTGCCGAGTATGTGAAATACACTTTCGAGAAGCGGAAACTCGCCTTTGAGGGCTATTTAAAAGCCTCAAAAGGCAAAAAGAAATAACCTCCTCCCGGCTGCTTCCTGTCTCCTGCGCCAATCGCTCGAGCTCCTGCGCAGCCCACTTCGTTAGTCTAATTGTCTGATTCATCGGGGCCACCCTAGCACCCCCTGTGGGACATACGCTGTCCCACCCCCCCAAAAAACTTTCTCAAAATAAATGTACATACAGGGTTGACACAGACCCTACTTGTATGTACGTTAGGGGCTCCCCGAGGTAGGGGAGAGGACAGAACAATGAAAATCAAGAATATGAAGGACAGGAAAACAACGAAGAGAAACAAGCCTCTCCCCATTCGCCCGGAAGTCTTGGGCGCCGTGAGCGAGGCACAACAGGAGGCTCGGCGGCAGGCTGGGATGTATTGGTTCATGCACAAGCGTGACCAGCAGAAAGATTGGAGTTGAAATGAAAACCCCAAGGCACACAACCCATGTGAGGCTCGACACTAAATCCGAGGGAACGCACAGGATGGCTCTGCTCGCAGTGAAGGACATGGACTGCATGGCGGGGTCGCCGGGGAAGGTGACGTTCCTTCGGTTGCTGAAAGGCAAAAACCAATACAAAGAACTCGGCTCGTTTGCCTTCGATGGCAAGTGGCCAATAGCAGATAAAAATGAAGACTGAATATAACTGGCTCGAGGAAACCGTGTGCCCCAATGAGGGGAGAACTGTTGAGCGCATAAACAAGCCAGAGCGCCCCAGCGACAGTGTTGAAGTCTGCCTCAAGCAGGATGTTTGGGATGGTGATGGCTCTGACTTTGGGTATGCCTATATTGATCCAAAGGAGTTAACGCTTCCGTCCCATTTCGATAACGGGAGGAAAGTTCCGATGCGGTTTCATAAAGAGGTGAAGGGAATATGAACAGAAAGGACAGAACAACATGACGATAACAAACAAGGATAGCGTGAAGGGATTATTAAATGATCCGACAATAGTACGGCTCTACGAGTACACCAACCTACTCTCAGGGCTCCAAGCGTGGGCTGCGTTCGAGCACCCCCACTACGACGACACCGCTTCATCACCGTTCGTCACCAACAAGGTGACACTCAAGACCGAGAACGGCATCACCGAGGCAGGGAGGAAGATTAGATGAGCGAAAAAACATATGACATTGAGCGTCATTATATCCACAAGCACAGAAGAGTAATTGAGCGGGGCTTAACCCTCGAACAAGCACAGGCGCATTGCGGCGATCCCGAAACCAGTTCATCGACTTGCACCAAGTCATACCCAAGAAGCCTAACGCGAAAGCACGGCTCTTGGTTTGACGGTTACACGGAGGTCAAAGGATAATCATCACTGGCCCAACGGTCTGGCAAGTTCGCTGTGGAGTCAGAGGTGTTTACACTAAATACCAAGAAGCCTACAGGGTGCTGGGGAACCAAGGCAAGGTGACCTACCTCGAGCGCCGCTACTCCCAGATCAAGGACATGAGCTACATCTCGAATGCCCTCGAGGTCAGCAGGGCTCTGATTGGGCTTTATGAGCGATAAATCGTTTGGAATTTTACTTGGAATATAAATCTAAACGCTCAAAGCCCCTGTTTTAGGGGCTTTTTTGCTGTTTTCCCCCATGAAATAAAAGTGAAATAAATGCATATACAGGGTTGACTAGGGATCAACTTGTATGTACAGTGGGCTTGCCGGTGAGAGAAAGCACCGAGCAGAGACAAAACAACATGAAAACAACGATACAAAAAAACGAGACAACGATACTTGCAACCTCGAGCCCCTCCAAAGGTTATGTGGTAGCAACCATCACGGCAGGCAACGGGCTTTCATCTGACCTTCAGTCCTACGATGGGCAGCGCCGCTCGGACTTGCTGGTTCACAACAAGGTTTTTAAAACCTTTCGCGACCCCAGACTCGCCAAGCTGTTCTTCAGCATCTTGGCAGATGGGGAAGTGAACACAGACCACTGGCGTCGGCCAACCCAAGAGGGCGGCGATTGGTTTCTGCTGGAACAGCATCACACAGGCGCAGCCAAGAAGTTTTGGGACGAGGTGTTCCCCGAAGAGAACACAAACGAGAAAAACACAGTCAAGATCGAAGCCGCAACAATCCTCGACTTGGGAGAGTTCGGAGAAACGGTTATTGCATCAGTCGGCGGCAAGGATTTTCGGCACAACAAGTCGTTCGAGATTCGTTGGATCGAGGAAGCAGGCAGCAGGGGTACTGATGCGTTCCTTTTGCTGGAGAGGGTCGAGGCCAAGGAGGAGATCAACCTCGAGCACTGGAGAGAGCTGAACGATGAAGAGGCTGAGACAATCGCAGAGGAGAGAGCCTACAGCGAGTACACCGACTTCATCGAGGACTTCCACCGCCGCGAGGGACTAGCCAGACTCGGCTAATCATCCTTCCCCGTTGCCCTCTGCGGAGGGCATAGGGGAGCGATGCTCCAAGGACAGAACATAATGAAAAACAAAACAAAAATTAATCACACTCCCGGCCCATGGGAAGCGCCGTACGAGAATCCCAAGAGCCTGCAATACAGCATCGATGGGGGGCCGAACATCGACCATGACGTTGATCCTACAAACTGGGTACACGTTGTTGTCAGCGGGAACTCCGAGCGACTCGAAGCCAACGCCCGATTGATAGCCGCCGCACCAGAGTTGCTGGAGGCGTTGAAGTCGCTTGGCGATGAGCGCCTTGAGAACCGAAACGTCGTGGACAATGCGATACTGAAAGCAATCGGCCAAGAAGCGTTCAACGAATATTTGGACTTGTTCTGAGGGAAGCTCAGAAAGGACAGAACATAATGAAAATCATAACCAAAAGAGATAGGAAGAATGATCTGGATGCGGTTGGCCAATGCGACGACTGCAACAGGGAAGTCGAGTTAGCGGGGTTGGTCAACACCTGTGGGTGTGGCGCCAACTACAACCCATCAGGGCAGCGTCAGGTAGATAACCCTGACTACTGGTCAGACCGGGAACCGGCAGAGTGCTAGAAACAAAAAACAGAAAAACAGAAAGGACAGAACATAATGATTGATAAAACAGAACATAATAATAAGAAAACATTTCATGTCACAGTAAGGCATGAGATCGAAACCTACTACACCGTGCAGGCAGACAACGAGGTTCAAGCTCAAGTCAGGCTTGATTACATGATCGAGTGGGCAGGGATTAATAGTGACGGCATCAATCGATATAACATCGATGAGAGTGATCGCCTGACCGAGCTGTTTGAGGCTTGGGATTTGCAACACGCCGCGACCACACTGTACAGCCACATCGTAGACGAGTCTGTGGCTGAAGTCTCGGAGGTGAAGGCATGACACTCTACACCAGATCACCAAAGCCGGGAGCGACTTGGTACGCCGAGGAGCGAGTAAACGGGGTGCGGGAGAAACACTGCACCGGGACAAGCGACAAGGCAGAGGCCAAGAAGATTGCCGAGAAGCACTTCGCTGGTGTCCTGCTGGGTGTCGAGCCCCCTTCAGGGGCGAAACGCTCTCAGAGGCTCGACGTGGAGCAGCTAGAGGCATCCTACACGGTGTTCGCCGCCGACATTGACGCGAAGACCCGCGAAGGGAACATCAACTCGCTCAAGGCAGTGAGGCGCGAGACCG
>Ga0105173_1000165_pt1 | contig 12372 bp, 21 predicted proteins | sample Virmet3321_4155_FD_89708 | JGI IMG/M metagenome (GOLD analysis project Ga0105173, IMG submission 89708) | Marine viral communities from the Southern Atlantic ocean transect to study dissolved organic matter and carbon cycling - metaG 3321_4155 | ecosystem: Environmental > Aquatic > Marine >... | reverse complement strand
GATTATACCTCAGTAGATGCAAGACTAGGAAATGGGGAAGGAGCAGATTATACAAATGTATTATTCAATACTTTTCAATCAGATGCTTTAACAAAAACCAAAGTGTTTTATGATTCCACACTAGACATCTATGTAGGTCCTCTATTGGAAGATGAAGCTGATGGAGACTTTGTAACAGTAGATGAGTTTGATGATGCAAGTATTGACCTAGCTATTTGGGACAAGACAGCTGGTGTTTCTCAATCGGATGTATCTGAAAGTGGTGGACAAATAATCTGTAAATCTTTAAACAATGGAGTTACGATGAGTGTTACAACTGACAATGTTGTAGGATCAACTTATACCAATTATATTAGAGTAAAAATAGCAGATGTAAATGCTCAAACGGGTTCTTCTACAAGACAAGTGAGGATGGGAAGCACTGTAGTTTTTGATGTACCTGATAACGGTGTTTATTACACTTGCGACATCTTAATTGTTAATGGAGTTATTTATGCGTATGATACTTTTGATCAAACGTGGGAGAGGAAAGGACTTGCTGGTAATGGGAAACTACAATTTAGAGCAACTAGAAGCGCTGCAAGTGTAGAGCTTAGAGCTGACTGGTTTAGGAAATGGCCTTTTACAGCTACACCATTAACAGAATGTAAACTAGAAACAACAACTGCATTAGATACAAAAGCAAACGTAGTAACAATGATAGGGACTTTTAACACTTCAGAAGAAGAGCCTGAAATGGCTATGAGTGCAAACGATGGAGTTACTTATGTAATTGCAAAAGATTCAGATATTGCAATCATGGGAAATACAGGTAAGAAAATGACAGCCAAGTTTACATGGACTACACCAGGGGATTCATTTTGGATAAGTGAATATGCAGTAGTAGGCATAGAGGAGAGTACACAAGATGCCTGAGACTGACATAGGCTCAATGGATGCAAGCAATATAACAACACAGTTTGCAAATCAAGCAGATGTATATGTGGATCCAACATACAAAGTAGATAGTATACAAACAGATGGTCCTGCAGATCAGGAAGAGACAACTTATACTCAAGAGAAATTTACTGAATACCTAGGTTATTATAAGACAATTCCAGAATTAGGTTCATGTATAGATGCAAGAGCTACATGGACAGTAGGGAAAGGATACAAAGCAGGGAAGTTTGTTCAGACAGTTCTAAGCCAGATAAGAGGATTTGGTAAAGATACATTCAACACAATTCTAGAGAATATGATTAGAACTATGATGATAGCAGGAGACTCATTTGCTGAAATAATCAGAAATGAGAAACAAGAATTAATTAATCTTAAACCTCTAGATCCGGGAGTAATAAGGATTGTTGTTAATAGACAAGGGATAATAAAGAGATATGAACAATTATCTAAAACTAGGAAGAAACAAGATAATAAAGTATTTCAACCAGATGAGATATTTCACTTATGTAGAAATAGAGTTGCAGATGAGATTCACGGAGTAAGTGTAATTGAAAAAGTAGAACAAATTATTCTAATGAGGAACGAAGCAATGGCAGATTGGAAGAGAGTTCTACATAGGAATGTAGATCCAATGTTCGTATTCCATTTAGACACAGATGACATAGCAGAGATAGCAGCATTCAAATCTAAGATGGATGCAGCAAGAGCAAAAGGTGAGAATCTATATGTGCCTAAAGATGTTATCACTCCAGAATTTATAGGAACTGCACCTAATGCCTCATTAAATCCATTACAATGGATTGATAAGTTAAATGATTATTTCTACGAAGTATGTGGAACTCCTAAAGTAATTATGGGAGGAGGAACAGAATTCACTGAAGCTAGTGCTAAGATAGTATATCTAGCATTCCAACAATCAGTAGAAGAAGATCAATTATATATTGAAGAAGAAGTAGGAATGCAATTAGGATTAGAAATAGAACTAGAGTTCCCAGTTAGTTTAGAGAACGATGTATTATCAGATAAAGCAAAGGATGGACCTGCTGATCAAGCGGCACAACCAAGTGATACTACAGTAGGAGCTGCACAACCTGCACAACCTGAAGGAGGGGGAGAACCAGCATGACACAACAGATTTGTGATAGATTAGCTATAATTGAAACGAAGATGATATATTTAGAGAGAGGAATGTATGGAGTAATAGTAGCCTTACTAGCTCAGCTGGGGGTAAGCATAGCAATATGAGTCACAAAAGAGCTAAGAGAAAAGCTAGAAGAGGAGCAAGAAAAGAGAGGAGACTAACTAGAAGAAAGGAAAGGAAAGAACGAAGAGGTGATAGAAGAGCTTCTAGGCAAGAGGCTAGACAAACTAGAAGACAAACTAGAAGAGATAGGAGGACTGAAAGAAGAGGAAGGAGAGAAACTAGGAGAGAAGGGAGAAGAGATAAAAGAGAACTTCGAAGACAAGCTAGACCTGCTAAAAGAGAAGCAAGGAGAGCAAAGACAAGAGAAGCAATAGAATCTAGGCCAACAGGTGCTGGAGCTATTGCACAAGAAGGGCAGAAAGGATTAGTAGGAAATATTGAAGCAGGTATTGAACAAGGCAAAGAATTCTTAGGGAAAGAAGGTGTTCAAGAATTTCTAGGTATAGGAGGAAAGAATGTATTAGGAATTCCTGGAGAACAATTACAAGCAGGAACTCTTCCAATAGGACCAGGTGCAGCAGCACAAGCTGGAAAGGCAGGTTTAGGTTTATTAGGAAAAGGTGGAAAAGGATTAGGTCCAAAAGTGAAGGAGGGAGTAGGAGGATTAGTAGACAAAGCTCCGAAGGTTAAACTAGCAATACAAGCACTAAAGTCTAAGAAAGCTTTAGACAAAGGAAATGCAGCTTTCAAAGCATTAGGTCAGAAACCTAAGACTCCAGAAGATGCTATTAAATTAGGGAAAGAGATAATCAAGAAAGAAGGTGGACTATTAAACTTTATAAAGAAAAACAGATGGAAGTTTGGTTTTGGAGTTGTTTTTGGAACTGGAGGTACTTTAATGGGTATAAGTACAATGGCTACTTGGGGATCAGCAGATAACATAGCTGGACAAGCTAGTATATCTATGAGAGATATGATAGGTCCTGCGATAGCGGGAGTAACAACTGAAGCGAGTCTTAAAGAAACCTTTGATAGATCAATGGATGCAATAAACTTTGCAGAAGAAAGTGTTGATGCTAATGTATTTGTAAATCCACTACTATTCTTTGCAGGAAAAGTATTTAAGAAAATAGTAGAGGGAAACAGAGCATCAGTACAACAAAGTTATGAGAGCGCATTAGCCGCACTAGCGAGGAGTCAAGAGATAGCTGAGGTTGATCCTGAACAACAACTGATAATGGATTTCTGGACAGAGTATCAAGAGGATAAGAATGCAGCTACACAACAGAACCAAGAGTTCTGGGCTAATTATCTAGAAATTAAGAAAGAGATGCAAGAGGACTTGCCAACTGAAGAAGAAGAATGGCTAAAGAACTGGAACAGAGGAAAGAGTACATTACAATTTGGTTTACTAGGAACATAGTTACAAGGAGGGAATGAAAATGGATGAACAAGAAAAAACACAAGGGGAAGAATCAACACCAGAGAACACTAGAGAGGGGGATAAGCCTCAAAGCTCTGGACTTGTTGACAACGCATACGATGCGGCAGAAAGGTTGGAGGAAGCAAACGAGAAACAAGAAGAACTCTTAGAAAGACAAGAAGCATTATTCGCAAAACAATTATTATCTGGAAAAGCTGAAGCAGGACAAAAGCCTCAAGCTCCAAAGGAACTAAGTGATGAAGAATATGCTGAGAAAGTTTTGACAGGAGAGATTAATCCTTTAACAACAGAATGATTAAGCTAGAGCAAATGGATTGGGTCAGAGTAAGAGACCAATCTAAGGACCTGATCCGTGGTGCGCTACTAACTCTATCAACTTCTAGACTATCGTTGAATCTGGCAGAGCAAGAACTCAAAAAATACCCACCTCTGAAAGAAGATGATACTAATTGATAAGAAGTGTCATATCTGTAAGGTCATTAGGAAATTTGTAGAAGATACACCTAGAGAGAAAATGAATATATGTGGTAATTGTTGGGATTGGACTGAACAGGATATTGAGGAAAACAAGGAAAGATTTAAATACTTATTAGATCGTAAATAGCTATGGCAAACGAAGCAGTAATTATTGAGTTGATAGGTCAACCTAAAGGGAAACCACTTAGATTTACTGTTGCCGACGGTGCTGGTATTGAGAAAGGAACTATTTGTAAGATGACAGACCCGAGAACTGCAGTGGTAAGCTCTGCAGACAATGATGTTTTCGCTGGTATTGCTTCTACTGAGAAAGTAGCAAGCGATGGATCTGTAACTTTGGGACTATATACTTGTGGTATATTTGATCTAAAAGATTCAGGCTCAGGTATAACTGCTGGAGCAGTTGTCAATATCGGTGGAGCAAATTTAGTTATTGCAAGTGGAGCAGCAGATTTACTAACTGGATCAGTGGTAGGAAAAGCCATGGAAACAGCAAGTGCAGCTGAAGTAATTGCAGTAGCGGTAGGTATTTACTAATGGCAGATACAACTGGAATGGCAGACATAAGAGGATTAAACGTTCAGAAAGTTGTAACAGGATTCGCACTAACAGAATATGTATTCAAACAATTATGTATTGTACAATCAGGAAGTAAGTGGCAAGATAGATACTACCAAGAAACAGCAGCAGACCTTACTGGTGGAACAGGAAGCGGTGTAGAAGGAGTACCAAGATTAGCATCATTCCCACACGGTGAAGTTTCATGGACACAACAGAATTCTTATATGAAAAAGCATGGTATGGAATCAAGAATATCATGGGAAGATGCAAGAACAAACGATGTGGATGTTATTGCTAGAACATTGCTAAGAATTGCAAGAGCAGTAGCAAAGTCAGTGGACGCAGAGATTTGGGATGTGTTGACTGAAAGTCAAACTCCAGCTAATATTAATGAAGAAGCAATCACATCTGGTGAAGAATGGGATTCAGCTACAATAGCTAACAGAGATCCAATTCAAAATATTCTAAACGCTAAGAGGAAGATTGCTACTAATGATTACAATCCGGACAAGAATGGGTTCTTATGTTTAAGTCCTACAGACTATGCAAATATCTTAGGTAACGCAAACATTAGGAATGCAGGGCAATTCTATACGGATGATGTTACTCGGAATGGAAAGGTAGGTTTCTTATTAGGACTGAAAGTAATTGTTTCAAACAATGTAACTGCAGATAAAGCAGCAGTGATCATTGGAAAAGAAGCAGGGACTTGGATTAATGTCCAACCTCTAATGGTTAAAACAATTGAAGATCCAGGTATTGGTTTTACAATAAGAGCATGGGAAGTAGGTGCAGCTCAATTGAAGAATCCTAAAGCTGTAACTTTGATTACAAATACACAAGCGTAAAATGACTAAAGAAAACAGATTACTAGAAGGTAAAAGATTACATGCTCTTAATGCAGATTCAGATGACGTAAGAGTAAAAGAATATTTAGAGACTAAACAAAAGGAGACAAAGAAAAAATGAGTGAAGAAGAAAACAACGAACAACAACAAGAAGAAGATTCTAAAGAAGAAGAAAAGAGTACTGAGGCAGCCTGATGGCAGCTGGAGACATTACAGTACTAGGACCCTTTGATGTAGGGGACAAGACAGCTATCGATTCAGCATTAACTGGACAAGTAGTTGTTGCTGACGATTTTACATCATGGACTAGCGCAAATGGACTACAAGTTTTCTTTGCAATAGTCAAGGCGGCATAATATGGTAACAAGCGATGAAGTATTAAAAAGTTTAGCAGTAAAGGGAACAGTTGCACTGGAAGATGTGCAAGCAAATGCTTCTGGAACAGTCACAATTTCTAATGTAGCACCTTCCGGAGTTGGAACAGCAACAATCACAAAATGGTTGAAGATAACTCAGGGGGGGACAGTCTACTACATACCAATGTGGACTTAATTCTTAGTGGCAAAAGTAAAAAATCCCTTAGCAGTAGGCAATACTGGCAGAGGAAGAGCATCTAGAAGAGGTGGAGGCTCATATGATAATCCTAGAGAGAATATAGATCCTCATGTTAAGACACACGTATTAAACACAGTAGAAGTTCTATCAAATAAAATTAAACTAAGGGATGGCACTGGAGCAGGCTTCGTAAAGAATGATGTGAATGGGGTTCTAAGTGGTGGAAATACTGGAGGTGGAGGTGGTTCAGGTTCTATGACAACTGTTAAGGAAGGTGGAGTACAATTAGGAGGTGCTGATATAGTAACATTAGATTTTAATGGAGATGATTTTAACTTAACAGAATCACCGGATACAGAAGTTAATGTTACAGTTAATGATGGGGGTATAGATCACACAGGAATAGCAAATATAGGATCAAACACTCACGCACAGATTGATACAGCAGTAACTGCATCAACAAATCACATCGCAGACAATAGTCAAGCTCACTCTGATTATCTAATAAATAATGGAGATGACACCACAAGTGGAAAGATAACTGCAAACAATATGGAAATAGTTGGAGACAACAACACCAATGATACTTCATATATGGGTATGGTTCTACATGGGACAGACTCAAGCCCACCAACTGCTTCTAACTATCCGCACGGTACAATATATCTCCAATACGCAGCTTAAATGGCAATTGCTCATGGATCTACAGACTCTGCAGAGAGCAGTGGGACTTCTTCATTAGATATAGCAAGTTTCACAGTTACAGGAACAAATAAGGCATTAGTTGTAAGAGTAGCATATAAATCTGCAGGTGCAGGAGCAGTAAATAGAGTCACATGGGATAAAGCTGGAGTTGGAGAAGCACTAACTATGGTTGGAAATGAGGTAGGAAGTAGTAATTCAAAGGCAAGTCTATATGTTTTAGCTGCACCAACATCAAAGACTGCAATTCTCACAGTAGACTTCACAAAGAGTGTTAGATGTGTAGTTGGAGTCTCTTGTTACACTGGAGTACATCAAGGTGCACCCTTCAGAACAGCTTCATCAGCAGATAATACAGGAAATGATGATAGCCCAACAGTTGATGTGGTAGCTCTGGCAACTGAGATGGTGATAGATAGCATGTGTCAAGTATCCGCAGGCCCTGACACTGTAACAGCAAATGATCACACACTAAGATATAGTGAGCCAGGTACAGGTGGGGGAACAGATGTAAGAGGAGCAAGTCAAGATGTGATCAGCTCAGGTGCAACAGAGACAATGGGATGGACACTATCAAGTTCAGATGACTGGGGAATAACAGCATGTGCATTACAGGAACCATCAGTTGATGCAACTAGATTACAAGTAAACATTTCAGATACTTGGGAAACAATAGAAAGCATACAGATAAACATTGGGGATGTGTGGAAGGATGTTACTGGAGCACAGATTAACATATCAGATGATTGGAAAGCAATCTATTCAAACTAGGGTGTAACTCTTAAAGGACTAATCCAAATAGATAGGTTTATATACTAACAATACTACTTATAACTATGGAAATACAATGTACAAACTGTAATTATAAATGGGTAACAAATAGTACTCATATTTATGTTTCATGTCCTAGTTGTCTAAAGAAAGTAAAGAACATTATAAATGTACTCAATGGATTAAGCAAACACTCATAGTTACAGCGGGGGCTGGAGTAACAGCTATTGTATAACAAGATCACCTCTTTTTACATCATCGATGCCCCCAATCATAATGAAACGTAAGGCAGAGAGAAAGTTACCCAAGTGTTGGAGATGTTTCAGCGCAGACACTGACAATATCACAGTAACAATTAGATTTCACTGTAATAAATGTGATAATGACTTTTTCAACTTCAATTATAAGAACAAGATAAAAAATAGAAGAAAATCATAGTCCCTAGGACAAATACCCCAATTAAATTAAAATGGAGAACATAATGGAAACAACATTAACAATAACAAATATACAACCTGCAATGTCAAGAGCTGGTAAGACGTATTGGAAAGTAGAAACAGACCAAGGTAACATGAGTTGCTTCGAAGAAACTGTTGCAGAACAACTGAAAGTTGGAGCAACAATGAACTTGGAAGTAGCAAAGAGTGGACAATGGACCAATATCAGAGGAATAGGTAATGGACCAGCTGTACACACTGCAGATGATGCTGTGAAGCCTGGGATAGTAGTAGAAACGCCAATTAAGACTAAACCAGTAGTGAGTCAAGAGAAGATAGCTGAAGCTCTTACAGGACTAGCTATGGGCTTATACGCAGAATTCAGCACTAGCATGAACTTTAGAGATTGCAGTGAACAAGTATTGCAAGAATACCTCTTTTTCATTAAAGAACTAGACCAATGAGTAGTAAGATCTTAGCCACTACAATTGATGGTGCTCAAGTATACAAGCGCTGTCAAGGGTGTGGCAAGGTCATGCTCACTGAATGGAATGTTGATGTGGTAATGTGTGGAAAATGTCCTCTAAGCAGTCTTTGTTTATTTGTTTAAAGCCAAATGATAAATATATATAGCCTCAATGCTTTCGACATCCTACGGATGGTCGAAAGACATGGGGAGCCTACTTCTAGTATTGATCTATTAGCCTTTAAACAAATAGCTTCGCGTGTGGGGTGGCCTCACGCTCAATTATGCTACGCAAAGCAAGGCCATAACGACACATTCGCTCTTCGCTCATGTGTACGTAAGGCCTCGCTTGCTCGCTATTGCCGGCCTAGCCTACGGCTGGCCGGCCAGGCCTCACTACGTTCGGCCTGCCAAACCCAGTTATTAGCGATTATTGACGATTGTGTGTTCTCGTGGTTATGCAGCTCCCGCAGAAATATAGTATTTTTCTATTATATTCTATTATATGATTATACTAATTTAGATTATATTATTAGTTATAATGGTTAGCTGGGAAGATATAAACAATGAAATCAAAGCAGCAAAGCAACTCAGAAGTGAAAGGAGGAAGTTCGAAAATAGACAGAAAGGCAGAGATAGAAAGACTGATATCGATCCAGGACAGAGTACGCTTGATGCCTAAGGATTTTAAATATGATATTGAAGAACTTGGTGAAATTTGGGAGAAATGAAAATACTAAATTTATATGCAGGGATAGGCGGGAATAGAAAGCTATGGGGTGATGAGCATGAAGTAACAGCCGTAGAGATAAATGAAAGTATTGCAAAAATCTATAAGGACTTATTCCCTGAAGATGAAGTGATAATAGGGGATGCACATCAATACTTACTAGAAAACTACAAAGACTTTGATTTCATATGGAGTAGTCCACCATGTCCTACACACTCAAGAATGTGCTATTCCTTCAGCAAAAGGAAATATCCAGATATGAGTTTGTATGAAGAAATAATCTTCCTTAAACATTGGTTTAAAGGCACATGGGTTGTAGAGAATGTAGTTAGTTATTATGAGCCACTAATTAAACCACAAAAGATTTCTAAACACTTCTTCTGGAGTAACTTAAAGATTCCTACGTTTAAGGGTTTAAGGCCAAAAGTAAGAAATGATAAAGGACAAACATTTAAAGTAAAAGCTAAGGCATGGGATATAAATATCAAAAACTTTCATGGATATAAAGGAGATAAGAGAACACTAATTAATAATTGTGTGAGTAATAAATTGGGAGAACATATATTAAATGGAATATAATTTAATCAAGCCATGGAAGACACTAGATCCATGGCAGCAGGAAGTCTTAGAAACTAAAGGAGACATAGTATTAAGAAGTGGTAGGCAAGTAGGGAAGTCCACTGTCATAAGTATTAAAGCAGGAGAATATGCAGTACAGAATAGTAAAAAAGAGATCATGATCATCGCAAGTGTAGAAAGACAAGCACATCACCTGTTTCGTAAGGTTATTTCTTATCTGAATGAGAACCACAAGGGGGCCATTAAGGGGAGACCCACCCTTACCTTTGTTGAGCTAAAAAACGGATCCATCATTAGATGTCTTCCTGCAGGGATGGATGGAGAAGGAATTCGTGGTTTTACCATAGATCTTCTAATAGCAGATGAAGCTGCATTCATCTCCGAAATGGTATGGAGTGCGGTAACTCCTATGCTTGCGGTGACTAGAGGGAAGAAGATATTATTATCAACTCCCCACGGAAGATCTGGGTACTTTTTCGAATGTTTTGAGGATGAAGACTACAAATCATTCCACATAACTTCAGAAGAATGTCCAAGAAAGGATGATAAGTTCCTAGCAAAAGAACGTAAGAGAATGAGTACTGCACAATATGCACAGGAATATCTAGGTGAATTTGTAGATGACTTCCGACAGTATTTCTCTGATGACTTAATTAGAGCCATCTGTATACTCAGAAGAAGAGATCAGTTCCTAAAAGGACAGAAATACTACATGGGTATAGATATTGGTGGAATGGGTAAGGATGAGACCACATTCGAAATCTTAGATGCGACTTCAGGAAAAAGAATAGAACAAGTAGATAGTATCACAACTAAGAAAACAAGACAACCTGATACATATAATAAAATAAAGGAATTGGATTCTATATATCGATTTAATAGAAAGAGTATAGGGATTGATAATCAAGGCATTGGAATTGGGGTATTCGAATGGCTATTGAGAGACAAAGAGATGAATAGGAAAGTGGTTGGGCTAAACAACAGTAGGAAATCAGTAGAAAGGGGGTCACAGAGGGTGAACAGAGTAATGAAAGAAGACTTCTACGAGAACTTACTGAACATGATGGAGAGAAGAAACATCAAACTTCTAAAAGATGAAGAGTTAATGGCAAGTTTAAAGTCGGTGCAAGTAGAAAGAGACGACGGTAAAGTTAGATTCTTTGGCAAATCAACGCATATAACCGAGGGTTTAATCAGAGCAGCATGGTGTGCTAAAGAGAAAAGTTTAAGTATAATGCCCTTCTGCTAAATACGATGGCAGATACAGGCGTCTTTGCAACAACAGAAGAAGTAAAACGTAAGGCAGGAAAAAATGCAAGTGTGATTGCCGCTACAGAAGCATATATTAATGATTATATGACGCAAGCTGAATCATTTATCAATTCAGTTTGTAGATTTAATTTCTCAGATAACTATGCAAGTTTGAATGTAGATACTAAAGGGCTACTAAAAGAAGTATCATCTAACTTAGCAGCAATCTACGTTGTCATATTTGACATGTCAGGATTTACTACAAGAGTTGAAGGGGAGGACATGATCAATGTACTACGTGATGGAGCATTGAGAGGATTATCAATACTCAGAGATAAAAAAGCACAGAGATTCATAAGAGATGCATAATGGCAAAAGGACATGACTTCGAAAGATTCCCAGAGCTTACCGATAGCCAAATGCAGTTTTATTATTTCGAGAGTCCACACAAACAAATAACAGAAAGTTTTAAAGCAACTGTTACCAGAGTAATAGATGGGGATACAATCCAAGTAAAGTGGGTTGATAGAGACTTCGAATTCCCAGTACGTTTCATAGAAACGGCAGCTCCTGAAAGTGGAGAACCAGGAGGTAAACAATCAAAAGAATGGCTAAGAGAATTAATAGAAAAAAGAGAAGTAGAAATTATAATAGACCAGCACAAGCGTGTAGGAAAATATGGTCGTATATTAGGACGCATTTTGTCAGGTGGTTTAGACGTGAACAATGAATCTGTGAGAGCTGGAAAGTCAGTGCCTTTTAGTGAAAGGGAGGAGAAAGTGTTCCCTGATTTTGCAAACACACTTCAAAGTTGGAAATGACACTTGATATGCCTTCACTGTTTAATCAGTTTAAACAAAAGAGAACAGGTTATGGAATAGGTGGAGACATAGCTCAGAAGATTGTTATTGAAGGAGACATAGCTATAGGTGGAGGAGGTTTTCTATTCAAGAACCAAGTACAAATAATCTACCAATTAGATTATACCTCAGTAGATGCAAGACTAGGAAATGGGGCAGGAGCAGATTATACAAATGTATTATTCAATACTTTTCAAACAGATGCTTTAACAAAAACCAAAGTGTTTTATGATTCCACACTAGACATCTATGTAGGTCCTCTATTGGAAGATGAAGCTGATGGAGACTTTGTAACAGTAGATGAGTTTGATGATGGAAGTATTGACCTAGCTATCTGGGACAAGACTGCTAATAGTGCTCAATCGACTGTATCTGAAAGTGGTGGACAAATAATCTGTTTATCTGTAAACAATGGAGTTACGATGAGTGTTACAACTGACAATGTTGTAGGATCAACTTATACCAATTATGTTAGGGTAAAAATAGCAGATGTAAATGCTCAAACGGGTTCTTCTACAAGACAAGTGAGGATAGGAAGCACTGTAGTTTTTGATGTACCTGATAACGGTGTTTATTACACTTGCGACATCTTAATTGTTAATGGAGTT
>Ga0105173_1000161_pt1 | contig 12498 bp, 14 predicted proteins | sample Virmet3321_4155_FD_89708 | JGI IMG/M metagenome (GOLD analysis project Ga0105173, IMG submission 89708) | Marine viral communities from the Southern Atlantic ocean transect to study dissolved organic matter and carbon cycling - metaG 3321_4155 | ecosystem: Environmental > Aquatic > Marine >... | reverse complement strand
TCCACAGCGTCACTGTTCTATAATCATAAAATCCGGTGGCGCGACGGCGAGATGATCCACCCAATAAATTGGATGCAACCAACAAAATGGCGGATTAGACAAGAAATCATTTGGGCGAGAAATGGCAGCACGACCATGAACGCCCGCATGTTTGCCCCGTCAGATGAGAGAATTTATTGGCTCTGCAAAGAAAAACATAAGTGGAACCAGTCTTGTGTTTCGTACATGACTGTGTGGCGCATGAATTCAGTTGTATTTGATGACCACGCTTGCGTGTTTCCTGTTGAATTGCCAAAGCGGTCAATCATGGCCACCACTGATGCGGGAGACACCGTCCTCGACCCATTCATGGGCAGCGGCACAACAGGCGTTGCTTGCGCGAAGCTAGGCCGCAAATTCATCGGCATTGAGTTGGAGCCCAAGTATTTCGACATAGCCTGCGAGCGCATCCAGAAAGCGTATGACCAACCGGATATGTTCGTAGCACCGCCCGCCAAAGCCATACAGGAGGGCATGGATATATGACAAACCCTCTCGCCCATCTCTACGCGGATTTTAACTCAGGAGACCCCGCCGAGAAACACGCTAACTTGGCTGACTTCCCCCGGATGATTGATGTGGAGCTAACGTCATCGTGTAATTTCCGTTGTCGCATGTGTCCAACGGGCCTACTCGCGCTAGGCAGACCGGCCACGTTCATGGCGCGGGAGACATTCACCACAATTATAGATCAGTGTGCGGGACGGCTTGAGGCTATGCGATTCATCGGGTGGGGCGAGGACATGCTACACCCGGAAGCCCTTGAGTTTATCCACATGGCGAGCGAAGCGGGCATTCTGACGCACATCAATACCAATGGGTCGAAGGTGACTGCTGAGAAGGCGCTTAACCTTTGTTCCGCCGGTCTCGACAGCATCAAGTTCTCATTCCAAGGCGTTGATCGTGAGAGCTACAAGGAAATGCGCGGCAAGGACTTCTTTGAGGGGCTGCTGGACGCCATTGAAATCATGCGGGCGGCTAGGCGGGCGACCAGCAATTTCCGCCGCACCCGCCACCCATGGATAGCAGTCTCGACAACGACGACCTGGGAAACCGAGGACATGATAGCCGCGTTCGTTGAGCGTGTCGGTCCTATGGTTGACGAGCTATCCATCGGCAAGACGATCTTTGAATTCATGGACATCAGCAAGGCCCGCCTCAAGGCGAAAGACAAGGCCATGCTCACGCGCCTCAAGGAAGCCAGCAGCGGCGACCAGAAGGCCCATCCCGATCCTTGCCCGGAGGTTTACGGAAAACTTAGCGTTCACGCTGACGGGACCGCCGTGGTGTGCTGTAACTCTTATGGAACGCAGACTGACCTTGGCAGCGTCAACGACTCCAGCATAGAAAGCATTTGGATGCACCCGGAAATGGAGGCATACCGTGAGAGGCTTGGTCGCAAGGATTACAGCGCACCAATCTGTACAAAATGTTTCGATTATTTAGACTTGACCGAGGGACAGAATGACACCGCTTTGGTCAAGTGAAGTTGAAGTCCGCATACGCTCTGAGGCCAAGAGCCTGGACCCTCAGACCGTCCCTGACCACATCCAGATGTGCAAGCGGTGTGTCATCACCAATCAGCGCCCCCGCATTACGTTTGACGTTGACGGCATATGTTCCGCATGTCGCTACGCCGAGGCCCAAGCCAAGGACGTAGATTGGAACCAACGGGAGCATCAACTGAGGCTCTTGCTCGACCAGCACCGCCGCGAGCGCGGGTATGACGTGATCGTGCCATGTTCCGGCGGCAAAGACTCATCCATGGTAGCCCACAAGCTCAAGCATGAGTACGGCATGACGCCGCTCTGTGTGACGTGGGCACCGTTTCTATACACTGACGTTGGAAGGGAGAACTTTGATGCCTTTGTTCAAAGCGGCTTTGACGTTGTGGTTTGCCATCCTAGTGGCATTCTTCACCGGAAGCTTGCTCGGCTATCACTTGAGTACTACGGAGACCCATTCCAGCCCTTCGTCTACGGTCAACTCGCTTGGCCCATGCACGTCGCAGTACAATACGACATTCCCCTGGTGATGTACGGAGAGAACGGTGAGGCTGCGTATGGTGGGGATACGGCGGCGAATGACAAGCCGTGTTGGGGGTTTGGGGATTGGGATCGTGTATATACAAAGGGTGCTGATGTTGATGCGTTAATAGAGATTGGACGCTCTTTAGGCGCTATTGATGAGGCAGACATGCGGGCGATCACCGGATTCTACCGTCTGCCCGAACCCCGGCTGATGGGTGATACGACCTTTAATTGGTTTGGTTTCTATCAACGGTGGAGGCCGATGGAGAACTTCTATTATGCCGAAGAAAACACAGGATTTGAAGTCCACGATGAACGATCAGAAGGCACATATACTAAGTTTGCATCGCTAGATGATAAACTGGATGGCCTTCATCATTGGTTTGGTTTTCTTAAATTTGGCATTGGCCGCTGTACTTCTGACGGCGCTCAACAAGTTAGAGCGGGTGATATAGACCGTGGCGAAGCCCTAGCCCTGATTGCCCGCTATGACGGTGAGGTTCCCACCCGATATATGCCCGAAGTCCTAGACTATCTCAGCATGGATGAGGTGCATTTGCAAAAGGTGGTCAATAGGTTTACAAGATGCTCTGTTTCCGCCTAATAGCCCGCCTTGACATCAGGAACGAGTTTCTCATCAAAACCAAGCGCCTTGAGGGCGTCAGGAAAGTAGGCGACCCATTAGAATACGCCCAGCGTTACGTCAACGAAGGCATAGACGAAATCATTTACCTCGACGCCGTAGCCAGTTTATACGGGCGGAACAGCCTACCGGAGTTGGTAACGCGAACGAGACAGGTGGTCAATGTCCCGATGACGGTGGCGGGCGGTGTTCGCTCAGTCGAGGATGCGGCGAGACTCCTTGACGCGGGCGCTGACGCGGTGGCGGTGAATTCGGCCCTGTTCGACCTTCCGGGGCTTATCACTGCCATCGCGTCAAAGTTTGGTTCACAGGCTATAACTGTTCAAATTGATGCGAAGGAGGTGGGCGATGGTAAATGGAAAAACTGGATATGTTACAAGGACGGCGGAAGAGAGAATACAGGCCGCGATGCCGTGGCTTGGGCAAAGGAGGCGGTCAGACGCGGTGCTGGACAAATATTTGCGACAAGCATCAAACGGGAAGGCGGGAGCGGCATTGATAGAACCCTATCCATGGTTCTTGCGGAAAATGTTAGCGTCCCGGTCATCATCGCGGGGGGTGTTTGTTCGTCTGATTGCGTGGTTCAAGCGGCGCGGTCTGGAGCGACGGGCGCGGCCATGGCGGGCGTTCTGCATTATGATCGTGTGTCTATCGGGGCCATGAAACATGCTTTGCACAATGACGGGATTGAGGTGAGATTGTGATTGAACTAACCCTCATCACCCTAGCCGGTCTCTGGCGCTCATGGTACGGCATGGAAAAGTCATTCCCGCCCAAGATCGTCGTCAAGGCCATTGGTTTACTGATAGCCATAGGTGCGGCGTATATCGCCGTTGAATCATGGTGGGCTATTCTGTATGGCTCAATCGCAGCGGCATCAATGATAATCTCTGTATCCAAGTTTATCGACACGGGCTGGGGATCGTGGCTGATGGGATTCCGGTATTCAACTCACGCGGTTCTCATCGTGATTGTCAGCCAAGCTATGTCAAGCAACGGCAACTTAATCACCACGCCGGTTGATTTCACACCCCTTGGATACATAGCCCTAGCCACGTTGGCCGGTTTGATGTATCCAATCATGGACCGCCTCAAGTACCCTGGAGGCTTTATGGGATTCCGCGCTATGGAGTTCATCGTGGGCGCGGGGGCGATAGGCGGCTTAACCTTACTTTAGGAGAACCCAATGCCAAAGAAACCCATTAAGCGCAAGCCCATCAAGGGCGGCTACTAATTCAGTTTGGCGGCGGTGGGACAGGCGACCCGGTAGCCTACGAAATCCGGGCGGGATTCACCTTCCCATGGAAATAACCACCCCGCTAATTTGCTTGCGAGGGACAAATGACTGAAAACTACAACGACGAGCTAGTGAAAGAAACAGCCGACCGATTGGCTAAACTCCAGGCCCAACAGTGGCCGGGGAGCGTTGGCATCCATCCAGCAGAGAGTAAGCTGGTCCGCAGACGTAGGCGGGCAAGGAAATGAGTCGCATGCTGGTTACCGGCGCATGTGGATTTCTGGGGAGCCACCTCTGCGAAGTCCTGCGCGACCAAGGCCACGAAGTCACCGGCCTAGCCCTATACAACTCCTTTGACAACCACGGCTGGCTAGACGAGGTTGAGGGCGTCAAGAAACTCCGGGGCGATGTGCGGGACGCCGAGCAAATGAACACCATGCTTGGCAGTCAGGACGTTGTATTCCACCTCGCGGCTTTAATCTCAGTTCCATACTCATACTCAGCGCCGCAGTCATTTGTTGACACCAACGTATCTGGAACGCTGAACGTGCTTAACGCCTGCATGAACTGGCCTACAAAGCTGGTCTACGCCTCAACGTCTGAGATTTACGGAACGGTCAACGAACCCATAACCGAGCGGCATTTACCCAACCCTCAATCACCCTATGCAGCCTCAAAGCTCGCGGCTGAGATGCTGGTACGTTCTTACAATTGTACCTACGACCTCCCCTGTAGCGTTCTGAGGCCGTTCAACACCTACGGCCCTCGGCAGTCTCAACGGGCGCTAGTCCCCACCATCATACGACAGACGCTCGACCCTGAGATACAGGAGCTTGAGCTTGGCAGGCTGGATACCAAACGCGACCTATCCTACGTTGACGACACGGTGAAAGCATTTATCGCTATGTCAAAGCTGGAGAAGTTCACGGTATGCAACTCAGGCACCGGCCTGACATGGTGCGGTCAACACATTGTAGATACAGTCCAATCCCTGACGGGTGTAACCAAGCCGGTTACGATCAAGGAGGCTCGCCTACGCCCGGAGAGCAGCGAGGTTGAGTGTTTGCAAGCCGACATAACAAAGCTGAAAATGGCTACGAACTGGAAACCGCAATGGTGCTTATCTGACGGGCTGAATGTCACGATTGATTGGTGGCAGAAGCGGGAGTTTGGGACGCGGGAGTTTATGGTGTGAGGTGGCACCACACTCCGAAATGGCGGTGGGAATATAAAGCTTGATTGAACTAGCCACCCCAAACCTCACCGGCAAAGAAACCGAATACGTTACAGATGCCATATTCTCCGGCCACGTCGGGACCAACGGTAAATACGTTGAACGCTTTGAGGAAGCCGTAGCAAAGGCGTCAGGCCGTGAATGGTGTATAGCCACATCATCCGGCACGGCAGCTATTCACCTAGCCTTAGAGGCCCTTTCTGTGCCAAAGACGGTATCTCTGCCATCGTTTACCTTCGGGGGGACCATAAACGCCATCCTCGCTGCTGGTGCCAAGCCGTATTTCGTTGACATCAGTCCATATACATGGGGCGCACGGGACGCGGTTGTGTCGGTGGAGACTTTCGGCATACCCAGCGGCGCAACAGGAATTGTAGACGCGGCGGCGTCCCTCGGCAGGGGCAAGATTGGTGGCCGGTTAGCTTGTTTCTCATTCAACGCAAATAAGACGATCACCACCGGGGGAGGCGGGGCGTTAGTAGGCGACGGTCCTGCGTTGCTGGCTAAGGCTTCAATATTCGCTCGACAGGGTAAGGTGGGCAAATACGAACACTCCCGCAACGGTCTCAACTACGGCATGCCCAATATCAACGCGGCGATAGGGCTGGCTCAGATGGACCGCCTTGAGGAGTTCATCGAGATTAAGCGGGCAATCGCCAAGCGTTATTATGAGGCATTCGGGCAGTCATTCCCCAACATCAAGGGCGGTAGCTGTTGGATGTCAGGCGTACAGGTAGAGGACGCGGACCAGACGGCTTTTGTTCTTGGCATGAGGGGCGTTGAGGCTTGCCGCATGTGGACGCCGCTGCACTTACAATCGCCATGGCGAGACGTACCGAGGACGAATCTGCCTGTGACAAACCACCTCTGGAAGCGCATACTAACATTGCCGTCATCCACTGGATTGACGGAGGGACAACAAGAGAAAGTGATAGGGATATGTCGGGAATTCATAAAATCCTCGCCGTAACCAGTGGGCGGGCTGACGCCTCTCCCATACGCCCGGTGATTGAGGCGCTGGAGGCCGAGGGCGCTAATGTCGGGGAAGTATCGCTAGAGGGCCTAGACATTGAAACATGTTGTAGGTCGGTCGCGGACTCTCTGTGCTACGGCTACGATTCAATCATCCTCCTCGGAGACCGCTACGAAATCCTAGCCGCTGCTCTCGCTGCTACCGTTGCCCAAATCCCAATCGCCCACATCCACGGCGGGGAGGCCAGCTTTGGCAGCTTTGACAACCAAATCCGTGACGCCATTACGAAGCTGTCACATATCCATTTCGTCGCCACCGAGGGCGCACGGCAGCGGCTTGCATACAAACTGGACGAAAGCCCTGAGAGAATCCACCTAGTCGGCGCACCCGGCCTAGACAACATCGCCCGCATCCTCAAAGAAGAACGCAAGCCGGGGAAATACTTTGTTGTGACATGGCATCCTGAGACATTGGGGGATAATATGGGCTGTGCAGCGATGGCCGCCGCGCTCAAGCAGTTCCCCGACTACAAGATTGTTTGGACGGGCGTGAACAACGACCCCGGCGCGGACAAAATACGCGAATCGTTGCAATGGCACGACCCCGAAGGCTCGTATGTTCTTGATGACATGACCCCCACAGACTACCTCCGCGCTGTCTACAACTGCGCTGCTGTAATAGGCAACTCATCATCCGGCATCATTGAAGCCCCTGCCTTGGGAGTGCCAACGGTGAACATCGGTTGCCGACAGGAGGGACGCCAGCATGGGCCGTCGGTATTCGACGCCAAGCCGACCGCTAAGAACATAGAGTTCGGCATAAATTGGGCGCTCGGGTATAACTACAAGTTTACCAACCCCTACGGCACTGCCGGAGCCTCGGCTAAGATTGCGGACATTCTGATGAACACGGAAATTGAGATGGTCAAAAGAATATGATAAAAATCATAGCCGAAATTGGCGTGAACCATCAGGGCGACGAATACACCGCCGTGAGGCTCATCCACGAAGCCATCAAGGCTGGGGCCGACGCAGTTAAATTCCAAACCTACGACTGCGAGCGCCTTGACCCGCCCGGCGAGCGTCGAGAGATGCTACGCGGCCTCCAGTTAAGTCACTCCGATCACCGCACCCTCAAGGGCGTATGCCGGGCGCATAACATGGAATTCATATCCACCCCCTTTGACGTTGACTCCCTGCGTTTCCTCGTTGATGACCTCAAGGTGAAAACCCTCAAGATCGCATCGGGAAATCTGGACAACATACCCCTACTGGAAGCGGCGGGAGAAAGCGGCTGCGATGTGATATTGTCTACGGGCATGGCGACGTGGGAAGAAGTCATCCGGTCTCAACGGTGGCTCAAGATACCGTGTCTTGAAAATCTCACATTCTTGCATTGCACAAGCGCCTATCCCACACCAATGGAAGAGGTAAACCTCAACGCTATGGTTGCCATGCAAGACGCATTTGCCTGCCCTGTCGGCCTATCCGACCACACCGAGGGCATAACTATTCCGCTCGCGGCGGCGGCGCTACGGGCCACGGTCATTGAGAAACATCTAACTCTCGACAGGGCAATGACCGGCCCCGACCATGCAGCATCAATCGAGCCTGATGAATTCGCCGCTATGGTGAAGGGCATACGGGATATTGAGGCGGCTATGGGTGATGGGGTGAAGGGCATACAGGATTGCGAGCGGCGGGCATTTGAGGTTGCCAATGAACGGCGGAAATGGAAGGACAGATGATAGTCATACTAGGCGACGGCGGGCATGCGAAGGTGGTTATGGCAGAGGCCACGACCGCTCTGCCGGGTTATTTAGTTGAAATCCGGCCATGGGATGCAACATTTGACAGAGATGATATGGTTTATCTTGGAATGAGTTGGCCCGCCCATAAGAAAGAATTATATAAAAAACACGGCGCGTGGAGCTTTGGACACTTAATTTCCGATTCAGTCATATTCACGCGATGCAAGATGATAGAGGGCCTACAAGCCATGGCGGGCGCTATCATCCAAGTCGGCTGCACCATTGGCAAGCACGTCCTCGTCAACACAGGCGCACAGATAGACCATGATTGTGTGATAGGAGATTATTGCCACATTGGACCGGGGGCAGTCTTATGTGGGAATGTGACGCTAGGCGAAGGGTGCGTAATAGGTGCTGGCACCACGATAGTACAAGGAGTTGAACTTGACCCAGGATCAATCGTCAAGGCGGGGAGCCTCGTTATTGGACAAGATGACGTGCGCGGCCCGCTCAATGTGGTATGCGGCGACGGAACCGCCAAGAATATGCCACGTCCAGTACATGAACCCAGCCTCCCTGTGGAACTCCGGTGACCCGCTCGTAACAGTCTACATACCCACCTACCAACGGCGCGACATTCTGATGAAACGCGCCCTTTCCTCAGTTCTAGCCCAAACATACAAAAACCTTGAGATAATCGTAGCCGCCCATGGCTGTACTGACGGCACTCAGGAAAGTATAAGGAGTTTGCCTTATAGGCGGTTAAAGTTGTTAGAAGTCCCCCGGACCCGCACTTACCCACCCACAGCGGAGAATCACTGGTTAGCGGGGCCTGTAGCGCCAGCAAACGCGGCTCTGGCGGCTGCTAAGGGACGCTGGGTAATGAGAATCGACGATGATGATGTATTGAAGCCCAATTGTATCGGAACGCTTTTGCGGAACGCTCAAGAGGGTGACTTTGAATATATTTCCGCCGCGCATGAAACGCATGAAGGAAAGATAGGCCCGTATGATATGGACGGCGTAAAGGTCGGCGGTATTCAGACAACCCTCTACCGCTCATATTTGCGCTTTATGAAGTTCAACCCATACTGCTATCTGAAAGCAGACTTCCGCGTGAATGACGTAGACTTGCAGCGGCGCATGGTGCGGGCGGGTGTGAGAATGGGCTATCTGGATTATGTTGTCTGCACGATCCTCCCCCGACCCGGAGAGACAGAGATAGGCTCCAAGGCTTACCTCGATGACGCTAAGACTGTAGAGCGGTATTTGGAGTTCTGAATAGTTCGGACCCCCTGTTCCAATCCCCCATAGTTCCAACCGGCATGAACTATTGATAAATACCTAGCGCCCCTCCTTGCGAGGGCGTATATTGCTATCAGACGCCTCCTTTGCGCGGAGCATTGGCGCGTCCACCCCTCAAAACAATTACAGCAATCCAAGCAAGGAGGATTCCTCATGGCCTTTACAATGCGACATTCTATTCAAGGCAAGCGCGTGGGTCTCTCGTCCACGGGCGGTCTCATCACCAAGGTTAATACCGGCGTTAACTCAACGCTCCCGCACGGCATGGCCGCGCAGATGTGGGGTGAGTCCATGGCAAGGACTGTCACCATGTCTACCGTAAACTCCACGTTGGATAACTACGGCACTCACCACCTCACCTCGACCGGCTCCACTTCATCGTCTGCCCCGGTATTTGAACTGGCCCGCCCGGAATTGGGTGTGAAGAAAACCATTCACATTGACTCATCTTCGTCCGAGTTTAGTCTTGGCGGAACTTCAACCGCGATTGTGTTTGCATCGACTTATGCCTCGGCAAACGGTTCGACCATGTTCCTTTCTAAAGTCAATTTGGCGGGAACGGTCATTCAGCTTGAAGGCGTCTCAACTGCGCGTTGGATGGTCTCAGGCTCAACCACAAGCATCGTTGTAGGATAAGAGGACAAAGCATGGCGAGGAAGAAGAAGGCTACCAAGGCTCCCGCACGTCCGAAGCGTAAAGAGCGCAAGATTGCTATATTCGGCACAACCCCATCCAGAATGACGGGTCCACATCAGGACGATTCTGGATGGGAACGCTGGACAATCGGCCCCGGAGGTAAAGACGCCCACGGCTGGGAGCGATTGTTTGAGATTCACCAGACATGGCCGGATGACTTCAAGGAGTACATTGACGACCTGAAAGCGGTTAAGCCTCCCCAACAGGTCTGGACGATGGCACCCATGGAAGGATGCGAGGCGAATTTTGTCTACCCCAAGGAAGCCATGCTTGAGAAACACGGCAGGCGCATGTGGTTCTCATCGTCAATCTCGTACTGCATAGCTCTTGCCATCGAGGAGCATCCTACAGACATTGGCCTGTGGGGCATCGACCTTGAATCCGGTGAGGAGTACAAAAGTCAGTGGGTCGGCTGCGTTCACTTACTGGATTTGGCGCGGTTTGTTGGGATTAATATCCACCTACCCGCTAACTGCGGTCTATTAAGAGACTTCAACCCATACCCCGACAGATACGAAACCCACTTCGCGCTTTATACGGAAAACAAAAAGCTCTGGCTTGAACAACAGCTAAACCAACAGCGTCCGCTCTACGAATCCATCAAGGCATCGGTTCATCGTCTTGAGGGCCATGTAATCCAAGCCAAGATGCGGGGTGTTGAGGGTGACGAGTTGGCCGCAATCGAGGATGAACTATTGCAAACCAATATCCAGCTAGGCGGCATATCCAACACCGTCCAGCAGCTACAGGGCGAAATGGGCGCTATTGAACACATGCGACGCATGTTCGTGTATGAGTTCAACGATCCTAACGAAATGGGAATTTCTATTGCCAAGTCTTGAGGAAATAGTCGCAACCATCGGTGATGCAAACCCGGAACAAGCGGCTTTCATCACCGATGTTCTTCATAGAATGGAAAAAGCCAAGTGGACGCCAACGGTAGGCCCACAGGCTGACGCATACCACTGTGAGGCTGATATTCTCCTGTATGGGGGGCAGGCGGGTGGCGGGAAGTCGGCGCTGATTACCGGCCTTGCGCTGATGGAGCATGAAAGAACGCTCATCATGCGGCGTCAGTACAGCGACCTCGGCGCTATCATTGAGGACACATTAAAGCAAAACGGCACCAGGGACGGGTTCAACGGGTCCGCGCCCGCTAGGCTAAAAACCTCTGACGGCAAGCATATCGACTTTGGCGGGGCCAAGGTTCCCGGCGATGAGGAACATTGGAGGGGCCAGCCGCATGACCTCCTGGCTATTGACGAGGCTTCGCAGTTTCTCCGGTCTCAGGTTGAGTTCTTAATGGGCTGGGTGCGGTCCACAACACCCGGACAGCGGACAAGGGTAGTCTTTGCCACCAACCCCCCTGAGAAGCCCGCAGAGGGTCGGTGGCTGTTTGAAATGTTCGCACCATGGCTCGACATCCTCCACCGTTGCCCAGCCAAACCGGGTGAGTTGAGGTGGTATGTTTCCGATGAGCTAGGCGATGATGTAGAGGTTGACGGCCCGGAACTGTTTAAGGTGGGCGATAGAATGGTTCAACCCCTATCCAGAACATTCATTCCCGCCGCGTTGGCTGATAACCCCTACCTCGCGGGGATGGGTTATGACGCTAGACTAGACAACCTTCCAGAGCCTCTACGGTCATCGGTTCGTGACGGCAATTGGATGATTTCTCATGAAGACGATAAATGGCAAGTCATCCCGACAAACTGGATCATGGCAGCACAAGAGAGATGGACACCCGCCCACCCCGCTCACGCTCCTATGTGTTCCATGGGCGTAGACGTAGCGCAAGGCGGTACGCATAAGACCGTAATTTCCAGACGGTATGACGGCTGGTTTGACGAACTCATATCCGTACCGGGTAGCGATACACCACTAGGCTCTGACGTTGCCGGGCTTGTAATTAAATATCGCCGGAATCAGTCTGTTGTGGTTATAGACATGGGCGGCGGCTACGGCGGTGCGGCTTTAGAGCATTTGAGAAACCAGTTCAACGATGACGGCAAAACCATCAGGGCTTATAACGGAGCCAACAAGCCAACAGCGCGAACCGTTGACCGAACGATGGCGTTTAAGAACAAACGCGCACAGGCCCATTGGCAGCTTCGGGAAGCATTGGACCCTGACCAAGAGGGCGGTTCTCCGATTTCTTTACCACCCGACCCAGAATTACTAGCGGACCTCGTTTCGTCTAGGTATAATACAACGAGCGGTCTAATACAGCTTGAGGACAAGGAGAAAGCACGACAACTCCTTGGGCGATCACCAGACAAGGGCGATGCGGTGATTATGGCGCTGTTTGAAGGCCCAACACATCCCACCCACGGCAAAATCTGGGGCAACGCGCTCAAATATTCCGACAAGCCAAGGGTAATACGCAGTCACGCAAACCGGAGGAGATAATGGGTTCAATCAATGCTTCACCGAATACAGGTGGCTTTTCAAAGCGACGGCCCGGCTTCCCCGCGCCGCAAGGTCGTGGCGGTCTCATTACGCGGCCCTCAACCGGCGGCATTTCTACGGTGGGTTCAACCGGCGGCATTTCTACGGTGGGTTCAACCGGCGGCATCGCGGCTGGTTCAACT
>Ga0105173_1000145_pt1 | contig 13420 bp, 6 predicted proteins | sample Virmet3321_4155_FD_89708 | JGI IMG/M metagenome (GOLD analysis project Ga0105173, IMG submission 89708) | Marine viral communities from the Southern Atlantic ocean transect to study dissolved organic matter and carbon cycling - metaG 3321_4155 | ecosystem: Environmental > Aquatic > Marine >... | reverse complement strand
GCTGGTACTGGGCGCATGCGTCGTCGTCATGGTGGCGATGCGCACTACGGGATGGGTCCAGGCAGGAATCATGGCTCTTGCCCTGGGCGTCGTCATCGCCGTGCTCGGTGTCTACAACCGCCGATACGTGTGACATGTCCGCGAGCGGCTTCTCCCCGCCTCTGACCGGTCGGGCACCGACAATGGCCGACGTGGCCAAGAGGGCTGCCGTGTCGCCCCAAACGGTGTCGCGGGTGGTTCGAGGCCAAACGAACGTATCCGAGGTAACCCGACTCAAGGTGGAATTGGCGATCGACGAATTGGGCTACCGGCGCACTGGCATCGCTCGAGCGCTGGTGACCGGGCACACGATGACGCTAGGGGTCCTGACCCAGGGCTCGGTCGCTTACTCCCGTGCTGCCTACGTGGACGCTATGACGTCGGCCGCCCGCCGCCACGGATATTACGTGGCCGCAGCGTCGGTGACGTCGACTGCCCCCGAAGCGGTGTGTCAGAGCATCGAACACCTGCGTCAGCAGGGAGTCGACGGTATCGTCGTGGCGGTCCCGGTTTATGACGTCGATGCTCTCGCGCAAGCGGCAAGGGGGCTACCTGCTGTCGTATTTGGTGGCTCGTCGAGCGAGGCGGTGCCGGATGGCTTCTCGGACGGCACTGGGCACCACGCGGTGTGCATCGACCAGGAGCGGATAGGCGTACTGGCCACGGAGCACCTGCTAGGACTTGGGCACGACACCGTATGGCATGTTGCCGGACCCAGCACTTGGGCCGACGCGTCGGGCCGTCAGGCGGGCTGGGCGGCGACGCTGGCCAAACACGGGCGTCCCGAGCCGCCGGTGCTCATCGGTGACTGGAGTGCCGAGTCCGGCTGGAGGCTCGGGACCCTGCTGGCTCGGATGGAGGAGGTAACGGCTATCTTCGCGGCGAGCGACGACATGGCTTTCGGGATTCTGCGCGCTCTGGTTGACCGAGGCCGACGTGTACCCGAAGATGTGTCGGTGGTCGGCGCCGACGATGTGCCGCTGGCTGCCTTCGCTCCGGTTGCACTGACCACGGTGCGCCAGTCCTTCCAGGATCTCGGAACCGCCGCTATCGATCTGCTTGTCGACATGGTCGAACGACCCGACCGAGAGCACCACGGCGTGCTGATGGAGCCGGAACTGGTGCTGAGATCATCGACTGCGCCGCGTCATGCTGGCTGAGTCATGGCGTCTGCACTACCGCTCACCTGCAGCGAAGTGGGAGGCTCACGGGCTGCCGATCGGCAACGGCCGTCTCGGGGCCGTCCTACGGGGGGAAATCGCACGTGACGTGGTGCAGTTCAACGAGAACAGTTTGTGGGCGGGGTCCAACAACTACGCTAACGGCCTGTGCGGTGTCGCTGACGACGTTTTCGACACTTCGATGCACGGTTTCGGGCGTTACCTCGACTTCGGTCGAGTGACGATCAGCTTCGCCGATCTCGATGAGTCGACCGTTAGTGGCTACGAGCGCGCACTGGACCTGCGCCATGCCGTGGCATATGCCTGTTTCGATGCTGGTGGCGTGCGGCACCAGCGTTCGGCCTTCGCGAGTCGTGAGGCAGACGTCATCGTTTTGCGGTATTCGGCATCGGCACCTTTCGGGTGCACGGTGAGACTCGAATCGGCGCAGGGGGTGCCTTCGCGCGTAGCTGGCGACACATCCGTTGTCTTCGATGGCGTACTGGGCAACGGGCTGCGCTACTGCGCGAGCTTGGTCCTCCTGGAGTGCGATGGCCGGTCGATAGCCCATGGCGATCGAATCGTCGTCGAGGACGCGACGACATTGGCGCTCGTCCTTGACGCCGGTACCGACTACGCGTTGAGTGCCGTAGCCGGGTGGCGTGGCGTTAACCCACGGCCGGTCGTCGACGAACGAATCTGCTCGGCCACGGCCCTGGGATGGGAGCGGCTGCACGACGCTCATGTCACTAAGTTCTCAGCGGTGATGGACCGGTGTCGCCTGCGCTGGGGTCGTCCCGTCCCAGAACTCGACGCGCAGCCCACTGACGTACGGCTGCGACGCTATCGTGACGGGGCCGCCGACGTGGGCTTGGAGCAGCTCGCTGTCGTGCTGGGTCGCTACCTGCTCGTGTCCTCGTCGCGGGCGGAGGGGTTGCCGGCCAATCTGCAAGGCCTGTGGAATGACAGCAACGATCCTGCGTGGGGTAGTGACTACCACACGAACATCAATGTTCAGATGAACTACTGGGGCGCGGAGGTCACCGGCCTGAGCGAGGAGCACATTGCCTTGCTGAACTTCATGGAGGAGGTAGCTGTCCCTAGCCGTTCCGCTACCCGGGCGATGTGTGGCCCCGATGTCCCCGGCTGGACGGCGCGCACGTCCCAGAGCCCGCTGGGGGGCAATGGGTGGCAACCTAATACCGTGGCGAGCGCCTGGTACGCCCACCACGTCTACGAGCACTGGGCCTTTACTCGCGATGACGAGTGGCTACGCACTCGGGGTCTGCCGATGCTAGCTGAGATCTGTCGTTTCTGGGAGCACCAGTTAGTGGAACGTGACGACGGGATGATCGTCGCGCCGGCAGGATGGTCGCCCGAACACGGCCCACGCGAGGACGGGGTAGCCTACGACCAGCAGATCGTATGGGATCTGTTCACCAACCTGCTGGAATGCTCGCGGGCCTTGGGCGTCGAGGACGACCTCTACTATCGGGTGGAGCGCCTGCGAGACCGGCTGGCGCCCAACCAGGTGGGCTGCTGGGGCCAACTGCAGGAGTGGCAGGACGACCGGGATGATCCCACCGAGCTGCATCGCCACACCTCGCATCTCTTCGCCGTCTATCCCGGGCGCCAGATAACCACAGACACACCCGAGCTGCAGGCGGCTGCGCTGGTGTCCCTGAAGGCGCGCTGTGGGGAACCTCCGCCGGTGGCGGGTGCACCTACCGTGGCACCATTTCGCGCTGAGATGGTAGTAGGCGACAGCCGACGCTCATGGACGTGGCCCTGGCGTGCCGCGCTCTTTGCCCGCCTCGGGGACGGATACCGGGCCGGTGAGATGGTACGCGGGTTGCTGACCTACAACATGCTGCCGAACCTGTGGACCACCCATCCGCCCTTTCAAGTGGACGGCAACCTAGGGCTGGTAGGGGCCGTCGCGGAGATGCTGTTGCAGAGCCACGACGGTCGGATTCGCTTGCTTCCCGCTCTGCCACCGGCATGGGAGGCGGAGGGCGAGGCGATCGGTCTGCGGGCTCGCGGCGGCTATCGCGTCTCAATGCAGTGGCGCGACGGCCAGGTTATCTGGTTCGAGATCGTGGCAGACCGCGGCCATGCCGAAGACGTCATCGTCGTGGTCAACGGGCGCGAACACCGGATCCGCCCTGATAAACGCTGATAGAGGTGTCTATAACTGTGCGGTCGCAGCGACGGAACCATCCATCAATGGCCTATGCAGCAGGGTATGTCACGCGGGAGTGAGGCTCCCATCAGTGACCATCAGATCGAGGCCGCCACTCATGCGCTCCACCTTATCGGTACTCCGTAAGCCGACGACGAGTGGCTCCTCCACCCAGCGGGTTATCTGACCGAGGCCCCGTCTCTCCGGCGCTGTGGCAATCCTGCCCGGGAGGACGCCAGCTGCCACGACGAATGGCAGTCGTCACAGTGACGCACATGATTGCCACAATGGACCGCAGTGTTGTCGGTGCCATCCATGGAAGGATGGGTACCACCCGACACAGATCAGGAGTCGTCATGTCCAAAAAGAAGAAGGTCGGCATCCTCACCGCAGGCGGTGATTGCCCCGGGCTCAACGCCGCTATCCGCGGATTTGGCAAGGCTGCCATCCGCCAGCACGACATGGAGCTCATCGGTATTCAGGACGGCTTTCTTGGATTGGCAGGGAACCGCACCATCTCCCTTGACCCGCGTGCCCTCTCAGGCATCTTGACGGTCGGCGGGACCATCCTGGGAACTAGCCGTGACAAGGTCAATCACATGATTATCGACGGCGAGGAACGGGATATGGTCCCCACCATCGTCGAGAATTACGAGAAGCTGGGACTTGACGCTTTGGTGACTTTGGGTGGCGGTGGCACCGCCAAGAACGCGTACAAGCTCGCTAAGGCCGGGCTGAACGTCCTGCATCTGCCCAAGACGATTGACAACGACATCGTCGGAACCGACGACTCCTTCGGGTTCTCGACAGCACTGGAGATTGCCACGGAGGCCATCGACCGGCTGCACTCCACCGCCCATTCCCACCACCGCATCATCCTCGCTGAGATCATGGGCCACCGTGCCGGCTGGCTGGCCCTCGGCTCGGGCATCGCTGGTGGCGCTGACGTCATCCTGCTGCCCGAGGTGCCCTACAAGCTGGACTCCATCGTCCAGGCGGTGGAAAACCGGCAAAAGCAGGGGTTGAATTTCTCGGTCATCGCGGTGGCTGAGGGAGCTCGCGATGAGGCTGATTCGGCCGCGATGGCTGGAGCTCAGGCCCTCGTTGACGCTTCCAAGACCTCCGAGACAAAGGCGGCTGCCAAGAAGGCCAAGAAGGACCTTGAGCATTCCATGCGTGACAACACCCTCAAATTGGCTACTCAGCTTGAGGAGGCCACCGGGCTGGAATCGCGAGTCTCGATCCTCGGCTATGTGCAGCGCGGTGGTATCCCGTGCGCCCACGACCGTCTGCTCGCGACCCGGCTGGGAACCGTGGGTGCCAAGCTCGTTGACGACGGCGAGTTCGGCATCATGGTCGCCGCTCAGGGCGGAGACGCCACGACCGTTCCGTTGAAAGATGTCGCTGGCAAGGTTAAATACGTACCTGCCGACCACCCATGGGTTAAGGCGGCCCGTCAGGTCGGAACCGGTCTAGGCGACTGAGGTTCTGCCCCTAGCCCCTCTCAAGGGCATCCGTCACTCAGGTGTGTATCACACACCGGACTCCGGGGTTAGCGTCGATAGTCGCGGCTTGCCCCGTCACACCCTCGACGACCCCACAGTGTAGGGAACACACCACCTGGGGGTGATCGCGGGCCAGGTCGAGAAAGGGACAGTGGCGCAGCACGATGCCGCCCTCTTCTGCGGCCGGGGAGAAGCCCATGTCATCGAGCACTGCGATGAGGTCGCCGCGGCGATGCCGACCCCAACGCTGACCAATGCGCATGGCCATAGCTGTCGGGTTGTTACTGATGGCGACCTCGTCGACGAGCATCTGAGCTAGCAACCGATAGGCCCGCGGCCCTTCATCGCTGACGAGGGTAAAGACGGTGTGCGGGCGCCCCCGGGTCGCCCGATGTCGACGTGTTGCCTCCACTCGTCCCTGCTCGACGAGACGGTCGAGGTGAAATCGCGCCGTCGAGGGATGAATCCCCAGGTCGGAGGCCAGTTCGGCGCTCGTCGCTGAACCGCCACGTCGTCTCAGGGCGTCGGCGACCTCGTCGATACGCTTCTGTGACCCCGGATCGACCAGGCTCGCGGTGTCATCGTGCCGAGTGCTCATGTCGTCACCTCAATGAATCCTTTAGCGCCACGCTCCATCTCCACGAAGGAATGGTTAACAAAGGTGTAGCGTCCTGGCTCCTCAAAGACCATCTCGACAAAACCGCCCTGGGCGCTGGCCAGGTCGAGGGCTTGGCAGCCGCCACCTTCCGGATTGCCACGTTTAAGGGTGTAGGCGCCCTCCTTAAAAACAGTGTCGAACTGGGTTCCGACGACGTGGAAGGAACACCCCCGGCTTGGACCAGCCGCGAGCACCCAGATGCGCACTCGCTCACCGACCCGGGCTTTGAGGGGCTCAAAGACGTACTGGTTGGCGTGACCGTTGAACATCGTCAGATCAGGGGTCTCGTTGGCAATCTTGGCAGTATTAACTTCCGCCCCATTGTGCTCACTGAGGTAAGTCTCCGACTGCACCAGGTAAAACTCCCGATCAGCCCGAGGCAGGTCGTGGGGCGGCACGATGACGGCACCGAACATGCCTGCTGCAATATGGGCCGACATTGGGGCGGTGGAGCAATGGTAGAGCCAGATCCCGGCGCGATGCAGGGTGAAGTTGTAGTCCAACTCCTGCCCCGGAGCGATGGTGCGCATGACCCTGGTGGGGGAGACAGTACCGGCGTGAAAGTCCAAAGAGTGACCCATAGTGCCCCTGTTGACCAGATGGACCCTCATCTCGTCGCCGATGCGCGCGTGGATAACCGGAGCCATGTAACGGCCGTTGTAGGTCATCGCGTCGATGGTGGTTTCGGGGGCGATCTCCTGCACCGACTCCTGGGCGATGAGCGTCATCCGGTGAACACGTCCGGTCATCAGTGGTGGTAGCACTGCATCTCGGGTCCTGAAATCCTTGCCTGGGGCCTTGGTCAAGTCGATCCTGCGACGGGGATCGGCGGAATCGACGTGGTCGTCCCGGTCGTGTACACCGGACATGCCGGCGACCTGTACGTCGAGTACCATTCCCATCGATTTGTGTCCGACGATGGTGCACCAGCCCTCGGTTGGCCCGGCGATGACCCCGACTTTGACGGTGGCGTGGTCTCCGGGGGCGAGGCGTGGTGAGTGAGCCCCGTTGGCGAATTGAAGGTCGTGGACCTGGTTGGGGTCTTTGTTGGTGATCTCGACGACGAGCTGGTCACCAGCCGGAACGGTGATGGTGCTGGGGTGGTATTTCATCCCCTTGGCAGTGATGTTGACTGTCGTGGTGTGACCGGTGGGGGCGACGTGCCCGGGCACGTCGCCCCCACCGGTCACACCACGACAGTCAACATCACTGCCAAGGGGATGAAATACCACCCCAGCACCATCACCGTTCCGGCTGGTGACCAGCTCGTCGTCGAGATCACCAACAAAGACCCCAACCAGGTCCACGACCTTCAATTCGCCAACGGGGCTCACTCACCACGCCTCGCCCCCGGAGACCACGCCACCGTCAAAGTCGGGGTCATCGCCGGGCCAACCGAGGGCTGGTGCACCATCGTCGGACACAAATCGATGGGAATGGTACTCGACGTACAGGTCGCCGGCATGTCCGGTGTACACGACCGGGACGACCACGTCGATTCCGCCGATCCCCGTCGCAGGATCGACTTGACCAAGGCCCCAGGCAAGGATTTCAGGACCCGAGATGCAGTGCTACCACCACTGATGACCGGACGTGTTCACCGGATGACGCTCATCGCCCAGGAGTCGGTGCAGGAGATCGCCCCCGAAACCACCATCGACGCGATGACCTACAACGGCCGTTACATGGCTCCGGTTATCCACGCGCGCATCGGCGACGAGATGAGGGTCCATCTGGTCAACAGGGGCACTATGGGTCACTCTTTGGACTTTCACGCCGGTACTGTCTCCCCCACCAGGGTCATGCGCACCATCGCTCCGGGGCAGGAGTTGGACTACAACTTCACCCTGCATCGCGCCGGGATCTGGCTCTACCATTGCTCCACCGCCCCAATGTCGGCCCATATTGCAGCAGGCATGTTCGGTGCCGTCATCGTGCCGCCCCACGACCTGCCTCGGGCTGATCGGGAGTTTTACCTGGTGCAGTCGGAGACTTACCTCAGTGAGCACAATGGGGCGGAAGTTAATACTGCCAAGATTGCCAACGAGACCCCTGATCTGACGATGTTCAACGGTCACGCCAACCAGTACGTCTTTGAGCCCCTCAAAGCCCGGGTCGGTGAGCGAGTGCGCATCTGGGTGCTCGCGGCTGGTCCAAGCCGGGGGTGTTCCTTCCACGTCGTCGGAACCCAGTTCGACACTGTTTTTAAGGAGGGCGCCTACACCCTTAAACGTGGCAATCCGGAAGGTGGCGGCTGCCAAGCCCTCGACCTGGCCAGCGCCCAGGGCGGTTTTGTCGAGATGGTCTTTGAGGAGCCAGGACGCTACACCTTTGTTAACCATTCCTTCGTGGAGATGGAGCGTGGCGCTAAAGGATTCATTGAGGTGACGACATGAGCACTCGGCACGATGACACCGCGAGCCTGGTCGATCCGGGGTCACAGAAGCGTATCGACGAGGTCGCCGACGCCCTGAGACGACGTGGCGGTTCAGCGACGAGCGCCGAACTGGCCTCCGACCTGGGGATTCATCCCTCGACGGCGCGATTTCACCTCGACCGTCTCGTCGAGCAGGGACGAGTGGAGGCAACACGTCGACATCGGGCGACCCGGGGGCGCCCGCACACCGTCTTTACCCTCGTCAGCGATGAAGGGCCGCGGGCCTATCGGTTGCTAGCTCAGATGCTCGTCGACGAGGTCGCCATCAGTAACAACCCGACAGCTATGGCCATGCGCATTGGTCAGCGTTGGGGTCGGCATCGCCGCGGCGACCTCATCGCAGTGCTCGATGACATGGGCTTCTCCCCGGCCGCAGAAGAGGGCGGCATCGTGCTGCGCCACTGTCCCTTTCTCGACCTGGCCCGCGATCACCCCCAGGTGGTGTGTTCCCTACACTGTGGGGTCGTCGAGGGTGTGACGGGGCAAGCCGCGACTATCGACGCTAACCCCGGAGTCCGGTGTGTGATACACACCTGAGTGACGGATGCCCTTGAGAGGGGCTAGGGGCAGAACCTCAGTCGCCTAGACCGGTTCCGACCTGACGGGCCGCCTTAACCCATGGGTGGTCGGCAGGTACGTATTTAACCTTGCCAGCGACATCTTTCAACGGAACGGTCGTGGCGTCTCCGCCCTGAGCGGCGACCATGATGCCGAACTCGCCGTCGTCAACGAGCTTGGCACCCACGGTTCCCAGCCGGGTCGCGAGCAGACGGTCGTGGGCGCACGGGATACCACCGCGCTGCACATAGCCGAGGATCGAGACTCGCGATTCCAGCCCGGTGGCCTCCTCAAGCTGAGTAGCCAATTTGAGGGTGTTGTCACGCATGGAATGCTCAAGGTCCTTCTTGGCCTTCTTGGCAGCCGCCTTTGTCTCGGAGGTCTTGGAAGCGTCAACGAGGGCCTGAGCTCCAGCCATCGCGGCCGAATCAGCCTCATCGCGAGCTCCCTCAGCCACCGCGATGACCGAGAAATTCAACCCCTGCTTTTGCCGGTTTTCCACCGCCTGGACGATGGAGTCCAGCTTGTAGGGCACCTCGGGCAGCAGGATGACGTCAGCGCCACCAGCGATGCCCGAGCCGAGGGCCAGCCAGCCGGCACGGTGGCCCATGATCTCAGCGAGGATGATGCGGTGGTGGGAATGGGCGGTGGAGTGCAGCCGGTCGATGGCCTCCGTGGCAATCTCCAGTGCTGTCGAGAACCCGAAGGAGTCGTCGGTTCCGACGATGTCGTTGTCAATCGTCTTGGGCAGATGCAGGACGTTCAGCCCGGCCTTAGCGAGCTTGTACGCGTTCTTGGCGGTGCCACCGCCACCCAAAGTCACCAAAGCGTCAAGTCCCAGCTTCTCGTAATTCTCGACGATGGTGGGGACCATATCCCGTTCCTCGCCGTCGATAATCATGTGATTGACCTTGTCACGGCTAGTTCCCAGGATGGTCCCGCCGACCGTCAAGATGCCTGAGAGGGCACGCGGGTCAAGGGAGATGGTGCGGTTCCCTGCCAATCCAAGAAAGCCGTCCTGAATACCGATGAGCTCCATGTCGTGCTGGCGGATGGCAGCCTTGCCAAATCCGCGGATAGCGGCGTTGAGCCCGGGGCAATCACCGCCTGCGGTGAGGATGCCGACCTTCTTCTTTTTGGACATGACGACTCCTGATCTGTGTCGGGTGGTACCCATCCTTCCATGGATGGCACCGACAACACTGCGGTCCATTGTGGCAATCATGTGCGTCACTGTGACGACTGCCATTCGTCGTGGCAGCTGGCGTCCTCCCGGGCAGGATTGCCACAGCGCCGGAGAGACGGGGCCTCGGTCAGATAACCCGCTGGGTGGAGGAGCCACTCGTCGTCGGCTTACGGAGTACCGATAAGGTGGAGCGCATGAGTGGCGGCCTCGATCTGATGGTCACTGATGGGAGCCTCACTCCCGCGTGACATACCCTGCTGCATAGGCCATTGATGGATGGTTCCGTCGCTGCGACCGCACAGTTATAGACACCTCTATCAGCGTTTATCAGGGCGGATCCGGTGTTCGCGCCCGTTGACCACGACGATGACGTCTTCGGCATGGCCGCGGTCTGCCACGATCTCGAACCAGATAACCTGGCCGTCGCGCCACTGCATTGAGACGCGATAGCCGCCGCGAGCCCGCAGACCGATCGCCTCGCCCTCCGCCTCCCATGCCGGTGGCAGAGCGGGAAGCAAGCGAATCCGACCGTCGTGGCTCTGCAACAGCATCTCCGCGACGGCCCCTACCAGCCCTAGGTTGCCGTCCACTTGAAAGGGCGGATGGGTGGTCCACAGGTTCGGCAGCATGTTGTAGGTCAGCAACCCGCGTACCATCTCACCGGCCCGGTATCCGTCCCCGAGGCGGGCAAAGAGCGCGGCACGCCAGGGCCACGTCCATGAGCGTCGGCTGTCGCCTACTACCATCTCAGCGCGAAATGGTGCCACGGTAGGTGCACCCGCCACCGGCGGAGGTTCCCCACAGCGCGCCTTCAGGGACACCAGCGCAGCCGCCTGCAGCTCGGGTGTGTCTGTGGTTATCTGGCGCCCGGGATAGACGGCGAAGAGATGCGAGGTGTGGCGATGCAGCTCGGTGGGATCATCCCGGTCGTCCTGCCACTCCTGCAGTTGGCCCCAGCAGCCCACCTGGTTGGGCGCCAGCCGGTCTCGCAGGCGCTCCACCCGATAGTAGAGGTCGTCCTCGACGCCCAAGGCCCGCGAGCATTCCAGCAGGTTGGTGAACAGATCCCATACGATCTGCTGGTCGTAGGCTACCCCGTCCTCGCGTGGGCCGTGTTCGGGCGACCATCCTGCCGGCGCGACGATCATCCCGTCGTCACGTTCCACTAACTGGTGCTCCCAGAAACGACAGATCTCAGCTAGCATCGGCAGACCCCGAGTGCGTAGCCACTCGTCATCGCGAGTAAAGGCCCAGTGCTCGTAGACGTGGTGGGCGTACCAGGCGCTCGCCACGGTATTAGGTTGCCACCCATTGCCCCCCAGCGGGCTCTGGGACGTGCGCGCCGTCCAGCCGGGGACATCGGGGCCACACATCGCCCGGGTAGCGGAACGGCTAGGGACAGCTACCTCCTCCATGAAGTTCAGCAAGGCAATGTGCTCCTCGCTCAGGCCGGTGACCTCCGCGCCCCAGTAGTTCATCTGAACATTGATGTTCGTGTGGTAGTCACTACCCCACGCAGGATCGTTGCTGTCATTCCACAGGCCTTGCAGATTGGCCGGCAACCCCTCCGCCCGCGACGAGGACACGAGCAGGTAGCGACCCAGCACGACAGCGAGCTGCTCCAAGCCCACGTCGGCGGCCCCGTCACGATAGCGTCGCAGCCGTACGTCAGTGGGCTGCGCGTCGAGTTCTGGGACGGGACGACCCCAGCGCAGGCGACACCGGTCCATCACCGCTGAGAACTTAGTGACATGAGCGTCGTGCAGCCGCTCCCATCCCAGGGCCGTGGCCGAGCAGATTCGTTCGTCGACGACCGGCCGTGGGTTAACGCCACGCCACCCGGCTACGGCACTCAACGCGTAGTCGGTACCGGCGTCAAGGACGAGCGCCAATGTCGTCGCGTCCTCGACGACGATTCGATCGCCATGGGCTATCGACCGGCCATCGCACTCCAGGAGGACCAAGCTCGCGCAGTAGCGCAGCCCGTTGCCCAGTACGCCATCGAAGACAACGGATGTGTCGCCAGCTACGCGCGAAGGCACCCCCTGCGCCGATTCGAGTCTCACCGTGCACCCGAAAGGTGCCGATGCCGAATACCGCAAAACGATGACGTCTGCCTCACGACTCGCGAAGGCCGAACGCTGGTGCCGCACGCCACCAGCATCGAAACAGGCATATGCCACGGCATGGCGCAGGTCCAGTGCGCGCTCGTAGCCACTAACGGTCGACTCATCGAGATCGGCGAAGCTGATCGTCACTCGACCGAAGTCGAGGTAACGCCCGAAACCGTGCATCGAAGTGTCGAAAACGTCGTCAGCGACACCGCACAGGCCGTTAGCGTAGTTGTTGGACCCCGCCCACAAACTGTTCTCGTTGAACTGCACCACGTCACGTGCGATTTCCCCCCGTAGGACGGCCCCGAGACGGCCGTTGCCGATCGGCAGCCCGTGAGCCTCCCACTTCGCTGCAGGTGAGCGGTAGTGCAGACGCCATGACTCAGCCAGCATGACGCGGCGCAGTCGATGATCTCAGCACCAGTTCCGGCTCCATCAGCACGCCGTGGTGCTCTCGGTCGGGTCGTTCGACCATGTCGACAAGCAGATCGATAGCGGCGGTTCCGAGATCCTGGAAGGACTGGCGCACCGTGGTCAGTGCAACCGGAGCGAAGGCAGCCAGCGGCACATCGTCGGCGCCGACCACCGACACATCTTCGGGTACACGTCGGCCTCGGTCAACCAGAGCGCGCAGAATCCCGAAAGCCATGTCGTCGCTCGCCGCGAAGATAGCCGTTACCTCCTCCATCCGAGCCAGCAGGGTCCCGAGCCTCCAGCCGGACTCGGCACTCCAGTCACCGATGAGCACCGGCGGCTCGGGACGCCCGTGTTTGGCCAGCGTCGCCGCCCAGCCCGCCTGACGGCCCGACGCGTCGGCCCAAGTGCTGGGTCCGGCAACATGCCATACGGTGTCGTGCCCAAGTCCTAGCAGGTGCTCCGTGGCCAGTACGCCTATCCGCTCCTGGTCGATGCACACCGCGTGGTGCCCAGTGCCGTCCGAGAAGCCATCCGGCACCGCCTCGCTCGACGAGCCACCAAATACGACAGCAGGTAGCCCCCTTGCCGCTTGCGCGAGAGCATCGACGTCATAAACCGGGACCGCCACGACGATACCGTCGACTCCCTGCTGACGCAGGTGTTCGATGCTCTGACACACCGCTTCGGGGGCAGTCGACGTCACCGACGCTGCGGCCACGTAATATCCGTGGCGGCGGGCGGCCGACGTCATAGCGTCCACGTAGGCAGCACGGGAGTAAGCGACCGAGCCCTGGGTCAGGACCCCTAGCGTCATCGTGTGCCCGGTCACCAGCGCTCGAGCGATGCCAGTGCGCCGGTAGCCCAATTCGTCGATCGCCAATTCCACCTTGAGTCGGGTTACCTCGGATACGTTCGTTTGGCCTCGAACCACCCGCGACACCGTTTGGGGCGACACGGCAGCCCTCTTGGCCACGTCGGCCATTGTCGGTGCCCGACCGGTCAGAGGCGGGGAGAAGCCGCTCGCGGACATGTCACACGTATCGGCGGTTGTAGACACCGAGCACGGCGATGACGACGCCCAGGGCAAGAGCCATGATTCCTGCCTGGACCCATCCCGTAGTGCGCATCGCCACCATGACGACGACGCATGCGCCCAGTACCAGC
>Ga0105173_1000138_pt1 | contig 13863 bp, 9 predicted proteins | sample Virmet3321_4155_FD_89708 | JGI IMG/M metagenome (GOLD analysis project Ga0105173, IMG submission 89708) | Marine viral communities from the Southern Atlantic ocean transect to study dissolved organic matter and carbon cycling - metaG 3321_4155 | ecosystem: Environmental > Aquatic > Marine >... | reverse complement strand
TGATAGATCATTATCATTCTGCATTTCCTCAAATTCTTTTTCTAGTGATTCACATTCCAGACATGGAGTATCCTCTTCATTTACTTTACGTCTGAGTTCATTGTATAACCGCATAAAACACACCAGTGTGTTTTCAAAAAGCGTGATTGAATATGTTTGATTTTTTTCGTACTCATTTTTTATATCGTTCCAGGCCTGTTTCAAATAATTATTTGCAGTGCAACTAATTCCATGTATATTACTACCCATATATAGCGTCTATAAAATTTAATAAATAATGACGCCCTAGTTAAACTTAAAGTGCCTGGTTCAACTATCAAAAATCGCTCACCCTTTTTCACCTGTTTAAAATATGTTCAGCAACCCATCTTGATGGCGACCTCCTCTCCGCGATGATTTCAATAACATATTCTGTGTTGGCATATGAAATTTTGAGGATTACCCTACACTTATAGGAGTTACCTTACAGGGGTTCCTTCAATTTGTGTTGATTTACGCGAGATAACGCTATGGAATTAAAGGATTATTACGCCATCATGGGCGTGAAACCGACGGACGATCTCAAGACAATCAAGACCGCCTATCGTCGACTTGCCCGCAAATACCATCCTGATGTCAGCAAAGAACCGGATGCCGAAGCCCGCTTCAAAGAGGTCGCTGAAGCCTGGGAAGTGTTAAGTGATGAACAACGTCGCGCTGAGTATGATCAGATGTGGCAACATCGCAACGATCCGCAATTTAACCGTCAGTTCCACCATGGCGACGGTCAGAGTTTTAACGCCGAAGATTTTGACGATATCTTCTCGTCAATTTTCGGTCAGCATGCCCGCCAGAGCCGTCAACGCCCCGCCACACGCGGCCACGATATTGAAATCGAAGTGGCGGTATTCCTCGAAGAAACGCTTACTGAGCATAAGCGTACCATCAGCTATAACCTGCCGGTTTATAACGCCTTTGGCATGATCGAACAGGAAATTCCGAAAACGCTGAATGTGAAGATCCCGGCGGGCGTCGGCAATGGTCAACGCATCCGTCTGAAAGGCCAGGGGACGCCGGGCGAAAACGGCGGTCCAAATGGCGATTTGTGGCTGGTGATTCATATTGCGCCACATCCGCTGTTTGATATTGTCGGCCAGGATCTGGAAATTGTGGTGCCGGTTAGCCCGTGGGAAGCGGCGCTGGGTGCTAAAGTCACCGTTCCAACACTGAAAGAAAGCATTTTGCTGACTATCCCGCCAGGCAGCCAGGCCGGGCAACGATTGCGCGTTAAAGGCAAAGGTCTGGTGAGCAAAAAACAGACCGGCGATCTGTATGCGGTACTGAAAATCGTGATGCCGCCGAAACCGGATGAAAACACTGCCGCGCTGTGGCAGCAACTGGCAGACGCCCAGTCGTCTTTTGATCCACGTAAAGATTGGGGGAAAGCATAATGGCTAATGTTACGGTGACTTTTACTATTACCGAATTTTGCCTGCATACCGGCATCTCTGAAGAGGAGTTGAATGAAATTGTCGGTTTGGGGGTGGTTGAACCGCGTGAGATCCAGGAAACAACCTGGGTATTTGACGACCATGCCGCCATTGTGGTGCAACGCGCGGTACGCCTGCGTCATGAACTGGCTCTGGACTGGCCGGGGATCGCGGTGGCGCTGACGTTAATGGATGATATTGCGCACCTGAAGCAGGAAAACCGCCTGCTGCGCCGCCAGCGGCTTTCCCGGTTTGTAGCTCATCCGTGATGTGTGTTTGCCGGATGCGATGACGCATCTTAACCGGTCTACAAAGATTACAGTTCCTGTGGGCCGGATAAGACGTTCACGCCGCATCCGGCAACTGCGCCATAATGCCTGATGCGACGCTAAACGCGTCTTTTCAGGCGCACAAACGACGTTATCTGTTTTGGTGGTCGCACTCCACTAACACCAGCAATAACTGGCTTAGTGCCGCGTAAAAACCAAAGCTGTCATACTGACGACAACGCGCAACAAACTCTGGTAACCATTGCCACAGCGCCGTCAGTGTTTTTTGCCGCAAACTGTCGATTCTTCGCGCAGGAACGGTCCCCTCTCCCAGCGAAAAATGCAGATGGCTGAGCAATTCGAGATAGATCGCCAGATGATCTGCCGGTTCGTTGAAATTGCCGCTGGTTTCCATCCCTGCCTCAACTAACAAGCGTTTAATCTCTTGCTCGTCCTGTTTGTAGGCCGATGCATACGGCAGCGCCGCTTGTTTGTCGGTCATCAGAAACAGGCCGCAAAAGTCCGCGGCCAGTTCCAGACGGGCATCGTCACGTACTGTCAGCGTGGCAATACGGTTTTCCAGCTCGTTCACCGCCGCAGTGAGCGGCGGTTCGTTTTTCAGCAACGAAAACCATTCAGCCATCTGCGCACTGGCGATTTGCGTCAGTTGTTCATCGTCCAGCTCACGGGAGAACAACTGCGCTAGCCAGGCGTAAACACAGGCAATCTGTTGTGCTGTCAGCGTGGTCATGATTTCACCTGCGACGCGGGAACATATTCGCACTGCGCCACCATCTCCACGGGGCCGTTAAACGCCGTCACCTGCTCCACTGTTCCGTTGTACTTCTCAATTTCCACCAGCGTAGTGTGCGCACTGGTCGCCTGCGCCAGCTGCGATGTACCGATGTCGATGGTCAACACGTTGGGGTTACCGTATTTGCACAGCGCACCAGGCTCGCCGCCTTTATCTGGATCGTACCATGCCCCTTCGTGAATTCGTGCCACGCCGGGTGCATAGCGGTCAGAAACCACTGCCCCTGCCAACACCTGACCGCGAGCGTTAAAGACGCGTACCACATCACCGTTACGAATACCGCGCGCGCTGGCATCCTGCGGGTTAATGAATACTGGCTCTTTACCCGCTACCGTATATTGCTGACGCAGCGTTTCCGACTCACATAACTGCGAGTGAAGTCGGAAATCCGGATGCACAGATTGCAGATGCAACGGATACTTTTGCGAGCCAGGCCCACCGTGGGAGCGTTCGATTTTCTCAAACCACATCGGATGCCCCTGACAATCGTCGTAGTTCATATCGGCGATAGTTTTCGAGTAGATCTCAATCAGGCCACTCGGCGTGCCCAGCGGTTCGAGATCCGGATCTTCGCGGAATGCCTGGTGGCGAACAAACATCTGCGGATGGTCAAACTCGACGTACTCTTTGTTATTCCAGAAGTCATCAAACGCTGGCAGATGAACGCCGCGTCCTTTGCCTTGCTGTACACCTTCCTGCCAGATGCGTTTCAGCCAGCCCATTTCGTCCAGCCCTTCGGTAAAGGCTTCTTCGCGATTAAAGCGACGGCACAGCTCGCGGAAAATATCGAAGTCGTTGCGCGCCTCGAACTGCGGCGGCACCACCTGTTTCATGGCGATAATGCCACGGTTGGAGTGATTGCCGTACTGGTCGAGATCGTTACGCTCAAACTGCGTGGTCGCAGGCAGTACGATATCGGCAAAGCGGCAGGTTGAGGTCCACTGGTTATCTATGGCGATAACCGTTTCCAGCTTGCGCAAGCCTTCAATAATGCGGTTGATCTGCTGATGGCGATGGAATGGGTTAGTTCCGGCAAAAATACACATTTTCAGCGGCGGCAGTTTTACCGATTTACCGTTCCAGTTGATCACTTTCCCCGGTTCGAGGATCGCATCGATAAAACGGGCAATCGGAATAGTGCTGCTGTAGCCTTTGTAGTCACTGTTGTCGTGAACAGGCGGAATCGACGTAGAGCCGGAGAAACCACTCAGAATAACGCCTTTACGCCCCGGCGTGCCTGCGCCGTTGTAGTGCCAGCCAAAACCAAAACCACCACCTGGCAGGCCAATTTGCCCCAGCATCGCCGCCAGAACCACAATCATCCACGCCCACTGTTCACCGTGCTGCATACGCTGCACGCACCAGCCAGCAATAATTTGCGTTCTGTTCGCCGCCATCTGCCGCGCCAGCCCACGAATGGTTTCGGCATCAATGCCGGTCAGTTTTTCAGCCCATGCGGCATCTTTCGGCTGACCGTCTTTCTCACCCAGCAGATACGGCAGGAACTGCTCAAAACCCACACAGTAGTTAGCAAGGAAGTTTTTGTCGTACAGGTTTTCACTGTACAGCGTATGTGCCAGCGCCAGTTGCAGCGGCACGTCAGTTTGCGGGTTAACCGCAATGTGCTTCACATGCTCGCGCCCCAGATACTCATGGGTGGATGTGACAACCGGATCGATGCTGATGACCTCAATTTCACCGGCGGCGACTTTCGCTTTTAGCTGCGCGTAATATTCATAAACATCGTGATCCGGGCACCACCAGTTCGCTTGCTGGTTTTTCAGCAAATCGGAGCCCCACAGCACAATGGTTTTGCTGTTCTGCAATACCAGCGGCCAGGAGGTTTGCTGTTCATACACTTCCATCGAACCGACTACGCGCGGCAGGATCACCTGCGCAGCACCGGTAGAGTAATCTCCGCCCGTACCAACGCTATTACCATGCAAGGCAATAGCTTTCGCCAGCATCCCCGAAGCGTTATGGAACATCCCCGTCGATTGCCAACCACTGGCGGTCAGCAAGGCACTCGGCCCGTGAGTTTTCTGCACGCGTTCCAGTTCTTCATAGAACATGTCGAGGGCTTCATCCCAGCTCACGCGCACAAAACGGTTATCACCGCGCTGGGAGGTATCGCTGAGATGGCGCTTACGCAGCCAGTCCACGCGTACCATCGGATAACGAATACGCGCCGCGTTGTGTACGTGATCCGGCAATCCGGCAATCATTTTCGACGGATATTTATCCAGTTCGAACGGTTTTGCCGCCACAAAGCGACCATCCTTCACCGTCGCGCGGATAGCCCCCCAGTGCGACCCGGTAAGAATGCCCTCTTTCGAGATGACAGCGTCAGTCGCCGCTTGCGCCGCAGTCGCACGTCGCGGCGTTAACAATGACGGCCCCAGCATCCCGGCGACGGTTAAGCCGCCGAGTTGTGCCAGAAAACGCCGACGTGATGCCTGAAAGAGATCGTTATTGTTCATTATTTTTCTTCCTTCTTATCGCCGTGAGCCTTACCTGCGGTGTCAGACGCATTCATTTGCAGATATTTCAACAAGGTGCGTTCTTCACGTTTATCGAGACTGGTAAAGCCAATCATGCCGTTGAGCGTGCCGATCCAACCGTTAGCGTCAAAGTGGGCGATTTCCGGTGCGCCGTGGCACTGGTTACAGGTGCCGTTGTACAACGAATCCGCATAAGCCCAGATCGGTTTGATATCGTTCACCATGTCGCCTTTCTTCATCCACGCAGTGGCCTGCAACTTGCTCCACTCGGTATTGGTGTCGGCAACGGTGGTTTTCTCCAGCGTTTTTACCTGCTGCTGCACATCACCACGAATCGAGGCAACAAAGATGCGTTTACCTGGGAATTGGGTGAGTACACGCTGACGTCCGGCGCTTTCCGTCCAGCCGGTAATTTCAATTTGCAGCCAGTCGCCGTCACGTTTAAGGACTTTCACTTCCGAAGCAGGCAGCAGAGAACCAGAGGCTTCTTTATCGCCTTTCGCCGCATAAATTGGCTTAATATCAATAGAGTACAGCGTGTCACCACTGTCATTAGCACTGGCGCGCAGCTCATCGAACTGCTTACGGAAGCCGCTACTCATATCCGGTAACTGGTGGGCAATACCTTTATGACAGTCGATGCAGGATTGATTATCTTTCGCTGCCACCTTCATCTGACGTGCTGCTTCAGGATGCTGCTTCGCATGATCCATCGCATCGTAGTTATGGCAGGAGCGGCAGGTTGCCGAGTTGTTTTCTTTCATTCGCGCCCATTCACGCTCGGCAAGTTCCGCGCGTTTGGCTTCGAATTTTTCAGGTGTATCAATGGAGTGAGCAATAAAGGTCTGGTAGATATCATTGCTCGCTTCCAGTTTGCGCTTCACCATGCCTGGAATATCCGGCGGGATATGACAGTCATGGCATTCAGCTCGCACGCCGGAGGCGTTCTGGAAATGCACCGACTGTTTATATTCTTCATACACCGGTTGCATACTGTGGCAACTGACACAAAATTCGGTTGTGCTGGTGACTTTGATCCCAACGTGTGGCAATACAATCAGCGCAATGCCAATCACAATCCCAATTGCGACCAGCGCCAGTACCGACCAACGAGCACTGGGTCGGCGTAGCGCGTTCCAGAGTTTCCGCATAATAACCCCTGTAGAATTATGGTTTAGTGAAGCGATCTTAATGAGCAAATATGAACAGCGGCACTGGTCAGGATGAACGGCTTACGGCAGAATATGAACAGATATGAACAGAATGAGTAAAACCCTCTGATGCCACATCACATTGTTATTGTTGAAGATGAGCCGGTTACCCAGGCGCGATTACAATCCTACTTCACTCAGGAGGGGTATACCGTTTCCGTTACGGCGAGCGGTGCTGGGCTACGGGAAATTATGCAGAATCAGTCGGTAGATTTAATTCTGCTGGATATCAACTTACCCGATGAAAATGGCCTGATGTTAACCCGCGCCCTGCGAGAACGCTCAACGGTGGGGATTATTCTGGTTACCGGACGCAGCGATCGGATTGACCGTATTGTTGGGCTGGAAATGGGCGCAGACGATTACGTCACCAAACCGCTGGAACTGCGCGAACTGGTAGTACGGGTGAAAAATCTGCTCTGGCGAATCGACCTCGCGCGACAAGCTCAACCGCACACTCAGGACAACTGCTATCGCTTTGCCGGTTATTGCCTGAATGTGTCGCGCCATACGCTGGAGCGGGATGGCGAGCCGATTAAACTGACCCGCGCAGAGTATGAAATGTTGGTGGCATTTGTGACGAATCCGGGCGAAATTCTCAGCCGTGAACGTCTGCTACGTATGCTTTCTGCGCGTCGGGTGGAAAACCCTGACCTGCGCACCGTCGATGTGTTAATTCGTCGTTTACGTCATAAACTCAGCGCGGATTTACTGGTGACGCAACATGGTGAAGGTTATTTCTTAGCCGCTGATGTGTGCTGATAAAAATAGACCGGACGAAATCCCCCTGGTGACAGCGAGCGGCGAATATGTTCACGGTCGGCATTTTTCGGCGTCAGAACTAAAATCGGTGGGCTGACATTATCAGAAACCGATTGCCCCTGTAATTGCCTGATGGCCTGCTCAACCGCCAGTTCCCCCTGCCAGACCATTTGATCGCTGGCAGCCATAATCACTCTTCCCCGCTTCAGCCCGCGATACACCTGATGTGAAAGATAAAACGACACCACGGTAAGCGGCGTTTTCAGGTTACGCCCTTCCCCCATTGCCGCCTCTGCCGCAATGGCCGTTCCGGCAACGACGTCGATTTCTGGATGGCGTTCCAGCATCTCCTGCAACAGGTTACGCTGGATTTCAATATCGTTATCACCAAGCGCAATATCAACAATACGCACCGGGCTTCCGGCAATGGCTGCGCGAAAACCCTCGACCATCTCCTTACTGCCCCCGGCGTTATCGGGTCCGGGCATCAACAGCACATTCAGTGGTTTACCGTGCGCCCATTGCACCAGATATCGCCCCGGTTGATAGCCCATCTGAAACCAGGGCACACCAACGCGGCTTTTCACCTGGGGAGCATCAATAGCATTTACCAGTTCGATCACCGGCAGACTTGCTACCTGCTTTTGCAGGTCGGGAAATGAGGTCGTGCTACTACCGAGCAAAATGGCCTCTGCGCCCCACTGTTTACACTGGTCGATTTGTGCTTGCTGGGTAGCCAACTGGCTGTAGCCGCCTGCCTCCAGCACTTTTAAATCCACACCGTAGCGGCGAGCAGCCTCCTGCATACCATAGTTCAACGATAACCAATATGAATCTTTCAGGCTGGGATAAAGCGCGCACAGTTTCCATGCGCGTTTGGCTTTAAGCGGCGTAGAGGCTTGCACCGTGAAATGCTGCGCATCATGCCAGCGCAACAGGTTATCAGCCGAAAATGCCGGCAACATGAAAAGGGAAAGAAGTAAAAATAGCAGTACGCGCATGATAGCCTCATCAATAATAAGGCTTTATGCTAGATGCATTCCGCTTTGCGACTCAACCTTTTTCACCTAAAGTGCACCGACCGTGAATTTAACCCTGACCCGAAGACTCTGGATGGGCTTTGCCCTGATGGCGCTGTTAACCCTGACCAGTACCCTGGTGGGATGGTACAACCTGCGCTTTATCAGCCAGGTGGAAAAAGACAACACTCAGGCATTGATTCCTACCATGAATATGGCGCGCCAGTTGAGCGAAGCCAGCGCCTGGGAACTTTTCGCCGCGCAGAACCTGACCAGTGCCGATAACGAAAAGATGTGGCAGGCGCAGGGGCGAATGCTCACCGCACAAAGCCTGAAGATTAATGCGTTGCTGCAAGCGTTACGGGAACAAGGTTTTGATACCACCGCTATTGAACAACAGGAGCAGGAGATCTCCCGTTCGTTACGTCAGCAAGGGGAACTGGTGGGGCAGCGTTTGCAACTGCGCCAGCAACAACAGCAACTCAGTCAGCAGATAGTCGCTGCCGCCGATGAGATCGCACGCCTGGCGCAAGGTCAGGCGAATAATGCGACAACTTCCGCTGGAGCGACCCAGGCCGGGATTTACGATTTGATCGAACAAGATCAGCGTCAGGCTGCTGAAAGTGCACTCGATCGGCTGATTGATATCGATCTTGAGTATGTTAACCAGATGAATGAACTGCGCCTTAGCGCTCTGCGGGTGCAGCAAATGGTGATGAATCTGGGGCTGGAGCAGATCCAGAAAAATGCACCAACGCTGGAAAAGCAGCTCAATAATGCGGTGAAAATTCTGCAACGTCGGCAAATACGCATTGAAGATCCGGGTGTTCGTGCGCAGGTCGCAACAACGTTAACTACCGTTAGCCAATATAGCGATTTGCTGGCGCTGTATCAGCAGGACAGTGAAATCAGCAATCACCTACAAACTCTCGCACAAAATAACATCGCCCAGTTCGCGCAGTTTAGTAGCGAAGTCAGTCAGCTGGTCGACACCATTGAGCTGCGTAATCAGCACGGACTGGCGCATCTGGAAAAAGCGAGTGCACGCGGGCAATACAGCCTGTTATTGCTGGGGATGGTTTCACTTTGCGCACTGATTCTGATCCTCTGGCGCGTGGTTTATCGCTCAGTCACGCGTCCACTTGCCGAACAAACGCAGGCGCTGCAACGGCTGCTGGACGGTGATATTGACTCCCCTTTCCCGGAAACCGCTGGCGTACGGGAGCTGGATACCATCGGGCGGCTGATGGATGCGTTTCGCAGCAATGTTCATGCACTGAATCGCCACCGCGAACAGCTGGCGGCGCAGGTCAAAGCGCGTACAGCTGAATTGCAGGAACTGGTGATAGAACACCGACAGGCACGGGCGGAAGCAGAAAAAGCCAGCCAGGCAAAATCGGCGTTTCTGGCGGCGATGAGCCATGAGATCCGCACACCGCTGTACGGTATTCTCGGCACTGCTCAACTGCTGGCAGATAACCCCGCACTTAACGCCCAGCGTGATGATTTGCGGGCAATTACTGACTCTGGTGAATCGTTGCTGACCATCCTCAACGATATTCTCGATTATTCCGCTATCGAAGCAGGTGGCAAGAATGTTTCGGTCAGCGATGAGCCCTTTGAACCGCGCCCGCTGCTGGAAAGTACCCTGCAATTAATGAGCGGACGGGTGAAAGGTCGCCCGATTCGCCTGGCAACGGCAATTGCCGATGATATGCCGTGCGCGTTAATGGGCGATCCACGACGTATTCGTCAGGTTATAACCAACCTGTTGAGCAACGCCCTGCGTTTTACTGACGAAGGGTACATTATCCTGCGTAGTCGCACTGATGGCGAGCAATGGCTGGTCGAAGTGGAAGACAGCGGCTGCGGTATTGATCCCGCGAAACTGGCAGAAATCTTCCAGCCATTTGTGCAGGTAAGCGGCAAACGCGGCGGCACCGGGCTGGGACTGACTATCAGTAGCCGTCTGGCCCAGGCGATGGGCGGCGAACTGAGCGCCACCAGCACGCCGGAGGTTGGAAGCTGTTTTTGTTTACGCTTGCCGTTACGTGTTGCCACGGCACCCGTGCCAAAAACAGTCAATCAGGCGGTGCGTCTTGACGGTTTACGTTTGCTGTTAATTGAAGATAACCCGCTAACCCAGCGAATTACCATTGAGATGCTGAAAACCAGTGGTGCGCAGATTGTTGCTGTTGGCAATGCCGCGCAGGCTTTAGAGACACTGCAAAATAGCGAACCGTTTGCTGCCGCACTGGTGGATTTTGATCTGCCGGATATCGACGGCATTACGCTTGCCCGACAACTGGCACAGCAATATCCGTCGCTGGTTTTGATTGGCTTTAGCGCCCATGTCATTGACGAAACGCTGCGCCAGCGTACCAGTTCATTATTCCGCGGGATTATCCCTAAACCGGTGCCGCGTGAAGTGCTCGGTCAGTTACTGGCGCACTATCTCCAACTGCAAGTCAATAATGATCAATCGCTGGATGTATCGCAACTCAATGAAGATGCTCAGTTAATGGGGACGGAGAAGATCCACGAATGGCTGGTATTATTTACACAACATGCCCTGCCGCTTCTCGATGAAATCGACATTGCCCGCGCCAGTCAGGATAGCGAGAAAATAAAGCGTGCCGCGCATCAGCTAAAAAGCAGTTGCTCGAGTCTGGGAATGCATATCGCCAGCCAGCTATGCGCACAACTGGAGCAGCAGCCATTATCTGCCCCCCTTCCACACGAAGAAATTACACGCAGTGTTGCCGCTCTGGAAGCATGGTTGCATAAGAAAGACCTGAACGCGATTTGAATCAATATCAGCCAGTTAAGAACAACTAGAATAGTGGCATTTGGTATACAACTTAACGGACTGGCAAAATCATGGCAGAGAATAAAAGAACCCGCTGGCAGCGGCGGCCAGGCACGACGGGCGGCAAATTACCGTGGAATGACTGGCGTAATGCCACGACCTGGCGTAAAGCGACGCAATTATTACTGTTGGCAATGAATATTTATATTGCCATCACGTTCTGGTATTGGGTGCGCTATTACGAAACGGCAAGTAGCACGACATTTGTCGCCAGACCGGGAGGTATCGAAGGCTGGCTACCGATTGCCGGGCTGATGAATCTGAAATATAGCCTTGTAACAGGTCAGTTACCGTCCGTCCACGCCGCCGCGATGCTGTTATTGGTCGCTTTTATCGTCATCAGTCTATTACTCAAAAAGGCCTTTTGCTCATGGTTATGCCCGGTTGGTACGCTTTCTGAATTAATCGGCGATCTCGGTAACAAACTGTTTGGTCGGCAATGTGTCCTTCCCCGCTGGCTGGATATTCCTCTGCGCGGCGTGAAGTATTTGCTGTTGAGTTTTTTTATCTATATCGCGTTATTGATGCCCGCTCAGGCGATTCACTATTTTATGTTGTCGCCCTACAGCGTGGTGATGGACGTTAAAATGCTCGATTTCTTTCGTCATATGGGGACCGCGACATTAATCAGCGTGACCGTTTTGCTGATTGCCAGCCTGTTTATTCGCCATGCCTGGTGTCGTTATCTTTGCCCATATGGCGCGCTGATGGGCGTGGTTTCGCTATTGTCGCCGTTTAAGATTCGTCGCAATGCCGAAAGTTGTATCGACTGTGGCAAATGCGCAAAAAATTGCCCATCACGGATCCCGGTCGATAAATTAATTCAGGTACGAACAGTGGAATGTACCGGCTGTATGACTTGCGTAGAGTCATGTCCGGTAGCCTCAACATTGACCTTTTCACTGCAAAAACCTGCGGCAAATAAAAAAGCCTTTGCGTTGTCTGGCTGGTTAATGACGCTACTGGTTCTGGGGATTATGTTTGCGGTGATTGGTTACGCAATGTATGCGGGAGTATGGCAAAGCCCGGTGCCGGAGGAATTGTACCGACGCTTAATTCCACAAGCGCCAATGATTGGTCACTAAATTAGCAACAAGCGGAACATCACCTCGCACGGGGTGATGTTCACAAAATCACATTATTTTGATTTTGACATCATAACTTTCAAGCCCGGTCATTTTTTCTCGTGCGGTGAAGCGAATTTCAGAGACTTCTTTCCCTGTATTCTTGTTCAGCTCGGCGATTTTTTGCGCGATAAAGTCGGCGATTTCCGTTTCGGCTTGTTTTTTTAACTCTTCAATATTCACTGTTAACCTCTTCTGGTCTTAAAAGACAGCAACACGCCAGTAAGGTGTTGGTTCCCGGTACCCTGGTCAGGTAAGAAATGTTATAAGCCATCTCCCCGAAAGATTCAATAATCAACAGGTTATCGCTTACTATACATACAGCGTTGAAGAAAAATAAGGCAGATATAAAAAAGGCTCCACGAGGGAGCCTGATATTATTTTGTGAAATCCAGCGGCGCATGGTCAGTGCGTATTTGCAGCGCGACGTTATCAAAGGTGATCATCGTCGATTTACAAAAAATACACTTAGCGCCCAAAGGGTTTCGCTCCGTCACATCGAATGCCGATGTGCGGTACTGTGAACCATGACAACATGGACAGCGGAAATGGAGATGTTGAGTAATAATGGCAACCTTAGAGCGTAACAACGTTCGCTGCCGCGGGGCCACGTTGCCCCTGCTCAATAGAAAATTCAACTTTCTGATTTTCGTTCAGCGTGCGGAATTCATTGCTCTGGATGGCGGTGAAATGGACGAAAACGTCTTTGCTGCCATCATCAGGAGTGATAAAGCCAAAACCTTTATCTGCGTTAAACCATTTTACTAAACCAGTCATTTTATTAGACATATTTTACTTCCTTCATTTTGGGCCTTTCGGCAAACAGGGCTTTAATACAGAAACTACTTAGTGTTCAGGAGAGAGACTCAAAAGAAGGGGATAATGCCTGATAATGAGAACTGCTTTAGTAAACTACTTTGTATGCTGTCTGTCTTTCAAACCGACGCAGCTATTAACGCATGATAATTGAGATTAAGCAAATTTTATTTTAGCCGTCCGGCGGTCTTAAATATCGCTGGCTTTATTTTATTAACCCCGTATAGTGCAGCGCAGTATTTTCAGTAAGGAATTTGTTTGTCCCGTAAAATGACAGGAATTGTCAAAACCTTTGATCGCAAAAGCGGCAAAGGATTCATTATCCCCTCCGACGGTCGTAAAGAAGTTCAGGTCCATATTTCCGCATTCACTCCCCGCGACGCAGAAGTGCTTATACCAGGATTACGTGTGGAATTTTGCCGCGTAAATGGCCTGCGAGGACCAACAGCGGCAAATGTTTATCTCTCTTAATATGACGCTGCTTGTTTAAAGCTGACTGGTTTTATTGGAATAGTGAAATAGTCAACATCATACATTATAACATCAGTTACTTTTCCACAAAGAAACTAATCCATTTAAGCGAATATCTCTGCACCTAATAGTTATAAATGCCATTTAACAGCCAGTTATAGTACCACTTGAAACTATATTACCAACAATAATTAATAGCTTTCGTAACAATTTCCTTATCTTTAATTTGTATTTTGCTAAGATTTATCTTATGCTCACAAGTCGTATTTCCAGAGGGGGATAGTTAACAATCTTATATTTCCCTCTGCGCGCCTTTCCTACCCGCAGTATATAGTGCAAGCGGTATGAGGAAAGGGAGATTTCACAAGGATGTTATACTCAAAGTAGACAATCCTGATCTCAAGCGTACGTATTGTCGGTAATGACTCCAACTTATTGATAGTGTTTTATGTTCAGATAATGCCCGATGACTTTGTCATGCAGCTCCACCGATTTTGAGAACGACAGCGACTTCCGTCCCAGCCGTGCCAGGTGCTGC
>Ga0105173_1000122_pt1 | contig 15282 bp, 29 predicted proteins | sample Virmet3321_4155_FD_89708 | JGI IMG/M metagenome (GOLD analysis project Ga0105173, IMG submission 89708) | Marine viral communities from the Southern Atlantic ocean transect to study dissolved organic matter and carbon cycling - metaG 3321_4155 | ecosystem: Environmental > Aquatic > Marine >... | reverse complement strand
TATCTCCTGATAGGATTTCGTGGGTGTATTCAGCGTCGTTCATGTAGTGGGCTAACATCCTCAACTCTAAACCTGAGGCGTCGTGTCCGACTAGGGTATAATGATCTCTCGGTATAAACAGAGATCGCATCTCCTTCCCATACGGCACATGGTCTACGGCTTTCGGGATATTCACTACGGTGAAATGCCGCATCCTTCCGGTGTTGGTCCCACACGGATTGGCACCAGCGGGTAAAGTCTGATCGGGTCTCAACGATTTCAACCACCCTTCTATCTGTGAGCGACGATGCCTGCATGTCAATCTCTCCTTCACTTTAGTAGGTAAGTTACCTTCGATACCGTAGAAGTCTCCCTCTAGCTTAGGGGAGGTTCTATCTCCTGTCAGCTTAGAGTAGTTCCAGTTCTCCGGAACCCAGCCGTGTGATAGTAGGTAGTCCTTTACTTTTGCGACCGAACCAAGGTCAAAAGGGATAATATCAACACGAGTGAAAGGACCAGAACAATAACTAATGTCTTCCCGATAGCGCCTAGTATACTTACCAGTGCTTGTGAAAGGAGCCATAACAGTTGCTCCCCGCTGCTTGACTGTACTGGGAAGAGAGGGAACCAGCTCTCTATCAATTCCATCAATCTTGTGTGTAAGCTCTTCAATGAGGCTGTCAGCCGCTGGCTTATCAAAGTATATTCCATAATGCTCTTGCTCCGAGATTATCTTAGCGATCCTGTACTCTATGTCAAGAGCATCTTGCCACTCTTTTATCGGGGTCAGTTCAGAGGTAAGTGAATGATATGTGAGGACGTTGATTCCCACGTCTTCTTTGCAGCGATGTAACATATCGGGACTGAATACTGTCCAGTCCTCGTGTCCAGGTTTACCCTTGCCGACTCGATATCCCCAACATGCAAGGCTGTGAGGTCCACCCTTAGAGGTAAAACCAAATGGTTTGGGGCGATCTGGATTTGACAGACGTGACATAACCAGAGTGTCAGTGATCTTAACATTACTCTTTGGCTCCCAGCTCCATAGCTTCTTTAAGAGGGGTAGGTCGTAGTTCAGGATGTTGTGTCCGACTAATTCGGTCGCCTGATCCATAAAGGAGTACGTAGTTGTCTTGTTTAGTTCGCTTGTCCATTCGTACTTCTCCCCTGTATCTAAGTCCTCTGCACATATGCACCAGATCGTATCTGCTTCATCGTACAGCCCATTTGCTTCGAGGTCGAATACTAATCTTGACATGGCTTACCATCCCGCAAACCTCTTTGATAGGCTTGCTTCTCTAGCTCATGCACATCTGATAGAGACACATAGACATCGTCGTATTCGCCTTGGTAGTCAGTACCTAAGAAGATGTGATCATTATTATTACTCATCAGGTGTACCTCGTGAATCCGCACTTAGTGCAATATACTTTATATGACAGTCTTTCCAGACTTAAGTTCCCGCATTCGCAATAAGTAGTCATCTTTACTCTCCCCAGGCTCTTGGTAGGGCCATCTGCTTAGTATCTTACTATTGTCTTCTGGACGTCTTGCTGTACCTTTACCGCCGTGCCATTGTCCTCTCATTATCCAGGAGACTCCTCATTGTTGATATAGTCATAAGACCATCCGCAGTTATTGCACCAGTCGCAGTGAGTACTAGACTGTATATCTGGGTTGTTGCAACACGCTACACCGTATCCTGAATCACTCATCGGTTATCTCCTGAGCCTTTGATGACATCCCGCTCTTTACGGTCTGTAAGCTTCTCTATGTTCATCTGAGCAGCTTGAGAGAGGCTAAGGCCCTGAGTGTCTAAGCATGCTGTGAGTTGCCAGAGGACGTCTCCAGCCTCTTTAAGGACATCGTCAGTAGATACGCTGTCATAGTCACCACGGTAGAGCTTAGCAAATAGTCTAAGGAACTCTCCCACTTCTTCGGGTAAGCCTAGAAATGGGTAGACCTCATGCTTGAAATCAGCAAACTTCATAGCATCTATTTGGTACTGTTCTAAATCATTCATTTCTTAATTTGCCTATAGTTAGCCGGCTCTATAGTAGAGAGCATTCGTCCAGTTGTCTCATCGAACTTAAGGAAGCCAGCGCTACCTGTACGTCCAGTGAAGCGACACTTGAGGACTGTGAGTTCTGTAGTATTAGCACAGTGTATATCAGGGTGTTGTTGATTGCGGGACAGACCTATAACGTCCCAGGAGAGTTGCTTGATCGAGGCTGAGCCCCGCAAGTCATCTAAGGTAGGAGTGGCTCCCTCTTCGAACGATCGTCTAGAGGAGTCACTTTTCTTGAGATGCACCACCAAGAAGATGATTACACCAGTCTCTTTCACTAGCTTAGCTAGCTTAGTCATTATGGTATCTATTCTTTCTCTTTCCCCACCATCGCTTGCAAACTCAGAAACAATGATAGAAAGATGATCGAGGAAGATGATATTATGTCCGGTAGAGGTAAAGTAACGGAGTTTACTGAAAAGAGTATCGTCATCCATACCACCAAAGAAATCGTAGAGGGTAAAACGACCAGAACTAAATATCTCATCAAAGGCCTGCTTCTCAACTTCTGGAGTAACTTTAACATCTGGGAGGGTTATCCTTTTATTAAGGTGTAAAGACAGCATGCCACCAATAGTATCCCCTACGTCCTCCTCTAGTGCTATGTCAGCAATCTTGAAGTCGGTTGTTTGATAGTAGTGGTACTTGAGCTCTCGAAGGAACTGTGTCTTACCACAGCCTGAGCCAGAGGTGACTGTAATGATGGAGCCAGGCCTGCAACCGTATGTTTTCTCGGTTAATCCTGACATGGTGGAGGGGTATGGGTGACAGACAGAGTTGTTAGAGTCCTTATAGCGACTCCAGCAATCTCCTGCATCAAGGATGCCATCTGGTTGATACTTCTTAGCATTAGTGAGGACAGCCCATTTAAGGTCAGTGCCCTTACCTTTGACAAGCATCTCGTTAGGATCTTTCTCAGTGAACTTAGCAACGAAGACTTTACCAGCTAAGACTTTACAGACTTCTTGTGTTGCTTGCTTGCCAGGAGAATCCTGATCAAAACAAAGAACAATTTCATCGTAGCCGTCGATGAGATCCATATTTTCTGAGATGCTTCTAACCGCACTGCTGGACCCATGTGGGAGTGATACCACAGATGGTTCCCATGATATATTAGACTGTTCTTTAAGGACTTGGTATAGGGATAAGGCATCTAATTCGCCTTCAGTTATGAATAGTTTCTTTCCGGTGGGGTTTACAACGTTAGCTCCGAATAGTTCGACGTTCTTACAGTCGCCGATGGAGCGGAATGATTTGTCTGAACAGACACGTTGTTTAAATCCTGTTATGTCGCGATTCTTGGACATAGGATAGAGATGGAAGATAGGGGTTGACCCGTCTCTAGAGTCAAGCCCCACTCTTACACCATACCTCTCACAAGAAGCATGAGAGATACCCCTGCCGCTAAGTTCACGAACAGGGTGGTGTAAACATTCGTCAGTACTACTGATACTCAGTACATGAGACGGACCTCGAACAGTAGGTGTTTTCTTATGCTCAGTATTACTTCCCTCAACAGTGTTACTGCCCCGTTGATACGGGTCGTGGAAGTACTTACCACAAGAAAAACAGTGTGCATTATCGCCAGAACCATTCTCCCCTTCATAGATCTTATAGCCGCTTCTGCTGCCACAGTCGGGGTTCGGACACACATTAGATTCTAGTACCTTTCCCACAGCTGGTTCTCCTCATGTAGTTATTCTTCTTCTTCTACATAAGACTATGGGAATCAACACAAGTTCAATTCAATACACAAATATAACAGTATAATGTAACTATACCTTACTAAGTATTCGCAAGGATGCCACGTTGCAGTCTTTACTCCTAACACGGTGATGCTTTCTTAGGGAGATCGTAAAAAGACTACCAACCAAGCCTACAGAGGAAAGTATAGGAGGTAAGAGGATAAGTTTAGGATAGAAGTCTCTACCTTTGTTATCCTTTTCTCTATTGGACAACTTATTTCGTGTTTAGTTTCATCAACATGTATAGTTTTCATATGTATTCTCCTGTTAGATAGTACATAGATTACTTCCAGTCAATTACGACCGAGGGTACGATCTGGTCGACAGTTCCTTTAAACATAGGTGAGGTAAGCTCGATAACTTGACCTTCCAGACATATGCTATGATATTGACCTGCATGCTTAATTGCAAGGTGTATAAACTCCTTACATACTTCATCTAGCTTGGGGTTATACATAATGTAACCCTCCTACTTAGCTCTTAACAGACTGTACTTTAAGATGAGACTCTTTGTGTAAATCCCACCTTAGCGTACAGCCTGAGAGTACTAAGAAGTAATACAGGTATTACGCTTAACTATGCAGTACGAAATCCTTCGCAACTGCAAACAGGGCCGCAAAGAAGGCTGCGACTTTAGTCACAATACCTTTCAGTGCAGGCCATACCCATGGTAACTTTGCATTGACCATTACTAGTAATGCCGACGTACCATAGCTACGTGCAGAGGACACTGTGTCTACTGCGACGTGTTCGGCTGTATAGCCTTTGTAACGTAAGCAGCCCCATGCAAACTTAAACCATGCAATGGTACCGAAACGCAACCTCTTCTTTTCTTCTTCGGGCATATCAACCTCTAATGATATACATTAACTTGCGGATCTCCGTTGAGCAAGTGTTCAAACTTAGCTCGACGGGTCTTGAGGTATTCATTATGGTAATATCTACCCATAACAAACACCATAGTGCCTTTCCACGCATATGCGAAAGGGTAACTCAGGTTTGGAAACATGTATTCTCCTGGAGGGGGTTAGTTATCCTACCTTAATTGGCGTTTAAGGCAAGCTTGGCCTTCAGGTGTGTGTATTATCCGTCACCTTCATTTGAGGAGCTATTCCGGTTATCAGCTCCTCGTTCCCTTGTACCAGTGCGCTTAGGTACAGTGGTATTCATACACTTACTCCTGTGAGACGAGTACTAGCTTAATGAGATACGTTCTCATCAGTGGTTCCGTCGTCATCTTCGAAGCAATCAGCTTCCGTAAACAGCTCGTACTTTAACATGACTTTAGCAATCTCAACATTCTGCTTGTCCACTGGAATTGAACGTAATACCTCGTCGCATTCTGACAAGAGAGCAGTCGTATCACACTTAAAAGTTGGATACAAGCTGAGGAAGTCATTCTTAGCTGCTAACTTCACGGCGTAGTGCTGCATATAAGCCTCCTTTGGAGGAATACGGCTATAAATTAAGACGCTCCCCTAGAGTGAAATCAGTCATACGTGCGGACACATGGTCGAAGAAACCCACTATTTCATCACCAATAAACACAGGCACGGTACCTGAAGGGCACCGCTGGAGACAGGCGTTACGGACAATAGATGCCATCACTTCCTCCTCTGTCTGCTTGGGATTAGATTCATCTACACCCAGAGGACTGGGGGACGTAAGAACAATTGACTTGCTCCCGACTTCCGACCCGACCTTAGGCGCATTGCTAGTAGTCGGCGTTAAGGGTTCCGACTTGTGACGATCAATGTTAAACCAAGCACCTGCACTCAGACACAAGGTAACAATTACCGCCAGACCAAAGTATTTCTCAATGAAAAGCTTCAATTGAGATCTCCTTCATGACATTACATTTAGGATGAAGCCTAAGGCCCTCTATTCTAACCTCTCTAGTGGACCCGCTACAGTCCTATTACACCTTAACCCCAGACTGCTGGGAAGATATAAGCCCTTGGTGGTAGGCAGGCATACCCGTTGAGAGGTTAGGGATGAAGACCCTAGACTTCGTGTGGTAGTACATTTATAACCTGCCATGTCCTCATGCAGGGCCTTTCAGAGCTATGCACAGTTCGTTTGTGACAGATGTGATTACAAGCAACGGTTTTAAAGTACAGGTACTACGCAAGTAATCAGGTAGTCCTCAACCTATTGGTGTTAGGTTGGTTAGTAGTGAGTATAACCTCTACAGGTACTAGGGAAACGCTCAGCCCTAGTTCTGGCAATCTCTATTTTAAGTACCACAGGGCTTAAAGATGCTACTTAGATTGGAATCCATGTAGGGCAATCATCTTAGGATGTGACACTGCCCAGCTTACATACTAGCTGGTGCATTTCTTACCTACCATATCTCTGGCAGCTACCGATAGCTACCCAGCATTAGCGGGGTCAAGGAGTTGAACCTTGCTACTCAGAGGTGGAATGGCTGGCGTCGAACTTCAACTCTTGCAGTTGAACCTCAGCAGAGGCTTTAAGAGGCGTCACCTCACCAGTAGAGGACGAGTCAGTAGACGGCTGCTCATCAATGATGGTAGTCTCTGATCCAGCCTTGGGACTGACCTCAGAGACGTCATCTATTCTCTCTCGAGAGACCGCCGGCTCTCGTTCTTTCTCAGCGTGGCAGGCTGTTGCTCGAGCAACTACCTCACTCTTCTGGCCTACTGGGAAAGCCTTATTGATCGCTTTCTTACCCATCAACACAGTGGCATTGTGAAGATGGTCAAACAAGAAAGCTACCCCTAGGAGGAGCATCCCGCTCCCATACAACAGGTAGCTGGGGGCATTGCCCGCCATCTCTTCGAGAGCTACCTTTACACTATTACTTTTACTCATTACACGTCACTCCTTTCATCAGTTACACCACGGTAGGACACTATTGCGAATGCCCTACGATTGTGTTACTATTCCTCCCATTCCGACCCATTCATCATGCTACGGATAATACCTCCCAGCATCTCCTTAAAGAGGCAGAGCTCCTCAGTGGTGAGGTTAAGGACAATAGGGACGAACTCGCCATCCTTATTCTCAAACATCACCAGTGCAGGGCCTTCAGGTTTAGCATCGTCTCTAAGATGCTTAATAAGATGCTCGATATTATGATTACCACCAAACACCCCAGGTACTACGCCACCACCTTCTGTATCTTCAGCCATTAACCTTTCTCCGTAAAGAAGTGTAAGAACGCAAATAGTAATAGATCAGAACTGATAAGCACCGTCGTAACGATGATATCAAAGTTCTCCTTCTTAAACTCTAACATCCCTGACATATAGAGAAGGACAAAGCTAGCATTCAGCATGAGCGCTAGCATCGTAATCTGTATTGCCTTAGTTTTAACACGACACATTGTATGGTCTTCCCTCTCCATACTCTGACCCTTGCCTTTATTACGCAGTGTGGTCATACCTCACCTCCTCACCTTTAGGCTGCTGCTTTTTCCAGTTCGTTAATAGTATCGTTCAGAAGTTCCGTATTGACTATTCCAGAACCACAGTTGCAACAGTCACCGTCGGAATCTAACCCACCATTAAGGAGATCTTCCTCACACTCAAAGCACTCCTTCTCAAACTCACCCATACCACACAGCACCTTGACAGCAGCACTTAAGAACTTCTCACGCTTAAAGCGACGATGATTCTCGTAGATACTCTGTGTATGATCGTCATCATCGTAGATATTGAAACAGTTAGAAGTCTTGAGCTTGATCAATGTGTCGAGCGACACCAACGCAGTCAGGGTACGTAGTCGAGGTCGGTGGAAGATAGTGAATTCATCATCTACGGATGTCGTCCCCTGCGCAGCCTCTATCAAGCTTTCAGCATCAGTGTATGTCGGGTCACCCATACCGATAGAGCGGCCTGGCTTAAACCCGTTAGGTAGCTCAGTAATAGTATTTTCAAGATCCTTACCTAGAACAGCTTCAATACCTTTCATCAACTTCTTCATATCAACACCGAACTTAGGTGCGAATATGACATGATGAATATGTGCGGGAAGGTCAGAGCTGCGCTTCTTCTTAAAGAAGTTCACGCTGCCCATCGTAGCCCCGAAGATTGCTACCTTCGGGAGAAAAAGAATTAAATTTAACATAATAGCCTTACCTCTCTTCACTTAAGAAAAAGATGTGATCGCCCACTCTACCGGCAATACCTAACGTCTCACCCCACGACACAGTGTGTGTATTCCACAGGTTCCATGTCATGTAGTTAGTTGCACCACCGGTGCGGTCGAGAGGTTGCTGATGGTAGTACCACGTAACGTGAAACATAGCCTCTTCAAGGGCCATGCGGTCAGCAGTGTTGTGTATACGGCCTTTAAGGTAGCCGTACCACTCTGCTGGATCTTCTGGCATCCACGACTTTGCGGAGTTATACCAGCTGAACTGTAAGCGTTGCTTGACCACACCGCAGTATGTATCAGGCCACCGCTTACTTCTTACACGGTTACGTACCACATCTAATACCCAACGTTGTCCTAGTACAGATTGATCACGTGCCTCGTAGTATATGTTAACTGCTTGGCACATAATTTCTGCATTGTCGAACGGTGTTGGGGGACGTAAGACTAGCTGGCCTTTGGGAGCTCAGTTGCCTCAGTATCGGTGGAAACGATATCACGATACTTATCCTGCACATCCTTGATGAAGGTGCGGATATAGACCGTAACACGAGTCAGACCACTAACTTCATCAGTTTCAGTCTGTACTGTTATCGCTGCTGGTGCAATGACCTCAGCACTGGCTACTTCTTCTCCTGCATTAGCACGATCAACCAGCGTTAGCAATAGTAACGTAGCCAATGCGATGTAGCACACTTTCTTACAGAGAGCTGCAGTTTGATCAAATAACTTTTCCATGATTATATACCTTTAGTCGATAGCGAAGATGCTACCATTCATACTGCATTACAGCATGTAGTTAACAACTTCTTTATGAGTTCGGTGGACGCTAAGTAACAAGGCTCTATACATTGGCGCTGTAGTCCTTGGTATTACTCATTTGTCTAACTCCACCAATGTCCCTCTAGTCTTGGCTAAGGGCTTGGCTGTGTGTGAATCAACACTTCGGCTCTCGCATCAGGGTTACGACCTGAGTTTGCCCGCTAAACAGATAGCGCTTACCATTGCAACTGTTCGTCCTTACTATTTCGGAGACCCTCCAGACGGGATTGATATTCAGCGTCGGTCTCACCTTTTATACGATTCTTACCATGCCTACCTTTACCTTTGCCACCCTTCCCATTATCTTTGTGACGATAAGGGACGATAGTATCGGCTCCAGTAGATTCTACTACAACATCCTTGAACTGACCTAGCTCTTCAGAGAGGAATACAGAGCGTCCACCTTCCTGACCCTGAATATGCTTTTGACGGTCTGTAGTACCCTTTTGAGAGGCACGTGCATATAGTCGAGGATTTAATACCTTACTCCAAAGCTTTTCAGGCTTGGAGATACTGCTTAGATCTTTAGGCAACTGATTCAGATCAACTAGGAAAGGGTCACCTATTCCTTTGGTCTGGCCAGTACACCGGTCTACATCTTTCTTTTCGGACTTCAAATCTCTCTCAACAACAGTTCGTTCAGCCAAAAGCTTTTCAACTTTAGCGCAGAGTTTGTTAAGTTGTACATCAATACGGTAAAGCTCAGTATCAAGCTTATACCAGTCGTACCAAGAACTAATACAGAACATCGCCGGAATAGTCCGACGTCTTTGTAACCAAACTTCGCCGCCGTTAAGAATATGGTGGCGGACTAGTACTTTACTCATGATCATATCCTCAGTTGCTTAATCGATATACCCCCTACCACAGTGGCTTCTGAGCGCTCTGTGGTGGGCTGGTGAGAGGACACCAGTTACTGTGGACCAGACAGTAAAAGCCCCTGTGGGTCAATACAGGAGCTTCTAGGGGTATTATGAGTGTGCTATGATGGTAGTACAGGGGGCATTAACAGAGTTTCAAGCCTGCTGCCTTGTTAACCTCGTCTAACATGTCCGAACGACGCACTGACTCGAAACCTTGACCTGTTAAGATGCCAGTATTCGTAGTGCTGAATCCTCTACCGTGGAGAGTGGTAGGGATATCATTCGGATTGAACATTGCTTTCAGTTCTTTCTTAACCATTTCACGGAGACTAAACTCGATAGCTGGAAGCATATCTTGCACCGTTTTCTTCGCAGTATGCTCAGCAATGATGCGAGCAACTGATTGAGAGAAGTACATACCGTGTGAGAGGTTCTCAGATAACTCATCGATGGCCTCATCACTAGGGATATACTTTTGTTTCGGCGGTGCCAAGGCCTCGATCTTACGTGTAACCTTAGCCACGAATGCATCCCGTGGAGGACCGACGAGGATAAAGTTACAACCTAACTTCTTTATAGGCTTCTTTATAGGCTTCGGTGGAGCTAAAGGAACAAAGAAGGCTGGTTGTATACCTAACCGAGTATACAACTTAACTAGCGATTCGCCGCTACCTTCGCCATGCTTATGATAACGCTTCACTGCATGAAGATAACGCTTCAGCGGATTACGATACACATATTCACGACGGGGGTTGAGGACTTCGTGGTCTTTCAACCAAGCCTCAAAGCGAGTATATTCACCATGTTCTATGGCAAGGACTTCTTTAGGTATTTCTGAAGTCCATGGCACATTTGCATATAACATCTCTAGCCCAGAAGGCATAGGAAGCAACTGTACTGTTTCATTCTTACTGTTACGCTCGGTAGTTTTGCGGCTTTCTAGCCAAGAGTCGTATCGAACCAACTCACCCACATACCAAACCAAATCGTGAGTACCGAGACCAATCTGCTCATGGGTATCTTCATTCGCAGCAATGGAAGGATCTACCTGACGTTTGGGGCTAAGCATGCAGTTCTTATCTTGCCAGAACTCATACCGCTCCGCATCCCAATTAGCTGATTTCTCAGCATAATTCAGTAGCTCCATGATGGTAGGGCAGCGATCGCCATGCCAACCTTTCACAGGATTTGGATTCTCCCAAGTGGGAGGCATCGGTTTGGAAACCCGATCAGTTCTCTTCGCAGCCTGAGAGTTCTTAGTCGCAAAGGCGTAAACCTTGCTATAATCAACCTCAGGGTCGTACACACAAAAATTATTCTTCAGCGGTTCATCCTGTAAGGGATAAGCAGCTAGCCAAGACGCTAGCTCAGGGTTGATATCCTGAGAGAGTATAGAGTCTGGGAGATTTAACTCACGCTCTAGACCCGCTATCGTCATAGACCGACACTTAGGTGATAAGTGTTCCGGTATCGGTACGGTCTGTAAGTGACTAGTATTGGAGTTACTAATCGCTTTAGCTAAAGGTTTAATTTTCCCTTTTAGCACTGGCTTTGCCGCAGAATATTTCGGTTGGAGCATCATAGCTCTGTCCTCATTCTGTTAAGGTAAAATGTGTGACAGGTTCCTTTATTACGACTGGATGCCTGACTAATAGTCGATGCGTATACCATTTCCGCCACTTCCGTCTAGGAAGACGGGATTCGAACCCGCAGATATATCTTGTTGCTTTAATCTCTTGAGACCCCTAAACACCTAGCAGGATTTGAACCTACCGCCGCAACTAACGTGCCTTTGCGATAGCGTACCTCGGTATTCTGTCATAGTCAGGCAGTGGCCATCGTCACTGGAATCGAACCAGTATCGTTGTTTGTGTCTCCATTTGTTGTTAGTAGGATCAGTAGAAGTAAGAGACTAGCTTAGCTTACATAACACATGTAGTTAGATTTAGCATTATGATTTAGATCACTAGGTATTTGATGAATTACCCTACCTAATTGATGCTCAGAATGCCCCTCAGAGGCCCTAGGAAGCTCTCTGGCCAACGTTAGCGTCAGAGGTGGCTAAGACTTTACAAAGCTACGTTTATCGCGTTCACGGTGCTTATAAACCGGTGCTCAACAGCACACTTTCAGTGGAATACCACTCGCAGAGAGCACTTCTCCGAAGACTTCACCAACGTCGGATGCTACCTCCTCACTTGTGATGGTAGTATCTGAGGCATATTCAAGATGGCCTATCTCACTGCTAGTGGCGATTGCCACGCCCTCTACAACAGCTTTAATCCTTGTATACCGCATAACACTATCTCCAATAGTTTTTCGTAATACTGCCATACCACATCCATCTGTTAAGTATAAGAACAGATTTCATATCTAGTGGGTAGTAAGATCATACAGATTGGAATTCAGTACAACCAAGTCAGAGTACTCATTGAGAATACCCTGAGTTGATTACACAAATGCTCCTATAATAGTGGCCGATGAGCCAGGGTGCAGGATTGCACTGATGAGATAGATTGACACCAGCACACCGACGAATAGAGCTACCTTCCCGTAAGGAGGTTTCTCTATTCGAGGGTAGGGCGTTAGTAGACCTAGCTCGTCACTCCCGTCCGCATGGAAGCGGGGTATATCTGGCATCGACTTGTCCCGTCGCGCCACCGTCCCTGCGCGTATCGTTGCAGCCTCACTCTGGCCGATGGACTGTGGATCTTCAAAACCCTCATCGAAGGTCTTATAGTGCCGCCAGTTGATCGGTATGTCAGCACGGACACGGGGCATGTCAACACTTATGCGATCGTCTACCGTAGCGATAGACGTCTTCTTCTTAGAAGCTTTACTCTTTTTACGACTCATAACAACTACCTCTTAATAGGAAAGGCCATGCTTCATATTACGAAGGACGCCTAGGACTTTATGCGCACCAGAATCAGTGCATGAATGCTCGAAAGGAGTATCTCCATCAAGCATAGTGTTAGGACTTTTGAACCACTCAATTGCAGCTGTCCGATTACCGAAGACATCAATAGCAGCAGTTACGATTTCTTTATACATCAGGGACTCCATCTGAGTAAGATTCAACAAGAGCATCTATTACAAGCTCATCAGGCATTGGACACATTCTCAATAAGATGATATCTCCAACCATGAAACTACTGTTCCGCTGGTATTCAGCACACTTCTGACCGTGATACTCAAAGTACATTAAGATCACCACGACCACACCTACTGTGAAAGTCATACAACCTATAGCAATCACGTTACCTAGGCTGTAGATGAGTGACTTCTTCCAGACAGATTTCTTCTTTCTCATGGAAAGATACCTCTTTAACAATGACAGCTAATGCTTACCTCTAATGTAGTCAGAATATGATACGCAAGGGTCTGCTACTTTGGGGAGAGTCGTCCTCAATGAGTTGTAGTCAGGATCGTGGAAGTTTTCCAGAGGTGGGAGAGGGTTAAAAGGATGCGACTGTGATACAGTGCGGGGCTTAATCCAACGGGTTGAGGGGTTACGACCTATACCCCAATCACGATGAGGGTATGTAGTAGGTCGACGGGAGGTTACAAGTCGATGAGTGACGCATACTCTTCTACGACGGATGATGGTAGTCTTCATCCTGTAGCCCCTAATTGAAGTACTACCTTGGTAATTACTGACTTGCCTTGATAGAAGCCTAAGTATAATCTTCCATCTGTATGCTTGAATAGAGTACTTCTTTCTTCACGGTAACGGCACATAGTACCGATAGCACACCAGAGACCGTTATTTAAAGTACACACATCATATGTATGCTTTGTCATACCGTTAGTATACCGGAGGAAGTAAGTACGAGTGGGGTCTGCCTTTTCTAAGAGGATAGCGGCACAGAGTACCTCCTTTCCCTCACTTGTGTAAGATACTAGCTTAAGGTAGGCGTCTAGCAAGTAGTTCTCAGGGAGTAGTGACATACGATACATAGTCTGCATCGCACACCAGATACCACTGATAAGAGGCTTCTCGGTCAATTGCTCACCAGTTACGCCGTCATCCCCCTGATAACGACGATAGATATGGTACTCACGTCCCGGTAAGATACACATAGTGTCACCTCCAATTACATTAGATAGACAGAGTAGCGCTGACCAGTCTCAGGGCTACGTCCTAAGACATTGACCTGATGATGGATTACTCTACCGTGAAGATTGATGTTATAGACAAACGACTCAATCTCAACTAAGCCTTTAGCCTCAAACATATCAGCGAGAGCGATAGCAATACGCTTATAGATCTCATCGATCTCATCCGTCACAGCCAGCCCGACTTTACTAAAGTTCAAGTCTTCGGGACGGATATCAATATTGCGATTGTTGAACCGCGGTAAGTGAGTGAGTCTGCTGTCAAGCTTCAACGTACTAGTCATCGGAAGACTCCGTTTTATAACGACATAGGATCATAATACCTGTCTTGTTGGTACGTTTATGAGCATAGTAAGCCTCCAAGGTGTCTTCCTTGGCGATCTGACATGCAGCCATAGAGTCTTGAACAAACTCATGACGTGTCGGGGAGATGTAGCCACCGTCATCGTCGTAGACAAACATCATTACTACAAGAATTATAATCTTCATGATCCGATCCCCTTATCCATTACTGTTGATTTGCGCAAACGGGAAGTGCTGGCATCTATTGTCCGAGCTGAGATAAGTTCGGCACAGGCTGGACAAACAACTTTGCCACTGGGTAGTACAACCCAACGATTGAGATACTTATCGGCCTCTTGAGTCGAACTGACACAGAGATCACACTGATAGATCTTAACTCTATTAATCATAACTTCTTCTCCATATCTTCAACAAGCTCTAAGAGCATTGTGTAAGCCATCTCAAGACGCTTAACACCATGAGCAAGCTCCAAGATCGCGAGGTTGTTACCATTACGGACAGCCATAGAATACTGACGCTTCATCTCATGGAGATCAGACGCAGCTGAGTTGGTTGTCTTATGAAGTTCTCGAAGATGTATATAGGCCATTTTAACGATCCTTAGGTAAGTGTGTAGGGAATTCGTCATAACCACGATACAGTGGGTTATAACGATACTTATTAGAACGTGCCTGCTGCCGCCTGATGCTTAAGCAGTTGTAATCATCCGAACCATACAGCCACGTATCCTCACCGATCTCAGTAATGCCTCGAATGATGGTAGTACCACCTACCTTTGCATCCTCTATGAGAATACCAAGATCATGTACAGCAGCATGGTTATACAACATAGCGCGTTCTGTGACACGCCCCCTGCTATAGCATTTAGCTTCTTCATAGATCCAGCAAGTGTTAACCTGTGATAAGTTCCATTCAGATTGGACCCAACCACCTAAATCACCCTCCTTAACACCTTCACAGATGTCACGTAATGCCTTGATACGGTAGAGGATAGTACCGCACGGCAATTGGGTTATAATTCTAGTTAACTCATACTTATTATGAATATGTTTTTCTTTTACCATAGTGGCATCTCCTTTCTTCGGTAATAGGGTTTAGTAAATCCACAACATAAGCCTAGAGGGCACTGTGGCCGCACTCATAGCGATGAGTCTAGTACGTCTGCGTGGATTTAGTGAACTCTACTGATTGAACTTCGTAAGCTGCCGGAGAGGTCGCTCAACCTGTGAGGACTTCAGGTGCTTATCGCATGTCAGGGTCAGAC
>Ga0105173_1000100_pt1 | contig 18026 bp, 20 predicted proteins | sample Virmet3321_4155_FD_89708 | JGI IMG/M metagenome (GOLD analysis project Ga0105173, IMG submission 89708) | Marine viral communities from the Southern Atlantic ocean transect to study dissolved organic matter and carbon cycling - metaG 3321_4155 | ecosystem: Environmental > Aquatic > Marine >... | reverse complement strand
TATATTACGCTTTCCTCTTTCAGAGTCAACCCTGAATTTCAGGATTTTTCTCTTCAACCGAACCGGCTGTTTGTGTGAAGTGATTCACATCCGCCGTGTCGATGGAGGCGCATTATAGGGAGTTCTCCGCAGGCCGCAATAGAAAAATTGCAGAAAAATGACTGACTGCTGCATTCCCCAGCAAAAGCCCGCTTTATACCTTTTTACGCACAGAGTTATCCACAATCATCAATGTAATTTCTGTATTTTGCCCACGGTAACCACAGTCAAAATTGTGATCACCATTGAAAGAGAAAAATTCGCGAGCGTTGCGCAAACGTTTTCGTTACAATGCGGGCGAAAAATAAGGATGCCCCGTTAGGGGCGTTAGCTGAGTTTTTCGCGAAAAATTCAGCTAACGCTCTCTGTAATAGTCAAATCCAGGGGATTTACCATGCAACAACGTCGTCCAGTCCGCCGCGCTCTGCTCAGTGTTTCTGACAAAGCCGGTATCGTCGAATTCGCCCAGGCACTTTCCGCACGCGGTGTGGAGCTGCTGTCTACAGGGGGCACTGCCCGTCTGTTAGCAGAAAAAGGTCTGCCGGTAACCGAAGTTTCCGATTACACCGGTTTCCCGGAGATGATGGATGGACGCGTGAAGACCCTGCATCCGAAAGTACATGGTGGCATTCTGGGCCGTCGCGGCCAGGACGATGCCATTATGGAAGAACATCAGATCCAGCCTATCGATATGGTGGTTGTTAACCTGTATCCGTTCGCCCAGACCGTGGCCCGTGAAGGTTGCTCGCTGGAAGATGCGGTTGAGAACATCGATATCGGCGGCCCAACGATGGTGCGCTCCGCCGCCAAGAACCATAAAGATGTCGCAATCGTGGTGAAGAGCAGCGACTATGACGCCATTATTAAAGAGATGGATGACAACGAAGGATCGCTGACGCTTGCAACCCGTTTCGACCTCGCCATCAAAGCCTTCGAACACACTGCCGCCTACGACAGCATGATTGCCAACTACTTCGGCAGCATGGTTCCGGCTTACCACGGTGAAAGCAAAGAAGCCGCCGGTCGCTTCCCACGCACGCTGAACCTGAACTTCATTAAGAAGCTGGATATGCGTTACGGCGAGAACAGCCACCAGCAGGCTGCCTTCTATATAGAAGAGAATGTGAAAGAAGCCTCCGTTGCTACCGCAACCCAGGTTCAGGGTAAAGCCCTCTCTTATAACAACATCGCCGATACCGATGCGGCGCTGGAGTGCGTGAAAGAGTTCGCCGAGCCGGCATGTGTGATTGTGAAGCACGCCAACCCTTGCGGCGTGGCTATCGGCAATTCCATTCTTGATGCTTACGATCGCGCGTACAAAACCGACCCAACCTCCGCATTCGGCGGCATCATTGCCTTTAACCGCGAGCTGGATGCGGAAACCGCACAGGCCATCATTTCTCGTCAGTTTGTCGAAGTGATTATTGCGCCGTCCGCCAGCGAAGAAGCCCTGAAAATCACCGCCGCCAAACAGAACGTACGCGTTCTGACCTGCGGTCAGTGGGGCGAGCGTGTTCCGGGCCTCGATTTCAAACGCGTGAACGGCGGTCTGCTGGTTCAGGATCGTGACCTGGGGATGGTCGGTGCGGAAGAACTGCGCGTGGTGACCAAACGTCAGCCGAGCGAACAGGAACTGCGTGATGCGCTGTTCTGCTGGAAGGTGGCGAAGTTTGTGAAATCCAACGCTATCGTCTATGCCAAAAACAATATGACTATCGGCATTGGCGCGGGCCAGATGAGCCGCGTGTACTCCGCAAAAATCGCCGGTATTAAAGCGGCCGATGAAGGCCTGGAAGTGAAAGGTTCCTCGATGGCTTCTGACGCGTTCTTCCCGTTCCGCGACGGTATTGATGCCGCCGCCGCTGCGGGCGTGACCTGCGTAATCCAGCCTGGCGGTTCTATCCGTGATGACGAAGTGATTGCCGCCGCCGACGAGCACGGTATTGCGATGCTCTTCACCGACATGCGCCACTTCCGCCATTAATGGAGCAATAGATGAAAGTATTAGTGATTGGTAACGGCGGGCGCGAGCACGCGCTGGCCTGGAAAGCGGCCCAGTCGCCGCTGGTTGAGACTGTTTTTGTTGCTCCGGGTAATGCAGGCACTGCACTGGAACCCGCGCTGCAAAACGTTGCTATTGGCGTGACCGATATCCCGGCGCTGTTGGATTTCGCACAAAACGAAAAGATTGATCTGACCATCGTCGGCCCGGAAGCGCCGCTGGTGAAAGGCGTGGTCGATACCTTCCGCGCCGCCGGGCTGAAAATCTTCGGCCCAACCGCAGGTGCGGCCCAACTGGAAGGCTCAAAAGCGTTTACCAAAGATTTCCTGGCCCGCCATAAGATCCCTACGGCGGAATACCAGAACTTCACCGAGGTAGAACCTGCGCTGGCGTATCTGCGTGAGAAAGGCGCGCCAATCGTCATTAAAGCGGACGGTCTGGCTGCCGGGAAAGGCGTTATCGTGGCGATGACGCTGGAAGAAGCGGAAGCGGCTGTTCACGATATGCTGGCGGGCAACGCTTTTGGCGACGCGGGTCATCGCATCGTTATCGAAGAGTTCCTCGATGGCGAAGAAGCGAGCTTTATCGTGATGGTGGACGGCGAGCATGTGCTGCCGATGGCTACCAGCCAGGATCACAAACGCGTAGGCGATAAAGATACCGGACCAAACACCGGCGGGATGGGCGCTTACTCCCCCGCGCCGGTAGTAACCGATGACGTTCATCAGCGCACCATGGAACGTATTATCTGGCCAACCGTGAAAGGCATGGCGGCGGAAGGCAACACCTACACCGGTTTTCTCTACGCGGGCCTGATGATCGACAAACAGGGCAATCCGAAGGTTATTGAATTTAACTGCCGCTTTGGCGATCCGGAAACCCAGCCGATTATGCTGCGCATGAAGTCCGATCTGGTTGAGCTCTGCCTGGCGGCCTGTGAAAGCAAACTGGACGAGAAAACGTCCGAGTGGGATGAACGCGCTTCTCTCGGCGTGGTGATGGCTGCGGGTGGATATCCGGGTGATTACCGCACCGGTGACGTGATCCACGGCCTGCCGCTGGAAGAAGTGGCAGGCGGCAAAGTGTTCCACGCGGGCACAAAACTGGCGGATGACGAGCAGGTAGTGACCAACGGCGGGCGCGTACTGTGCGTCACCGCGCTGGGTCATACCGTGGCAGAAGCGCAGAAACGCGCCTATGCCTTAATGACCGATATCCACTGGGACGACTGCTTCTGCCGGAAAGATATCGGCTGGCGCGCTATCGAACGCGAGCAGAACTAACGCGACAGTTTTGCCAATAGCGTTTTGCGCGTGATCCCTAACTGACGGGCGGCTTCGGTTTTGTTGCCGCCCGTTTTCTCCAGCGCCGCCAGAATCACCTCTTTTTCCACTTCCACCAACGGCTGAATATCCTGACTTTGTCCCAGCGGGATCGGCGTACTGGCAATCGCCAGCGGCAGCTCGCGTTCGGAAATATATTCCCCGGTCAGCAGCACCACTGCCCGTTCCACCGCGTTTTCCAGCTCACGAATATTTCCCGGCCAGTCGTAATGAATCAACAGATCCATCGCCTGGGGCGTAAAACCTTTTACCGCCTTGCGATTACGCTCGGCAAAGCGCTGCAGAAAATGGCCAGCCAGCAGAGGGATATCTTCCCGCCGTTGCCGCAGCGATGGTACTTCAATCGCCACCACATTCAGGCGATAGTAGAGATCCTGGCGAAAACGCCCGGCATTCACCTCTGCGGCAAGATCGCGATGGGTCGCCGCAATCAGCCGGACATCAACCGAGATAATCTGGTTGCTACCGACACGCTGAACTTCGCGCTCCTGAATCGCACGCAGCAGACGCACCTGCATCATCGGCGAGATATCGCCAATTTCATCGAGAAACAGCGTGCCGCCGTCCGCCTCAACAAAGCGCCCTTCCCGGCGTTTATCGGCTCCAGTAAACGCCCCTTTTTCGTGACCGAACAATTCAGATTCCAGCAAGGATTCGTTGAGTGCCGCACAGTTGAGCGTTACCAGCGGTTTTTCGCTACGTGCGCTACTGGCGTGAATCGCCCTGGCGACCAGCTCTTTACCGGTGCCGGAATCGCCGTGGATCAGTACCGTGGCTTCCGATGGCGCGACGAGGGCGATTTCACTGAGCAGGTGTTGCATCGCCGGGCTTTTACCGACCATACCGAACTGGCTGGCAGTCACCGCAGGTGTTTCAGCATCAATACTGTGCGTATGCGCGAGCGCTTTTTCCAGCGTCGCCTGTAGGTTATCGAAATCCAGCGGCTTGATGAGATAATCCAGCGCCCCAGTTTTCAGTGCCTCTACCGCCGTCTCGACGCTGGAGTACGCAGTCATAATCAGCACCGGAATTGCCGGGTTTAACGCTTTGATCTCTTTCAGCGTGGCGATGCCGTCCATCTCCGCCATTCGCACATCGCAAAGCACAAGATCAAAAACCTGTTCCCGCACCTGCTCCAACGCCTGTCGCCCGCTGTTCGCCAGCGCGACGTTATAGCCCCAGCCGCGCAGTAAAGCCTGCAAAATAGTGCAGTGGCTAATGTCATCATCCACCACCAGAATATCGATATTATCGTGCGTCATCCTTGTGGGTCCTTACGCGTAATATTGACCGGAAGCCAGAGGGTGAACGTTGAGCCTTTTCCCTCCTGGCTTGCGACCTGAATTGTACCACCGTGTTGTTCAACAATATTATGCACGACCGCCAGCCCCAATCCGGTGCCTTCGGCTTTAGTGGTGAAGTACGGAGTGAAGATGGCATCAAGCTGATCTGCCGCAATTCCCTTACCGCTGTCGGTAACGCTGATTTTCACGCCCGCGCCGCTTTCGCTGGCCGTCACGCTAATCACGCCATGCTGACCAATCGCCTGAATAGCATTGAGATAGAGATTCAACAGGACCTGAGTCAGCCTGTCCGGGTCGGCCTGAATTTCCGGTAATGTGTCGTTGGCGGTAAAGCGTAACTGGATCTCCCGGCTGTTTGCATCCTGACTTACCAGCTGTAATGAGTGGTTAATCAGCGTGTTGAGATCCACCGCCTGCAAAGCCAGATGCGTTGGCTTAACCAGTTCCAGCAACTCGCTTACCACGCGGTTTAAACGGTCGGCCTCTTTCGCCATCACCTGCGCCAGTTGATGCGCTTCTCCCCCTGCAGGCGCGCGCTCGGCAAAGTATTTCGCCAGTCCTTTAATCGAGGAAAGTGGGTTACGGATTTCGTGGGCAACGCCTGCCGCAAGATGCCCCAGCGCCACCAGCTTCTCTTTGCGCTTCATTTCATCTTGTAGAAGCTGGCGCGAGCGCAGATAGCGGCGATACCAGAAGAATGACAATACGCTTGCCAGCAAGACCGTCGCCAGGGCGAAGAGGATAATCAGGGTATTGCGCTTTTCCCCACTCTGGGTTGCAACCAGATCACTGGCATCAACGGCGATAAAAATAGCCTGTTGTGCATCTACTTGTGGCACAGCTTTGCCGTTACAGCGCGGCATATTGTGCATTCCATGCCGCCAGGGCGCTGACATTGGCTGGAACAAACGATAGACCTCAAGTGCAGGCGTAGTTTCCGTTTTCCCAAGCAGCCGCCAGCGGGAGTTTTCCTCTGGCTTTAATTTCTGCATTTCATCCGGCGAATAGAGCGCACGCCCGACCTTATCGGGGTCGCTATGAAGAATAATGATGCCCTGCGCATCGGTGACTGCGAACCACAACACTCCCGGCTGTCCCGCCATCTCTTCCAGAAGCGCCTGTTGCTGTACATGGTGCATTCGCATCCCCATCCCTACGCGGCTTCCCGACTCCAGAGCGCGGATAAGCACATTACCTTTTTCCAGTAATGCCTGGCGGTCTGCCTCGCTTGCCCGCCCATAATCACGAATCACAGTTACCGCAAACAATCCCACCAGCCCAACAATGACCACGGGGAGGATCGCGCTTAACCATTTAGCTAAGGAGTCTTTAGAACGTTGCATAAAACGCATCTTCTTCTTTGCCTGCTCATCCCTTTCTGACAGCAGAAATCATGCCATCTTTTATCAGCGCTTACCCTGCGCTGTAACACAAAGGCTTAAGTTTCAATGAGTAAAAATGACTCGCTACCCGCAGCAGGCGAGTCATTTTTACTCGTTTATCATGCCAGATTACCCGTCATATCAGCGTTTCATCGTTGGCACGGAAGATGCAATACCCGAAGTAAGACAACCACTGGAGGATTAACCATGAAACGGAACACGAAAATTGCCCTGGTAATGATGGCGCTTTCAGCAATGGCGATGGGATCGACATCTGCATTTGCTCACGGCGGACACGGTATGTGGCAGCAAAATGCCGCGCCTTTGACCAGCGAACAACAGACAGCGTGGCAGAAAATCCATAATGACTTTTACGCTCAAAGCAGCGCACTGCAACAGCAACTGGTGACGAAGCGTTATGAATACAATGCCCTGTTAGCCGCGAACCCACCGGATAGCAGCAAAATTAACGCGGTCGCCAAAGAGATGGAGAATTTGCGTCAGTCGTTAGATGAGTTACGGGTGAAACGAGATATCGCGATGGCTGAAGCGGGTATTCCGCGCGGAGCCGGAATGGGCATGGGCTACGGCGGCTGCGGTGGTGGCGGTCATATGGGTATGGGCCACTGGTAAATCAGAACGTTTTCTCGTTGGGTTGCCAGCGACAGAAATCAGAGTTTGCCACTAACAGTAATTGCGAACCTTCGGGCGCTTCCAGCCATGCCACGCTGACATCAACAGAAGAGCGGCTCTGGCGGCGCTCGATATGCGCTATCGCCTGCGAATCTAAATCAGGTTTAATGGTTTGCCCTTCGCAGGTGGTCACGGTCTGTTCCATCGCATGCCAGCGCCCCTGGCGCAGCACGACTCTCCCCTGACGTAAGGCATCGCTAATCTGGCGGATCTGATCAGCACGATAACGGTATAAATCGATTTGGTCGTTAGAAAGCTGCTGCTTTTCCCCATCGGATTCACGTTGCATAAAGCTCAGATCACCGCGATCGTCAAAACGCGCGCGAATATTCACCGGCGGTTTGCTGTAAACATTGATATTGATGAGCGTGAGGTTATCGCCCTGCCAGCGATACTCTCGCGTCGTGGTATCGCCACTGCGCCACGGGCTAAACACGGCAAGCAGATGCACATTATCGCCGCTGTCTTTTCGCCAGATGCGTACCGCGCCCTGGTCTTCAGCAAATCCACTGGCGGTAAAGGGAGGAAGTGAAGAGTTATGACTACAGGCAGTGAGAAGCAGAGCGCCAGCCAGCATCAATGATCGACGCCAGAAAGACAAAAGGGGTGAAACCACCCCTTCGTTAAAACTGTTCACTGCCACGCAATCTTACTTAACTGCGTCTTTCAGTGCCTTGCCAGAAACAAATGCCGGTACGTTAGCTGCGGCAATTTTGATTTCTTTACCGGTCTGCGGGTTGCGGCCAGTACGCTCAGCGCGGTGGTTCACTTTGAAGGTACCGAAACCAACCAGTTGTACAGCATCGCCTTCTTTCAGAGACTCAGTAATTGCAGCCAGAGTGGACTCCAGAGCAGCTTTAGCCTGGGTTTTGGACAGTTCTGCTTTCTCTGCAATTACATCAATCAGTTGAGTCTTGTTCATAAGTTATCCTTACAATGTGTTTATCGCTTGCTAAGCATCGAGTGCGACGGAAATGCCAGAATAGCACTCTCCTGCATACACGCACCGATAGCCACTTTTTTTCGCCCCCCAAATGTAGACCAGACGGGGGGCGAAAGGGAAGACTCCAGGTACGACAAATCAGGCGTTAAATCACGTTTTCTGGTCTTATTGCTGAAAAATTATACCAATATTGCTCTCACCCGCCTCACGCAGGTCTGCCCTAAGGCCTTTTATCAGCTCGATATCGCGTTCTTCGCACTCAGCTAAAAGTCGGAATATTTCCCACTGAATGTCCCATTCTTGCTCTACAGCTGGGTTTTCTTTAAGCTCTTCATCGCTCATTTCGCGACCAGCCTGAGTCATTTCCAGCATCGCAACGGTCGTGATGGAGGTCTTACTCACTTCCACCGCGTGTTCGAGCGTTTCACCACTCAAACGCGAATGGACCAGTTCACTTAACGCCACGCAGGCATCGATTGCCGGATAAACGCCGTACAGATCGAAATCGTCGGCTGAAGGAATCGCTTCTTCAAATTTCTCCAGTTGGCTGTCGAAATTTACTTTTGCGTCTTTAACGGTCAGCGTTTCCCAGATGAGATCGAGAATGCGACGGTAAATTTGCCCATCACCAAAACCGGTTTGCTGGCAGAACATGGCGTAATTGGGGTACATGCGTTCGCATAAGCAAGCCATGAAAGTGACATGCTGCCAGCTTTCCAGGCGCTCCAGACGCAGATGAATTGGGTTTTGTAACATGTTGAGTTCTCAAATACGGAAATTATCCGCAGTTTACCTGAATTAGGGCTGATTTGCTGTATAGCGCACGAACGCCGGACGTTCCGAGGCCACCGCGTCCGCCCAGCGCGTTGGCTCCGGCAGACGATAGCCTTTCATGCAGCGTTGTACCCACGCCAGCGCGCTGTCCACGCTGACCCGATGGCCGGTAGCGATAAACAACGGGTTACAGCGCGCTTTGCTGCGCCAGACCCAGGCCAGCTGCTCGCCTTTATCCATCAGTGGGGCCAGCGCGCCCGGTTCGCTGGAGAGCGGTTCGAATTTACCGCAGAGCCGTTTTTTCGCCACGCCAATGGTCGGCACATCCACCAATAAGCCAAAATGGCTGGCGACGCCAAGACGGCGAGGATGCGAGATCCCATGACCATCGACAAACACTAAATCCGGCTTTTGCGACAGCATCTCCCACGCTGCCAGCAGCGCAGGATATTCGCGGAAGGAAAGAAAACCTGGAATGTAAGGCATGGTGGTGGCGATGCGGGCAACTTTATACTCGACCAGCTCAAGCGAGGGATATTTCAGCAGCACCATCGCCGCTCGCGTCACTTCTCCGCCCTGCTCAAACCCGACATCGGCTCCGGCGATCAGATCCGGTGGATCTTTATCGAGTCGATCCTCGCGGATCACAGAAGAAGCCAGTTCGATTTGTTGAGCGCGTAATGACGCGAGATCCATAATCACTCCTTAGCGGTGATACTGTTCAGACAGTCGATGCACTGCCTCCACGAACACGCCAGCATGTTCTGGCGGCACATCCTGATGAATGCCGTGACCAAGGTTAAAGACATGACCTTCGCCGTGACCGAAACCTGCAAGTATAGTCGCTACTTCTTCTTCAATGCGGGCAGGCGGCGCGTACAGCATCGACGGATCCATATTACCCTGCAACGCGACTTTATTGCCCACACGGCGGCGCGCATCGGCGATGTCCGTTGTCCAGTCGAGGCCCAGCGCATCGCAACCGGTTTCTGCCATGGCTTCCAGCCACTGTCCGCCGCCTTTGGTAAACAGCGTGACCGGTACGCGGCGACCGTCGTTTTCACGCAGTAAACCATCAACAATTTTATGCATGTAATAGAGCGAGAACTGTTGATAATCGCGCCCGGTAAGCACGCCGCCCCAGGTGTCGAAAATCATCACTGCCTGAGCACCGGCTTTAATCTGCGCATTCAGATACAAAGTGACGCTTTTCGCCAGTTTATCGAGCAGAGCGTGCAGCGCCTGCGGATCGGCATACATCATTTTTTTGATCACGGTGAAGGCTTTGCTGCTGCCGCCTTCCACCATGTAGGTCGCCAGCGTCCACGGGCTGCCGGAAAAACCAATCAGCGGCACTTCGCCTTTCAGTTCGCGACGAATGGTACGCACCGCGTTCATCACGTAACCCAGTTCATCTTCCGGGTCCGGAATTGGCAGTTTATCGACGTCAGCTTTGCAGGTGACTGGCGAGGTAAAACGCGGACCTTCTCCGGCTTCAAAATAGAGCCCTAACCCCATCGCGTCCGGCACGGTGAGGATATCGGAAAAGAGGATCGCCGCATCCAGCGGGTAGCGACGCAGCGGTTGCAAAGTCACTTCGCACGCCAGCTCGGCGTTTTTGCACAGCGACATAAAATCGCCTGCCTGGGCGCGCGTGGCTTTATATTCCGGTAGATAGCGACCCGCCTGGCGCATCATCCATACTGGAGTGACATCAACGGGCTGGCGCAGCAGCGCCCGCAGATAACGATCGTTTTTAAGTTCGGTCATTTTGGCTGTTCCTTAGTGCGTCAGGCGGTCAGTGTATCATCACTCATACTCTGCCCGACACATCGCCACCGTATCTTCTATCAGACGGCGCGCTACGGTGCCGGGCGGCGGGAGTAACGGCAAATCGTCATAGCGATACCAGTTCGCCTCGAGCAATTCTTTCGGGTCGATCACGATGTCGCCGCTGTCATATTCCGCCATAAACGCGGTCATTAAAGACTGAGGAAACGGCCACGGCTGAGAAGTCACGTAACGCAAGTTTTTAACTTTAATTCCGCTCTCTTCCATCACTTCCCGCGCGACTGCCTGCTCGAGGGTTTCGCCCACTTCGACGAATCCGGCAAGTACTGTATGGACACCGTTACGATGGCGGGTATGCTGGGCGAGGAGGATCGAATCATCGCGACGGATGGCAACAATAATGCAGGGGGCGATTTGCGGGTAGTAACGCTCACGGCAATGGCTGCACAGCATCGCCCATTCGGTTTTGCTCGGATACATTTCATGCCCGCAGTAACCACAGTATTTATGCGATCGGTAAAACTCCGCCAGTTGTACGCCTCGTCCGGCCAGTTGAAACAGCCCAACATCGAGATCAATGACCTGACGTACCGACCCCATATCGTGACGCCGCTGCTGTTGTACTAACCAAACAGGTTCCCCCTGCCATTCGCCGATTTGTAGTGCGCGCTGACCCACAAGATCGAAATTTGCCGCTTCGCCATATGGCAATTCTCCCTTCGGCAACCATAATTTTTGTTCATGGCTGACGACCCACCAGCCGTGATCTAATTTTTCAATTATACGATCCATAGCTCTTGCACTACCTTTGCATCACTGGCATGTTTAACATGGTTTTTACATTTCTCACTGAGCAGTTTTTGAATACAAACTTGCGGAGTCAATCATGCTTAACCAGCTCGATAACCTGACGGAGCGCGTCAGAGGAAGTAACAAACTGGTTGATCGCTGGCTACATGTACGTAAGCATCTGCTCGTGGCTTACTACAATCTGGTTGGCATTAAGCCTGGCAAAGAATCGTACATGAGGCTAAACGAAAAAGCCCTTGATGATTTTTGTCAGAGCCTGGTCGATTACTTGTCTGCCGGACATTTCAGTATTTATGAGCGCATTCTTCATAAGCTGGAAGGCAACGGGCAACTCGCGCGCGCCGCGAAGATTTGGCCGCAACTCGAAGCCAATACTCAACAGATTATGGATTACTACGATTCCAGTCTGGAAACCGCCATCGATCATGATAATTACCTTGAGTTTCAACAGGTTTTATCTGACATCGGCGAGGCGCTGGAAGCGCGCTTTGTGCTGGAAGATAAGCTGATTCTGCTGGTGCTTGACGCCGCCCGCGTCAAACATCCTGCTTGAGTTCTGCGCTGTTAACGCGTAATTTACATTCAATGCCCCATTTGCGGGGCTAATTTCTTGTCGGAGTGCCTTAACTGGCTGAGACCGTTTATTCGGGATCCGCGGAACCTGATCAGGCTAATACCTGCGAAGGGAACAAGAGTTAATCTGCTATCGCATCGCCCCTGCGGCGATCGTCTCTTGCTTCATCCGTCGTCTGACAAGCCACGTCCTTAACTTTTTGGAATGAGCTATGTCTGCAACAAAACTGACCCGCCGCGAACAACGCGCCCGGGCCCAACATTTTATCGACACCCTGGAAGGCACCGCCTTTCCCAACTCAAAACGCATTTATATCACTGGCACACACCCCGGCGTGCGCGTGCCGATGCGTGAGATCCAGCTTAGCCCGACGCTAATTGGCGGTAGCAAAGAACAGCCGCAGTACGAAGAAAACGAAGCGATTCCGGTCTACGACACCTCCGGCCCGTATGGTGATCCGCAGATTGCCATTAACGTGCAGCAAGGGCTGGCAAAACTACGCCAGCCGTGGATCGATGCGCGCGGCGATACCGAAGAACTTACCGTGCGCAGTTCCGATTACACTAAAGCGCGGCTGGCAGATGATGGCCTCGACGAACTGCGTTTTAGCGGCGTACTAACACCAAAACGCGCCAAAGCAGGACGCCGTGTCACCCAACTGCACTACGCCCGCCAGGGCATCATCACGCCGGAAATGGAATTCATCGCCATCCGCGAGAATATGGGCCGCGAGCGCATCCGTAGCGAGGTTTTACGCCACCAGCATCCGGGAATGAGCTTTGGCGCACATCTGCCGGAAAATATCACTGCGGAATTTGTCCGTGATGAAGTTGCTGCCGGACGTGCGATTATCCCGGCCAACATTAATCATCCGGAATCGGAGCCGATGATTATTGGTCGCAATTTCCTGGTAAAAGTTACGCCAATATCGGCAACTCGGCGGTCACCTCTTCCATCGAAGAAGAAGTGGAAAAGCTGGTATGGTCCACGCGCTGGGGAGCGGATACGGTGATGGATCTCTCCACCGGTCGCTATATTCACGAAACCCGCGAGTGGATTTTGCGTAACAGCCCGGTGCCGATCGGTACAGTGCCGATCTACCAGGCGCTGGAGAAGGTTAACGGGATCGCCGAAGATCTTACCTGGGAAGCGTTCCGCGACACGCTGCTGGAACAGGCCGAGCAAGGTGTGGATTACTTCACTATCCATGCGGGCGTACTGCTGCGCTATGTGCCGATGACCGCGAAACGCCTGACCGGTATCGTCTCTCGCGGCGGTTCGATTATGGCGAAATGGTGCCTCTCCCATCATCAGGAAAATTTCCTCTATCAACACTTCCGCGAAATTTGTGAAATCTGTGCCGCTTATGACGTTTCGCTGTCGCTGGGCGACGGTCTGCGCCCCGGTTCTATTCAGGACGCCAACGATGAAGCGCAGTTTGCCGAGCTGCATACGCTGGGCGAACTGACCAAAATTGCCTGGGAATATGACGTGCAGGTGATGATTGAAGGCCCAGGCCACGTGCCGATGCAGATGATCCGCCGCAATATGACCGAGGAGTTAGAGCACTGCCACGAAGCGCCGTTTTACACTCTGGGGCCGCTAACTACCGATATTGCGCCGGGCTATGACCACTTCACGTCGGGGATTGGTGCGGCGATGATTGGCTGGTTTGGCTGCGCGATGCTCTGTTACGTAACGCCAAAAGAGCATCTGGGTCTGCCCAATAAAGAAGATGTTAAGCAGGGGCTTATCACCTATAAGATTGCTGCCCACGCCGCTGACCTGGCGAAAGGGCATCCGGGCGCGCAAATTCGCGATAACGCCATGTCGAAAGCCCGCTTCGAATTTCGCTGGGAAGACCAGTTTAATCTGGCCCTCGACCCGTTTACCGCCCGCGCTTATCACGATGAAACCCTGCCGCAAGAGTCAGGTAAAGTCGCCCATTTTTGCTCCATGTGTGGGCCGAAATTCTGCTCGATGAAAATCAGCCAGGAAGTGCGTGATTACGCCGCCACGCAAACTATTGAAATGGGAATGGCGGATATGTCGGAGAACTTCCGTGCCAGAGGCGGAGAAATCTACCTGCGTAAGGAGGAAGCGTGATGTATCAGCCTGATTTTCCTCCTGTACCTTTTCGTTCAGGACTGTACCCGGTGGTGGACAGCGTACAGTGGATCGAACGTCTGTTGGATGCAGGCGTACGTACTCTCCAGCTACGCATCAAAGATCGGCGCGATGAAGAGGTGGAAGCCGATGTCGTGGCGGCAATTGCGCTGGGCCGCCGCTATAACGCGCGATTGTTTATCAACGATTACTGGCGGCTGGCGATCAAGCATCAGGCGTATGGCGTCCATTTGGGGCAGGAAGATTTGCAAGCCACCGATCTCAATGCCATCCGCGCGGCAGGCCTGCGGCTGGGCGTTTCGACACATGACGATATGGAAATCGACGTCGCGCTGGCAGCACGCCCCTCTTATATCGCGCTGAGACATGTGTTCCCGACGCAAACCAAACAGATGCCTTCTGCACCGCAGGGGCTGGAACAGCTGGCACGGCATGTTGAGCGACTGGCGGATTATCCCACCGTGGCGATTGGCGGTATCAGTCTGGCACGCGCGCCTGCGGTGATAGCAACGGGTGTCGGCAGTATCGCCGTCGTCAGCGCCATTACTCAAGCCGCAGACTGGCGTTTGGCAACGGCACAGTTGCTGGAAATTGCAGGAGTTGGCGATGAATGACCGTGACTTTATGCGTTATAGCCGCCAAATCCTGCTCGACGATATCGCTCTGGACGGGCAGCAAAAACTGCTCGACAGCCAGGTGCTGATTATCGGTCTGGGCGGGCTGGGTACACCTGCTGCGCTGTACCTGGCGGGCGCTGGCGTCGGGACGCTGGTACTGGCAGATGACGACGATGTGCATTTAAGCAATCTGCAACGACAAATCCTCTTTACCACTGAAGATATCGATCGCCCGAAATCGCAGGTCAGCCAACAGCGACTGACACAGTTGAATCCCGACATTCAACTGACAGCATTACAACAACGGTTAACGGGTGAGGCGTTAAAAGATGCGGTTGCACGGGCCGATGTGGTGCTCGACTGTACCGACAATATGGCGACTCGCCAGAAGATTAATGCCGCCTGCGTGGCACTCAACACGCCGCTTATCACCGCCAGCGCGGTCGGATTTGGCGGTCAGTTGATGGTACTGACGCCGCCCTGGGAGCAGGGGTGTTACCGCTGCCTGTGGCCAGATAACCAGGAGCCAGAACGCAACTGCCGCACGGCGGGCGTGGTTGGCCCGGTGGTCGGGGTTATGGGCACTTTGCAGGCACTGGAAGCCATTAAGTTATTAAGCGGTATAGAGACACCTGCGGGAGAACTCCGACTGTTCGACGGTAAATCGAGCCAGTGGCGCAGCCTGGCGTTGCGCCGCGCCAGTGGTTGCCCGGTATGCGGAGGAAGCAATGCAGATCCTGTTTAACGATCAAGCGATGCAGTGCGCCGCCGGGCAAACTGTTCACGAACTACTGGAGCAACTCGACCAACGACAAGCGGGCGCGGCTCTGGCGATTAATCAGCAAATCGTCCCGCGTGAGCAGTGGGCGCAACATATCGTGCAGGATGGCGACCAGATCCTGCTTTTTCAGGTTATTGCAGGGGGTTGAAATGTTACGTATTGCGGACAAAACGTTTGATTCACATCTGTTTACCGGCACAGGGAAATTCGCTTCTTCACAACTGATGGTGGAGGCGATCCGCGCTTCCGGCAGCCAGCTGGTGACACTGGCGATGAAACGTGTCGACTTGCGCCAGCACAACGACGCTATCCTCGAACCGCTTATCGCGGCGGGTGTGACCCTGCTGCCAAATACATCCGGGGCGAAAACAGCGGAAGAAGCCATTTTCGCCGCCCATCTGGCTCGTGAAGCGTTAGGCACAAACTGGTTAAAATTAGAGATTCACCCTGACGCCCGCTGGCTGTTGCCCGATCCCATCGAAACCCTGAAAGCCGCCGAAACGCTGGTACAACAGGGATTTGTCGTGCTGCCTTACTGCGGGGCCGATCCGGTATTGTGTAAACGTCTGGAAGAAGTCGGCTGTGCAGCGGTGATGCCGCTCGGCGCGCCGATTGGCTCGAATCAGGGACTGGAAACCCGCGCCATGCTGGAGATTATTATCCAGCAGGCCACAGTGCCGGTGGTTGTCGATGCTGGCATCGGCGTTCCCAGCCATGCCGCGCAGGCGCTGGAAATGGGGGCCGACGCGGTGTTAGTGAATACGGCGATTGCCGTCGCGGACGATCCCGTCAACATGGCGAAGGCATTTCGTCTGGCGGTAGAAGCAGGCCTACTGGCACGTCAGTCCGGACCGGGCAGCCGCAGTTATTTTGCTCATGCCACCAGCCCGCTGACCGGATTTCTGGAGGCATCGGCATGAAAACCTTCAGCGATCGCTGGCGACAACTGGACTGGGACGACATCCGCCTGCGTATCAACGGCAAAACGGCTGCTGACGTAGAGCGGGCGCTAAATGCCTCGCAACTCACCCGCGACGACATGATGGCGCTGTTATCGCCTGCCGCCAGTGGCTATCTGGAACAACTGGCCCAACGGGCGCAGCGTCTGACCCGTCAGCGATTTGGCAACACAGTTAGTTTCTACGTCCCGCTTTATCTTTCCAATCTTTGCGCTAACGACTGCACGTACTGTGGATTTTCCATGAGTAATCGCATCAAGCGCAAAACGCTGGATGAAGCGGATATTGCCAGGGAAAGTGCCGCTATACGGGAGATGGGCTTTGAACATCTGCTGTTAGTCACTGGTGAACATCAGGCGAAAGTGGGGATGGATTACTTTCGTCGTCATCTCCCTGCCCTTCGTGAACAGTTCTCTTCACTACAGATGGAAGTGCAACCGCTGGCGGAGACGGAATACGCCGAGTTAAAGCAACTTGGTCTGGATGGCGTGATGGTTTATCAGGAGACATATCACGAGGCGACTTATGCCCGCCATCATCTGAAAGGCAAAAAACAGGACTTCTTCTGGCGGCTGGAAACGCCGGATCGGCTGGGGCGTGCGGGGATTGATAAGATAGGCCTCGGCGCGCTAATTGGCCTTTCCGACAACTGGCGCGTTGACAGCTATATGGTTGCCGAACATTTGCTATGGCTGCAACAGCATTACTGGCAAAGCCGTTACTCTGTCTCCTTTCCGCGCCTGCGCCCGTGTACTGGCGGCATTGAGCCTGCGTCGATTATGGATGAACGCCAGTTAGTGCAAACCATCTGCGCCTTCCGACTGCTTGCACCGGAGATTGAACTGTCACTCTCCACGCGGGAATCACCGTGGTTTCGCGATCGCGTTATTCCGCTGGCGATCAATAACGTCAGCGCCTTCTCGAAAACGCAGCCAGGTGGCTATGCCGATAATCACCCCGAGTTGGAACAGTTCTCACCGCACGACGATCGCAGACCGGAAGCGGTTGCTGCCGCGTTAACCGCTCAGGGTTTGCAGCCGGTATGGAAAGACTGGGACAGCTATCTGGGACGCGCCTCGCAAAGACTATGAGACGGAATGTAAGAACGTAAATTTATTCCGAGCCGCTACGGAAGATGAAAAACGCAAGGTTGTTGAAAGCGTTGTGTTTTTTTATGGTAGTGCCGTCAGCAGGAATGTTGTCCAGGGCGAAAAGCTTCTTCCTCGTTTCGCCCTGCCTTTCTTAAAAATTCCGTAATGCAAAGTCTGAAGCCATCGCCTGTTGAGCAATGAAAGAGATCTGATTGTAAGAGAGTAAATACTCAACTATGATAGAGACGAAAATAAGAACACATGTTCTCATCTTCCAGGATGCAGCAGACTGAAGAAATTCAGACATCCCGCAACCTGCGATTATCGCAAGGTCAAGGCAAAGTCCGGTAATGGCGTTCTGAATACCAGAGATAATTCTCTGGCGAAACCCACCTTAAGGTGGGTTTTGTTATTTTGAGGGCTGAGGAAGCTGCTTATTTCTCAATAAGTTGTAGGCAATGGTGAAAAATTTCACTGATTTACCTTTCTGTTTTTCAGAAATGGGATAAGCGCTAGTTACATGCAAACGGAGTTTTTTCTTTTCCCTGAAAGCCCTGAACGCAACAAAGTAAAATGCCTTATCTCCTCCGTCTAAGTCCACCTCAATCACGGCATAGCTACCATACCCGGCATGAATAACGTTGCTTTCTGGCAGCGCCAAAATAGTTCTTTTTAAGTGTGTGCGCGCTAAGTTATAACGGTGCTGGCAGAAGGGACGAGATTCTTTAGGCGCGTGGTACATTAACGATTGTTTTTCTTCGTTCGTCTGATGTTCATAATCTTTTGTGAAGCAGTG
>Ga0105173_1000096_pt1 | contig 18739 bp, 17 predicted proteins | sample Virmet3321_4155_FD_89708 | JGI IMG/M metagenome (GOLD analysis project Ga0105173, IMG submission 89708) | Marine viral communities from the Southern Atlantic ocean transect to study dissolved organic matter and carbon cycling - metaG 3321_4155 | ecosystem: Environmental > Aquatic > Marine >... | reverse complement strand
GTGCTGCTATTAAAGCCACCCTCGGTTTCCTCCTCATTGGGGCCGGAGCAGGGCTAGTTGTCAACTCTCTCGGGCCGCTGGGAAAGATGATCGAGGGAGCGCTGGGGGCTCAGGGCGTCGTACCCACCAATGAGGCGATCGCTGGCATCGCCCAACAACAATTTGGATCCCAGGTCGCATGGATCATGCTCGCGGGGTTTCTCATCTCGTTGGTACTGGCCCGCATCACCCCACTTCACTACGTGTTCCTCACCGGGCATCACATGCTGTTCATGGCGACCCTCATCACCATCGTCATGGCATCGACATCGATGCCCACTTCCATCGTCATCGGGCTTGGCTCATTGCTGCTGGGGGTGCTTATGGTGAGCCTTCCTGCCTTGGCTCACCCCTTCACACGAAAGATCACCGGCGGGGAGGACATCGCCATCGGGCACTTTGGCACCTCGGCCTATATCGCCGCTGCCGCCACCGGCCGCTTGGTCGATCCGCACGGGAAAAGCCAGTCAACCGAGAACATAAAAGTTCCCGAGGGTCTGCGGTTCCTCCGAGACTCCATGGTGGCCACGGCACTATCAATGGTTCTTATGTACGTCGTCGTTGCCATCGTTTTCCTGGCTCGCCGTGGCGAGAAGGCCGCATTCCAGACGTTCTCAAAGCCAGCAACCGGCACTGGAAACTACATCATGGCGTCGGTTACTCAAGGGCTCGAGTTCGGCATCGCGGTGGCCGTCATTCTCTTTGGCGTCCGCACCATCCTCGGTGAGCTCATCCCTGCCTTCCAGGGAATCGCCAGCAAGGTGGTCCCCGGCGCCATCCCAGCACTCGACTGTCCCATCGTCTTTCCCTACGCTCAGAATGCTGTCCTCATCGGATTTATCTCGTCGTTCATCGGAGGGCTGGTCGGGCTAACAATCCTCGCGACCGTGCTCGGGCCGGCATGGGGGCTCGCTCTGATCCTGCCCGGGCTTGTACCCCACTTCTTTACCGGTGGGGCTGCCGGGGTCTACGGAAATGCAACTGGCGGACGACGCGGCGCGGTCGCGGGAGCGTTCGTCAATGGTCTACTCGTGACCTTCCTGCCAGCTTTCCTCCTCAAAGTTCTTGGGCCATTCAGTTCAGCCAATACAACCTTTGGCGATGCCGATTTCGGGTGGTTCGGGATACTCATCGGATACGGGGCCCGAACCGGCACCGTCTCAGGATCCATCATTCTCGCCCTCATCGGTGCCACCATCCTTGGTAGCGCCATCCTGATGCAGCGCCGCGCTGGCGGTTGGGACCCGGCTCCGGCACGAGGATCGTCATCCGACGGTGTGACGGCCGTTGTCACCGCAGAGGAGGTGAGCGATGACCCAGACGAGGCCACGCGAACGGCAACGGCATCCACGATTAGCCACCGCCGCATCGCCCCTCCTGTGGGGGCACCAACACCTCCGTCCCGGGATGAGTTGGGGTTGTAATAGCCTCCGCGGTCGGTGTCGCAGGAAACGTCAGAAATCATTCAAGCGATAAGGCCATCCTCCGCGGGTCACCGGTGAACCCATGTGGAACCCTATAGATGAGCCACTTGCGTGGTAGCGTCTCGGCCAATAACCAGCGGCAACCAAAACCCTTGTCTAAGGATGGTACCGTGATCAAAACAGACATTTTGAGGCACCATGAGTCGTCAATCGCAGCATCCACCATAGGTTCACCGTATATCCACGATTAACTGACGTCGAATGATGTCCTATTAAGAGCCAATCGTTGACACAACCTACAACAAAATGGTTGCACGCACTTCGTCTGTTTGGTGACAAGGGAGACACCAGCAATGCTCATCACAAAGCGACCCCTAATGCTCGCTGCGACCCTCGTGCCGCTCATCGCCACCGCCATGCCAGCCCCGTCTGCCGTGGCGACATCAATATCCATTGCCGACCCAAGGCGGGTCAGTATCCAGTAATTCTTATCCCGAACACGGCAATATCACTGACGACCCGAACGTCACCCACATGGTCGATAACGAACTCAACCCGACTCACGCACACACCATCCAGTGCACGCCGTTGCCATTCAGCGAATGACCAAAACGATCAAAGTTAGAACGTAGCTACTCACCAAGGACACGGTTCGTATGAAATCACACAAACTACTCACGTTTGCGGTGGCTGCAATCATGGCTACCTCCGGCCTCAGCACCATGATTCCTACTCAGTCCGCTCTCGCGTCTGGACCATCGCAGGGGGCACAGAGCCAACACGTTGGCCCCATGACGTGTGTGCCCTTCTTCGGGCGCCCCGGTAGCTCGGGACAACTCCCCCTCGGAGTCATCCCACCAAACTGGGGAACTGACGGTTGGCAACGAATGGATTCCACCAGCCGCTCCGATCTGCCCAGCAAGATTGTGATGCGTGACAACACCGAGGGTTTCAACCAGCGCATGGATTTCGCCCTGCGTGACGGCAAAGTGTACGGACGTTTCCAATCCGAGAATCAGTGGCGTCACATCGACACGCCATCCTGCCTCGACGGACATATCTCAGCCATCTCCGTCAATGACGCCATGCTGGCCGCTGTCGATTCCAACGGTTGGGTGTATAGCCTTAATAATTTGCTCTCCTCTCCTAAGACTGGGGCTGGTTCCGAGCATGGGGCAGCCCATTCTGGTTTGGCCGTGGGCTCAAGCTCGACAACCACGACCAAGGTTGGTGGGCCCTGTCCCTCATCGACAACCAGACCGACCGCACCTATCGCGGTGTCGACGGTCATGATCACCCAATCTCGTTGGCGATGTGCACCGAAATCATGATGGTCTCCAAAGACGGAGCTCACATTTACCAGCACGATCCCTGGCTGCCGAACGACTACTCCTTCGAGGCTTCAACCCCGTACAACTCGAGGTTCCGTGTGCATTCCATGTCCGCGTCGGGGTCAGTGGCGCTGATCACGAATGATCACGGCGACATGTTCACGAGGCTCTGGGACTACGACATCGCCGGGACCGATCCCGCCCAGTTCCGCTACACCTGGCAGGACCAGAGTAATCTTCCCAGTCCTTCCACGTGGCTGCAGGGCAAGGTCGATCCTCGCTACGCTGCCATCAAACTTCCACCGGCCGGGTGGAAGCATCAGCCGAAGATCCCCGGCGAGATCACCGACAGGCTTACCGTGGTGTCAACCGCTCCCGGATCCCAGAACCGGGAACTTCGTGTCGAGGGACGTCGTGAGGGCCATACCGGTTACTGGTCCAAGATGATTGACGCGAAAGCCTGGAAGTTCGTTCCCACCGGTCAGAATCTCAAGGGCAAGCCCCTTGACAACCCACAGCGCGATACGTCGAAAGTGGATCTCGGATCTGCCAGCGGGCTCAACTACTCGGGAAATCTGCAGGGCAAGGCGAACATCAACATCAAAGACTTCGCCTACCAATCGACGACCCGAACGATCGAGCTCACGGTGGGTGAGAAAAAATATCCGGTAAAGCTCCACTCGATTGACGGCCGCCTCAAGACGACCTTGTCAATGCTGAGCCACCGGGAACGTGGGCTCACGAGCACCCCACGGTACTACGACGCAGCCATCGAGGTTCCTGACTCCTATCTCAAAGACCCGGATTTTTCGCCTTTCATGAAGGGATACCTCAAAGGAGAGAAAGTCCATGAGCTTTACCTGGAGGTGACGAAGGATTCATTCAAGGTGATCAACGACAGACACCCCGAAATCGCGCTACGTAACGGACGAAACGTTTCCACCCTTGACCGGGCGAAGTAACACACCGAGACTCATCATGGCGGCGCTGATGCTCGGGCGTCGGCACCGCCATGATGGCCTAACGTCATCACGACTCTAGCTAAGGAGTATGGAGCCTCTGACAGGAATCGAACCCGCGACCATCGCTTTACAAGAGCGGCGCTCTACCAACTGAGCTACAGAGGCATGTCACCTCGCGGCGACGTGGAACATTGTGGCACATATCGCCGATGCGGCGTCAATCACCTCAATGCCGAGGCGAGGTAGCGACGCGCACCCACCATGGACGGCCCGTACCACGCGAGCTTCTGGCCATCGACAAGACGCACGTCGAGGCCAGGAAAGGCGGATACATCGTCAGGACCGAAGTGGTATGGCTCGTCAGGAAGAATAACGCGATCCGGATGGGCCGCAGCGATGTCAGTCAGCTCGACGTGGGGATACCGGGACTCCCCCGGCAGGTCGACCAATTCTATCCCGACCCGCCTGAGCACATCAGAGATGTAGGTGTCCTTCCCCACACAGATCCAGGGATCCCGCCAGACCGCCGTCACAGCCGAAAGTACCTCACCGCGGCACGGTTCGCGCCATTCCCGACCGGCTTCCTCCAGCCACTGTGGGCACCTGACGCCAAAGCCTTCCTCGAACAACCTCGTCAAGCTGGAGATGGCCTCCTCAACGGTGTCGATGCGCGTCACCCACACTGCCACCCCAGCCTCGCGTAACAAGGTGACGTCGTGCTCGCGGTTCTCCTCCTGGTTGGCCACCACGAGGTCCGGTCGAAGGTCGATGATCGCCTTGCGATCCGGGTTCTTGGTGCCCCTCACCCTAACCACTTCGTGCCCGACGATTTCTTCGAGATGGGTCGGACGGATGCAGTAATCGGTACAACCCACCAAGACATGTGGACAAGTCATCGCGATAGCTTCGGTAATCGACGGCACTAAGCTCACCACCCGCTGGACAGGTCTCGCTACCGAAGCCTTCACACCAAGATCATCGATCATGACACCACCGCCACGGTCAACGCCGTCAGGACCCAAAACGTCATCTGCGTCACCTCATTAATGCTTCCAAATGTGTCACCCGTCATCCCGGATAGGCGTCGCACTAGGTGATGAATCCATCCTCGCGCGATAAGCAAGGTCAGCGCGGCACAGCTGACCGTTACCAAGCACCACATCCAGCCTCCAGCCACCAATCCGGCTAAGGCACACACGCATCCCAACACCGTGAGGTTGATCGCCGCAGACCTCGGCGTCGTCACTCCCGCAACTAAAGACCCGAACCCGCCCGGACGGGCACACGGCACTTCGGTCATCGTCGCGAGAAGGATCGCCGCACGAGCCAGCGCAGGGCCAAGTCCCACCAGAATCGCCACGGGCCACCATGCCCCCGAGCCAGCTGTCCCAGCCAGACTCACCACAGCGGCCGCGTCAACAAGTAGCACCAGCACGATACTCATGACACCCATCGGCCCGATATCGGACTTCTTCATGATCATGAGAGCCTTCTCCGGCGCCGCCCGGGATCCCAAACCATCTGCGGTGTCAGCGACCCCGTCGAGATGGAAGCCGCCCGTTGCGCCGGCAAGCCAGCCCAGCGCTAGCACTCCGGCAAGCCACGGCCCGGCCCCCAGTCCCAGGACCAGGGCGACGATCCCTCCCGCCACCACGCCCAGACACAGACCCAGCCACGGGAAGGCGGTAATGGCACGACGGGCTAGTGGACGGTCAATGTCGTTCAGATATGGCCCGGGCAAGATCGTAAAGAGAGACAAAGCCTCAGCAACTCCACGCAGTGGCCCGAGTCTCCCAAGATCCGGATGCTGCTCGTCCGTCATGCCCACCTCTTGGGGATTCCGGCCACACACATCCACACCTCGTCGCATGCTTCCCCGACGGCGGCGTTGAGTCGCCCCAACTCGTCGCGGAAGAGCCGTCCAGCCGGGGTGTCGGGCACGACCCCCATCCCCACCTCGTTAGAGACAAAAATGACGTCACGTCGGGTACCACGGATGGCGCTGGCCAAGTCATTAACGTGGCGTCTTAGATCGTTCTGCCAGGCTTCGTCACCAGGAGCGGCAGCCCAGGCGCCAACCTCGTCAAGAATCCGAGTGATCCACACCCCAAGGCAATCCACCAGCACCGGGGAGTCGTCGTCGGCCAGCAGCACTGAAGCGATGTCGGTGGTCTCGACAGTCTGCCACGTGGCCGGGCGCCGAGCTTGGTGCAGGCGGATTCGCTCCTCCCACTCCGCGTCGCCAGGGTTGCGCTGGGAGGTCGCAACATAGGTGACACGGGAATCGCGAGGCAGCCTCGACTCGGCAAAGGTCGATTTTCCCGAGCGGGCACCCCCAATGACAAGCATCCGACAAGGAGGAACACTCGTCTGGACGGTATCGGGAATCTCGGTTTCCCCGCTCACTTTGATGTCGATGACCTCAGCGTCCTCAAAGGTGGCCATCTCGTTAAGGATGTGAGCGCTTGCCTGCACGATCGGTAGAGTCAGGATAGCCCCGGACCCCTCTCCTAGCCTCATACCAAGGTCCAACAGAGCGGGCAGGCCCAGGGCAGAGGTCGACGCCGTGATTCCTGGCTCGGCACCGGCGTGACTCGTGATGATGAAATCTCGCGCTTCAGGACAGATCGCGGTGGCCGTCAGGGCGGCAGAACAAGCGATAACACCGTCAATGAGCACGGGGATCCGTGACGACGCTGCAGCCAGAATAAAACCGGCCATGGCGGCGTGCTCAAAACCTCCCACCTTCGCCAAGGCCTCAACCGGATGTTTGGCCTCGGGTCGATTAACCTGCAAGGCGCGAGCGACGACTCCGATCTTGTGCTGGTGACGACGATCATCCGACCCAGCTCCCCTCCCGGTCACCTCAGCGGGCGGCAACCCGGTGAAGACGCTGATGAGGGCCGACGCCGGGGTGGTGTTAGCGATTCCCATCTCTCCGGTGATAAGGATGTCAGCCCCCTGCTCGACGGCCGCCACCCCAGTCTCAATACCGACCTCAAGGGCCTCGACAGCCTCGTCAAGGCTCATCGCCGGGCCTTGGGAGATGTCGTCAGTGCCACGACGCACACACCGCTGCCGAATCGGGGCGTCGACCTCGTGGCGGGCTCCGACGTCAGTGATCCACAGCTGTGCACCCATCTGGCGCGACAACACGCTGATCGCCGCCCCACCAGCCGCCATATTGATCATCTGCTGGGTGGTGATCTCCTGAGGATCAGGGGAAACACCTTGCGCCCATACCCCGTGATCACCGGCAAACAGCCCGACAACCGGATGGCTCGGCACCGTCACTGGCACCTGCCCGTACATTCCGGCCAATCGAATCGACAGATCCTCCAACAGCCCTAGCGACCCCTCGGGTTTGGTAAGTAACTGCTGACGGGCTCGGGCCGCCTCCAAGGCTTTCGCATCAGCTCCTCGGATGCCTCGCACCGTGCGTGCAAGCAAGCTTTCGGCGGATAGGGATTCGGGCAGGCGGGCCATCATGCTCCATCGTCGGGGACGCCGCCGCATCCCCCGGGCCTGTGTCCTCGCAGGCCTGGGCGCCGCGCGCGTGCGCCGCAGTGGTCCCACCCCGGTCGGGGTGAGTGAGCGCGGTTCTGGTCTGACTTCGCCCAAGAGGCGTCACAGTGGCGGGACCGTCCCGGATTCACACCGGTGTTCCACCGCGATTGAGGCTCATTGTTCCACAGGCTGGTTTGATGGACTCATGGACGTCCTCATTCTCGGCGGTACGACGAAGGCCCGGCAGTTAGCCACCCGATTGATCGATGAGGGGGTAGACCTGTGCAGCTCGTTAGCGGGGCGCACGAAGTCCCCCCGGCCAGTTCCTGGCCCGACTCGGGTGGGTGGTTTCGGCGGCATCGACGGTCTCAAAGAATTCCTGACTGACAACGAAGTCAAGGTCATGGTGGATGCCTCCCACCCCTTCGCAGCAGCTATGCACGGCCACGCCGCTCAAGCATGCCGCGACCTCAACCTTCCGCTGGCACGGCTGGCACCACCAAGCTGGCGTACCCAACCTGAGGCAGCGACCTGGCACTGGGTTGACGACCACGACGGTGCTACTCAAGTCTTAGCTGACTTACCCGACGTCATCCTGCTGACAGTGGGACGCCAACCCGTCAGCCACTACCTGAGACTCGGCCCACGTCGGGTGATCGTGCGCTGCGTCGATGCCCCCGAGGAGGAGCTTCCCGCAGGCTGGAAGGTACTGCGGGAGCGTGGTCCGTTCACCCTCGACCGCGAGCGAGAGATTTTCTCGCAGGGTGTGGCTACCCTTGTCTCCAAGGATTCCGGAGGCACCGGTCTCGACCCTAAACTCAGGTTGGCGGCCGAAACCGACGTCCAGGTCGTCATGGTCTCACGTGGTCCGGCGCCCGGCTGGGGGGATGAGCTCAGTACCGTTGACGACGCAGTGCAGTGGACAGGAAACCACATCGCCACCGTGATTGAGCAGTAATCCCTCACGGAGCACTATTTCAGTGATCAGACGGGACGTGGGCCTGGGTCCCGTCGAGGTCAAGCCCGGCGACATCGCCGACGACGGTGATGGCCGGCGGGTTGATCTCGGCTTCCGCCATGTCTTCGGCTGCCTTCTCGAGGGTCGTCGTCAGAGAACGCTGGGTGGGCAGTGAGGCATCAGCAATAATGGCGACCGGTGTGTCGCCGGCCAACCCGCCGTCCATGAGGCGGGTAGCGATGTCGCCAATGTGGGCCACTCCCATGAGAATCACCAGGGTAGTGCCTGTCTTGGCGATCTGGGCCCAGTCCAATTCGGACCGAGTATCGCCAGGGGCGACGTGACCCGAAACGACGGTAAATCCCTGCACCATATGACGATGTGTCAGCGGAACCCCCATGAGCTCGGGACCGGCTACGCATGAAGTGACGCCGGGGATGATGCGCACCGGAACGCCAGCAGCAGCGCAGGCCTGCCACTCCTCGCCACCGCGACCAAAAACGAAGGAATCGCCGCCTTTGAGGCGCACCACCTTACGCCCAGCTTTGGCGTGCTCGATAAGCAGTTCGTTGGTGCGCTCCTGGGGGACGTAAGGCCCGCGCGGCACCTTACCGACCGGGATCCTCTCGGCCTGGGGATTCTCATCCATGATGGCGGTTGGAGCGAGCCGGTCGTAAAGTATGACGTCGGCCTGGCGAACCGCCTCAAATCCCGCGACGGTCAGCAATCCGGGATCACCAGGGCCACCTCCGACGAGAGTGACGGTGCCGGGAACGAGGTCTGCGGAGTAGATCATTGATATTCCTTAGTTGCGGTGTGCTGTCAGATCGGAGATAGCTCGAGCGAGCTCGGCATGAATATTCGAGTCACGGACTGCGAGTCTGATCCAGGTAGGCCCGAGCCCGGGGAACGTCTCCCCCCGCCTCACAGCGAAACCACGCTCGGCAAGGGGCTGGCGTATCGAATCCCCGCTGAGAGACGATGTGTTGACCAAAACAAAGGGAGCCTCGGAGTCAACAACGCTCAGCCCGAGGCCTTTAAGCTTGTCGACGAGGTCGGCGCGGGCGGCTGGGATGTCGTCGCGTAACTGGGTCCGAAAACGTCTAGCCTCTTCGCAGGTGCACGCGATCATGGCTGCAATTGCTGGAGTCGACACCGACCATGGGGTCTGGTGAGCTGCCAACTGTGCGACGAGCTGTGAATCACCGACGACATATCCGGCCCGGATTCCAGCCAGACCGTAGGTTTTTGTCAGGGAGCGCAGGACGAGGAGGTCGTCCATATCGCTTCCAATAAGGGACTGGGACTCATCGGTGGCGTCCATGAAGGCCTCGTCCACAACGAGGACCCTTCCGGGGCGGCGCAGAGCCAGCAGGTCAGTAGCCGGGTGCAGTCTGCCAGTGGGATTCGTCGGGTTCCCGACGACGACGAGGTCGGCATCGTCGGGGACGAGGTCCGGGTCGAGGGCGAACCCATCGGACACGTTAAGGATGTGCCGACCGACGCTAATCCCGGCCGCTCTCAGAGCAGCTTCGGGCTCGGTGAACTGGGGGTGGACGACGATTGCGTGACGAGGTTCGAGGGTGGCGACCAGCGGGAAAGCCTCTGCAGCACCTGCGGTGGGCAGCACCATGTCGGTAGGAACCCCGTGCATGGCCGCCAGGGCCTCGCGACCCGGCGTGGCATCGGGGTAACGGGCCCAGTCATGCTCGGTGGAGATGATGGCGTCGCGAAGCCACTGCGGCGGCTCACTCACGCGCACGTTGACGGCCAGGTCGACCAAACCGTCGGCGATGTCACGATCCCCGTGATGGTTGAGATCGGGCTCAACGACTTGATCACCTCGGCCCTCGTGGAACTTCGTCACCTCGCTGGCAAACCACGCTGCTTGGGTGGGCTGACCGGCCCAGTGCAGGTGCAGGTAGGACGCCTGAATCGTGGGCCGGCCCAGCCCCGCCGGATCTCCCAAAGCCCCCTCGGCGCGGTCGGTGCCGTCGGGCATCGTGATGTGCCACGCCGGGTCGAGGTCGGCCAGCGGAGTCGTCGTGGTGCGGTGAAATTCGTGACCAACGACACTGATGGAGTCACGTGTAGCGACGCGGTACCCCATCGTGAGCCGCTTTGCCATGGCCGCATCCATCGGCAGCACGCCAGCCATCTCGTGCCCGTCAAGGTGACGGCACAGATACAACAACCCGGCGCACTCGGCGACAATCGGCATCCCGGCCTCAGCGTGGGACCGTACGTCGTCCGCCAGCTCCGAGTTGGTTTCCAAATCGGTGGCATGCATCTGAGGAAAGCCGCCTCCCAAATACAGTCCTTGGATGCCGTCAGGAAGGCGCCGATCCGTAAGGGGATCAACGTCGACGACCCGGAACCCTGCCGCTATCAGCATCTCGGTGGTCTCGGGGTACCGGAAGGTGAAGGCCCGTCCGGCGAACATACCCACAAGCGGCGACTCACCGAATGGATGGCCTTGCCAGCCGGCGGATTCCAGAGCAGCGGCGGGGTCCCACGGCTCGACGTCGAGGTCGGGGGCAGTAGCAGCCATATCCATAACGGCGTCAAGATCGACGTATTCGGCAATGAGGCCCCCCAGCCCGGCAACCTTGGTCGCGGAGTCTTCCCATTCCCCCGCTGGCACCAGACCGAGGTGGCGCGACGGCACAAAGATCGACTCGGTACGCGGGATCTGACCGAGCACCGGGATACCCAGTTGGGCCAAGCCCCGAGCGACTTCGGCACCGTGACGGGGTGAGGCCACCCGGTTAAGAATCGTCCCCGCAACGGTGACGTCAGGATCGAACGTCGCCAAACCGGCCACGACGGCGGCATGGGTGAGCGAAGCATGCGCGGTGTCAACGACCACGACAACCGGAGTTCGGGTCGTCGTGGCGATCTCGGCGCTGGAGCCACGACCAGTCCCAAGCTGGCCGTCGAACAGTCCCATAACCCCCTCAATAACCGCAACATCGGCCGGATCAGGGGTGACGAAACCGTGGGCTAGCAGAGGGGCCATGAGCTCGTCACCGCACATCACGGAGTCGAGGTTGCGACCGGGACGTCCACTCGCCATCGAGTGGTATCCGGGGTCGATGTAGTCCGGTCCGACCTTGAAAGGCGCCACCGTCCGGCCACTGGCGCGAAGAGCTGCCATGAGACCGGTAGCAACAGTCGTCTTGCCGCCACCCGATGCCGGGGCGGCAATAAGAATTCGTGGAAGGCGCATCACCACTCGATTCCCGCCTGGCCGCGCTGGCCAACGTCAAACGGGTGTTTGATCTTCGTCATCTCGGTGACGATATCGGCCACCTCGACAAGCGCATCCGGTGCTCGACGTCCGGTAATGACGACGTGCTGAGTTCCCGGGCGATTGACCAAAGTCTCGACGACCTCATCGACGTCGAGCCATCCCCAGTCCATTGGGTAGGTGAATTCGTCAAGGAGGTAGAAGTCGAGGGCCTCGTGCGCCAACAGATCAGACACGTGGCGCCATCCTTCCCGGGCGGCCGCCTCAGGGTTCTCCGCAGCATCAAAGGATCGTGTCCAAGACCACCCGGTACCCATCACCTCCCAGGTGACCGGCCCTCCGACGCCGATCTCCTCATGCAACTGTCCGAGCGCCCGAAGAGCATCTTCCTCACCGACGTGCCAGCGCCCGGACTTCACGAACTGAAAGACCCCAACTCGCCATCCCCGATGCCAGGCACGCAGCGCGGTTCCCATGGCCGCCGTCGTTTTCCCCTTACCCTCACCGGTGTTAACCACCAGCACCGGGCGTAATCGCCGCTGCCTCGTGGACAGTCCGTCGTCGGGTTCGGCACTAGTGCGCGCGTGCGGCATGGATGACCTCCTTCGGGTCCGCGCCCTTGGTACCGCGGCGTTTCCGCGACTTGACTTACGGGATAGACCTGGCTTGCGCTGGGACGCTCACAGTGGCGGGACCGCTCCGGATTCGCACCGAATTCCTCCCCGCGAGTCCCCTTGATTGTGTCACACGGGCTTTGGCTCCCCCACCCCGCGTTGGCCCGGATCCGGGGGCCAGCTTGCGCACTGGCCTAGGCTTCACCCATGACCCACGATCCTGATACCTCTCTCCTCGGACGTACCCCCGGCCTGGCCGAGGAGCACTTCGCCCACGACGGGCTCATCACCAAGCACGCGGTACGAGCCGTTGCGCTGGCAGCCCTGCGGCCCATGCCTGGTCAACTGTTATGGGACCTCGGTACCGGAGCCGGGTCAATCGCGGTGGAATGGTGCCGCACTGACCCAACCTGTCGGGCGATCGGGCTGGAACGCAAGGCTGAGCGGGCCGCCAACGCACGTACTAACGCGTCCGAACTCACCCTTCCGGGCCAGTTCGACGTGATCGACGCCGATCTGGCAAAGGGACTGCCCGAGGGGCTTCCTGACCCCGACGCAGTGTTCATCGGCGGTGGAGCCACCAAGGCCCTGGTGAATCAGTGCCGGCCACGACTTCCCATCGGCGGTCGGCTCGTCGTTCACGGTGTCACTATGGAGGCCGAAATGCTAGTGGAGACCCTGCACTGTGACCTAGGCGGTGATCTCATCAGGTTCGGAGTCGAAACCGCCGATGTCATCGGTCGGTTACACGGCTGGAAGCCAGCCCGCACCGTCGTGGCGTGGACCTGGCAACGCACTGAGTGACATGCCCGGCTACCCCCACTGCGGACTCAGCTGATCTGGGAAGCGAGTAAGCAGGCAGCCCGCATCTGCTCGGCGGTGGGACGCACGTGGCGCGATGCCGCCGAGATACGGATGTAACCACCGGCCGCGGGGAAACAGATGAAGCGATCGGTTGGGAATCCCACCCGAGAGGGATCCTCCAGACCGACGTCGGTGCGCATGGCGGTGGCGTCCTGAATGACAGCTTCCCCGGAAGGTGGAGCTCCGTCCACCCAAGCTCCGGCCTCAGCCCCGACCAGACCGGCCAGACGCTGAGCAACCTCGTCACGACTCATGTCTCCCGACCTCGCGTCCAGAGCGTAGGTGACATATCCCTGTCGTCGCTCAGCCAAATCTGAGGCCGTCAGTGCCCACCGCGAAATGCCTGCGATCGCGGCACCAACGACGAAGAGCACAATCGTCACCTCGATGTCGGGACGCGAGGCGATCTTCATGCTCCGGTAGGGGTAGGTGAGGAAGAAATCGAAGCCGATGGCACTAACGACGATAACGAGGGCGTCGACCAACCACGACCCTCTCAGACAAACGATGACAATGACGAGGACGAGCACGAGGGCCGCTGCCGGAGCGACGAAGACGTCAATGAGGGCGCTCAACACCGCACACACGGCGATCGGCACGGCGACGGCGCCGACAAGCAGCGCAGCACTCGACGATGACCTGTTCATGGGGTCCATCGAACCACCGCTGCGCCCGGACTGCCAAGATCGCTGCGCAGCACTTTAACCATCAATTCGAGGGAGCTGGCGAGGGATTGTCGGACAGCATCGCCACGACGTCGTCCATCGTCCTGGGAAGGTCCCGAACACCGAGGCGCCGGGCGAGCTCGAGGGGCCACGGAAGGTGCAGGTGTGCCCGTCCCACGGTGTCGGCATCGGCAAGTAACTCGCCGATCGGTCCTTGGTGCACCTGACCGTCGACAACGACAAGGGCCTCCTGCGCCCACGCCAGAGCCAGGTCGACGTCGTGGGTAGCCATCGCCACCGTTGTTCCATGATCGCGCAGCCGATCCAGGGCCTCCAACATCTGGGTGACTCCAACCGGGTCAAGTCCGGCGGTGGGCTCATCAAGGAGCAGCAGATCCGGGCGCATGGCCACGGCACCGGCAACCGCGACCCTCTTGCGCTCACCATAGGACAGTTGATACGTGGCACGCTCAGCCAGATGACTGGCCCCGAGCAGTTCTAGGGACTCGGAGACCCGGTCACGCACCTCGTCAACTTTGAGGCCCATATTCATGGGGCCGAAGGAGACATCCTGGCTGACATCGGCGCTAAAGAGCTGGTCGTCAGGGTCTTGCAGCACAAGCTGGACGGCTCGGCGGTGCTCACGAAGTTGAGCGCGCCCGTAGCTGACAACGATGTCGCCCCTCTTGACGTGACCCTTGGCGGGTTTGAGGGAACCGGACAGGCAGCGCATGAGGGTCGTCTTACCGGATCCATTAGCTCCCAGGATCGCTACGCGAACCCCGGCGCGAAAGGAGACATTAACGTCGGTCAGTACCATAGGACGGCCCGGGTGGGTGGCGTACAGGTGCTCGGTCGACAGCAGGACCTTGGCACTCATCTGAAAATCCTTCCGGTCGTCGTCCAACTGATCACCCACAGGACAGCGATGACGATGACGACGATGATCTTGTATCGCACCGAACCGGTGCGTTTGATGGGCAAGGTGGCCAGCGCGGCCTCGAAGCCGCGATTAACGAGTCCATCGTTGAGACGGTTAGCCCTCGCCCATGCCCGGATTCCGACTGATCCCAGCAGAGCGGCCGTGTTGTTCATGCGCCTATTGAACCCGCCGAATCGTCCGGCCGGGGTATCGCCAAGGCGGGCGTGCTGGGCCTCGCTGGCTGTGACAACGGTATCGAGTAGCACGAAGATGAGTCGGTAGGTCAAAGAGGCGATTTCCAACAACGGATCAGGGATGTGGAATTTCCGAAGCCAGGTTAGGAGATCAACCATCGGCGTGGTGACCGCCAGCACCATGAGGGCGAGGGTGCCGCATACGCCGTGTTCGATCAGGGACATCGCCTGGGCGCTGGAAACAGGTCCGATGCTAAACGCCCCGGCATGCCACCAAACCGTTCCAACCGGGGTGGATCCAAGGCTGACGAGAACGGAGATGCCGCCGATGACGAGAAAGACGAGCGGGGCGACAACTGCCTGCCACAGTACCCGTCCAGCAATGCGGGCTGGCCCCAGGACGACGATCACACTGACGATCCCAGCCAACAGCGCCCCGGGCCAAATACCAGAACCTACCACCGACCTCACCCACCGCGAGGCCTCCATTGACGGAGTGCACAGGGCAGTCAGGAGCAGGGCCGTCGATAGGGCGACTTTTTCCCCGACCGGGCGACGCCGCCAGGGGGAATCCCAGGCGGCGTCGTCGAGAGAGGTAATTGTCATGACTTCGAAGTCGACGTGTCCTCCGAAGAGGTGACGGCGGCCTGCGGCACGTCGTCGACACTGTTGAGGTCGGAGGCGCGCTCAGCCTCCTCACGACCCTTCGTACGGCCACTCATGCGACCCAAGGCATATCCAACTATGCCAGCACCCAAAGCTGCCTGGAGAGCGAAGAGACCGGACTCGACTTCAGAGGAATTCGGCTCGAAGATCGGTTTGATCCACTTCTTGGCGCCGGCCTTCTCAGCGGCCTCGGCGGCAGCGTCGTCAGTTCCCCCGAAGCCTTCCTCGCCGCCGCTAGTCTTCTTGGCACCCAGGACCATGCTGATGATGAAAAGGCCAACCACGAGGACGATGATGACGGGGGTTACCCACTTACTCTTGCTAGTCAGGGAGCTGTCCCGATGGGCCTTAGCAACAGTATTCTCAGGCATGAGCCACCTCCGGGTTGTCATCGAGGACGCCGAGCTGTTTGAGCTGCGGGGCGGCGACCTTGGCAAGGAAACGGAACAACAGGATGCCGACGAGACCCTCTATGAGAGCCAGCGGAACTTGGGTTATGGCGAAGATGCCGAGGAACTTACCGACAGCTCCCCAGAAGCCACCGGTTGCATCCGGGAAGGCAAAAGCCAGCTGGAAGCTAGTCACGACGTAGGTGATGAAGTCGGAGAAGACCATACACAGGAAGATCGCTAACGCGTCAGGCCCGCGAAGTTTCTTGGTGAGCTTGTAAAAGGCGTACCCAGCCCACGGTCCCGCGATAGCCATCGAGAAAGTATTGGCTCCCAGGGTGGAAATTCCCCCGTGGGCCAGGAGCAGGGCCTGGAAGATGAGCACGATCATCCCCAGGAAGGCCATGACAGGCGGTTTGAACAGTGCCGCCCCAACTCCTGTTCCGGTGGGGTGCGAGGACGATCCCGTAACGCTGGGCAGTTTGATAGCCGAGAGCACAAAGGTGAAAGCGCCCGCGGTAGCTAGCAGAAGCTTGTTTTCAGGGTGCTCCTTGACCTCTTTAACGACCCGGTATCCGCCATGAACGACGAACGGTGCAGCTGCGGCATACCAAACCGCACATTGAGCCGGCGAGAGAACCCCCTCAGCGATATGCATGGGGTGTCATCTCCTTTCTCGGGATTCGCGTCCCGTCCTGGAAAGGCCTGACGTGCATGGCAGATCTGACTTTCGAACCGCATAGGGTCGTTCACAGTGGCGCGTCCGTGCCGGCACTTCCCGGCTTCAACCACGTCATCAGGACATTCTCGAGTTGTACGTTAACCAGTTAAACACAGCCGCTCCTAAAGTTGTATCCGAGGGTTGCCTAAGCTTGGTTGCGCACCCGTTACAGCACAATGGTCCGGTGTTACGCTTCCAAACAATCACCACCACAAGTGTTCGCCGTCGTCAGGAGCAGCATCGTGGCCCACGAATACGTCAACAACGGATCCGACATTTACCGCGAGTCCTTCCGTATCATTCGCTCTGAGGCGAACCTGGATCGCTTCCCCACCGACGTTGAGGGGGTTGTCGTCCGCATGATCCACGCCGCTGCCGATCCGGCCATCGCCGATGACATCGCTTTTACCCCGGCAGTAGTGACGGCAGCTCGCAGGGCTTTAGGTGACGGTGCACCAATTCTGTGTGATTCCTCCATGACGGCCACCGGCATTATCCGATCCCGACTGCCTCGCGACAACGAAACGATCTGCTACATCAAAGACCCTCGCTTGGCCGATATCGCTCAGGCGAAAGATATGACGAAGACCTGCGCCGCGGTGGACTTGTGGACCGAGGAAGGCAAACTCGACGGAGCCATTGTCGCTATCGGCAATGCCCCCACCGCGCTGTTTCGAGTGCTTGAGGTGTGCGAAGAGACCGGCGCTCGCCCAGCAGCCGTCGTTGGTATCCCGGTCGGGTTCGTCGGTGCAGCAGAGTCCAAGCAGGCCCTCGTCGACTCAAAACTGGGCTTGGAGTACCTCACCTTGCTGGGACGCCGCGGTGGATCAGCGATCGCAGTGGCCGCCGTTAACGCCATCGCATCGACCGACGAGTTGACCAATAGTCATCGCTGACGGCAGCAAACCGCTCTTTCCAGGACAGCGAATCGTCATTCTAGGCACGGCGTTTTGCTGATTCAGCGGTAGCAAACTGCTACTGTCTTAGCATGCAGCTGTTACAGCGCAACATCACAGCTTGGGTGCAAGAGTTACTGGACATCTCACCAATCGTGGTCATCGAAGGCGCTCGACAGGTCGGCAAATCGACATTGACAGGCATGATCGACAACGCCAACACCACATTCACCACCATGGACGATGACCTAACCCGCACGTTCGCCCATGACGATCCGGCGGGCTTCCTTAGCTCGGCCAAAGAGGGGCGTCTCGTGATTGACGAGATCCAACGTTGCCCAGAGCTCATCCTTCCGCTCAAGGCCGTCGTGGATAACGACCGTCGCCCCGGTCGCTTCGTACTCACTGGCTCAGCAAACCTGCTGAGACTTCCCGGCGCCCAGGATTCTTTGGCCGGACGCGCCATGACCGCCCGGCTACATCCATTTAGCCAAGGAGAGTTAGAAGGGCATAAGGAGGATTGGGTCAGTTGGTTACTCAGCCCGGACCGAAGAAAGGCCCAAGAAGCCGACCGTTCAAACGTCATCACGCGCCTCACAGTCGGGGGATACCCACTCGTTCAGTCCATGTCACCTCGCGTACGAACCGCATGGCTCAAGGACTACGCCAACAGACTGGTCCAGCGAGATGCCTCCGACATGGCACAGACCCGAATCCCCATCCTTGGCCAGTTACTCCAACTGCTGGCGGCTGCCCCCGGGGCCGAGCTGGTCCAGGACAGGCTTGCGCAGAAGCTCAAGGTGACACGCGGGACCGTGGTTCGCTATTCAGATCTCTTGGAATCCTTGTTCCTTATCCACCGTTTGCCAGCGTGGTCCCGCAATCTCACGAAACGACAGATCCAGCGTCCCAAAGTGTTCCTCACCGACACGGGGCTCAACGCCGCACTGTCAAATATGGACGCCGCCCACCTGAGCTCGATGCAGGGTGCCGACCACCTTGGTCCTCTACTCGAACAGTTCGTGGTTTGTGAGTTGCTGCGGCAACAAGGATGGTCGGCAACACCCTTTAAACTTTTCCATTATCGGGATCGCCAAGGTGCCGAAGTAGACATCATCGTGGAGACTCCGACAGGCATTATCGCGGTAGAAGTGAAGTCTGCTGTTGCGGCCACCGCCCGGCACTTCCAGCACTTCAAGGCTCTTCGAGATCGGCTTGGTGACGAATTCCTTGCCGGTATCGTCTTGACGACCGGCACGGGACAAAAAGCCGGCGATCGGCTCGAATCGCTTCCCATCTCCTCACTGTGGTCAAGGTGAGACGGGACTCGGTCACAT
>Ga0105173_1000087_pt1 | contig 20543 bp, 20 predicted proteins | sample Virmet3321_4155_FD_89708 | JGI IMG/M metagenome (GOLD analysis project Ga0105173, IMG submission 89708) | Marine viral communities from the Southern Atlantic ocean transect to study dissolved organic matter and carbon cycling - metaG 3321_4155 | ecosystem: Environmental > Aquatic > Marine >... | reverse complement strand
CCTATTTGTTGATAAATTTTACATTAATGCTGCAAGCATAGCAATAGCCGTTGCATCTTCTATCTGTGTTTGTAAATCTTCACCGCCGTTCTGAGTTAGCGTTCCTGTTATGTCTACGCCGTCTGTTTTAGTTTCTAGCTTAACATTTCCATCATAAAATAATTCAGTGCTAGAGTTACTATTAACACGCACACCCCAATCACCGCCAGCGCCCAATAAACCGATCCTACTAGCCTCACCAAGTAAAGAGCCTACATAATTAGCACCCGCATAAAAGTTAAGCTTGTTTGCAGTGGAACTCTGCGACGTGATATTCATAGTAGAAAGCGCACCCCCATCATTAGAAAATACATGACCGAACGGCGTACCGTTTGCACTATTTATCCGTAAAGAGCCGTTAACATCTACGCCCACAGTATTTGCTACTAAACGTTCAACATTATTTACATACAATGATGTTGATACATCTTTGTCAATTCTAACTGCCCAGAGGTGATCGTTGTCTAGCAGACCGAATGTGTCACCGCTACCGTATATGCTACCAGTCGTATTTCCTGAACCATCTTGCCAGAACATTCTATTTTGTCCAGAATCACTAGACTGGTAATACGAATCTTTATCAGAGGTGACACCTAATGTATGTGTATATTGTGCTGATGTATCCTGAATGGTAAGTTCACCCTTAACAGCGACACCCACAGTATTTGCTACTAAACGTTCAATGTTAGCTACACGTAAACTAGTTGAAACATCGGTTATAGCTTGAATTACCCACTTTTCATTATTGTCAACTATGCCGATAGTATTAGTTGTAGACCATAAACCCCCTTGATAACCAGTTGAGTTATAAAAGTTTAAGTTACAGTAAACGTTTGTGGCAGTATTTAAACTAACGCTCGCACTACTGATACTGTTAAAATTCATACCATCTTTAAAACCTAGCAAGCCTATTCGCTCAATCTGCTTACCTGTCAGGTGGTCGTTATGCACAGTAGTAAACGCAGTAGCATTTAAACTAATTAACCAATCCTTGTCCCAACCAGACTCAAAATTAGTATAGGAAGCAGTCACGCTTTTAACAGTGACAGTAGTGTCAGCCCATGCGCTAGCGAGTTCACCGATCCATATGCAGTTATCACCGGAAGCATCCCAACCAATCCTTACATTTGATAGTACGTAGTTAAGTGCGCCATCAACATCTATCTTGCTATTTAACCAACCAGTGGAATGAGTATAACCAACTACTCGTACATCAAATGACTGACTTGAATTATAGTCATAAACTTGAATTACAATTGTCAACATCGTATTAGTATTAGACTTAGGTAACTTAATCTGAATTGCACCTGTGCCAGTTAACTTGGTAGAACCATCTTCGGGTGCAAGTACGTGTGTACTATCAGACTCCTTAGAAACAAAGGCATAAGCCTCTATAGGTGATTCAAAAGTTTGTGTACCACCTGTGAATGTATTCGCTTGATCAACTCTTGCATAATTAACAGCAAGAACGCCACCCAAACTATCAGCATCAGATCCACCAACGATCAAGCTTGCTTTTTCCTTCCAATGCTTCGCACTATATTCAGTCGTACCAGGAATAAAAACATCCTCTGGATGGTTCGCGTATTGCTGTGCTAGTATTTGTGAGTCGTTGGCATCATCAGCAAAACCGCTGGAATTATCAGCAAAGCCGCTAGAGGAAACATTGCTAAATTCTGAATTTATAGCGCTTGTGTTAGCTGCATCTTTATACGTTAAAGTTGTATCTCTATAGCCCTTCACCAAAATTTCATATTCACTAACTTTAGTGTGATAGTGAAGTGTTGAAAAAACACCCGTATTAGCGCCTAAAACATCGACGGGGGTGATAGTGTATTGCTCTGCATATGTCGAGTAATTCAAAGCAGAGGCAACGCCTGTTAATGATCCTATCGTGTCAACTGCACCGACAGCGTATTCCCCTGCTTTTAGCATGTAATCGTTTGAAGTATTAAGATCGGCTGTCACTTGCGCTTGAAGTCCATCAACATCAATTTGAAGTAAATCAACATCATCTGTTAAATCGCTTAATGCTTGAGCAGCTCCCGCCGCTGTAGCAACTAAACTTAACACTTGATCAGATAAATACTGGTATGGTGTAAAGTCCGTTGCTGTGCCATTTATATCAACACTTACTGTTGCGTTTGTAGATGTTAATAACTCTTCATGACTTAGTAATATTGCATTTAATTGTTGCTGAGTTAATAACGCTAGCTGAACCGCTTCAACCAATCCCTCGCTTGAAAACGTGGCTACTAATGGCGCGTTAACAAGGTTACCGCCCGCCCATTGTTCGTTAAAAGTTAACGTTGTGTCAGTACCGCTTATAGCTTGTACCGGGTTTAACCCGTTTATAAATATGTTTGAACCATTGGATATAAACGAAGCGGTTACGCCAACCGGGAGCGTTAAAGCCCCGATTGTGTCGCCGTCGTTAATCGTAATTGTTCCGATTAAAAACTGTTTAGCCATTTTAAATCCTTCCTTATCTCATGTAATCGACTGCTATTAAATATTTAACATCAGTTTCACCGTTAAATATAACATCTTGCAGCGCTCTTGCAAATGTAAATGTTCTAACGAATTCCTGATCGCTTTGTTTCATGCCCTTACCAGGCATTGAACTGGTACAAATAAGATCGCCGTTTTTAATGTCACCATTTTCACCGCAGACATTCATTGCCCCTTCACCTAGAGCATTGAAAGTTACAAGGTGGTACTTCTTACTAAATCGTTTCATGTAAGGCTTATCAAGTCCGGCTGGCATTTGGTTGTGGTCTAACTCGCTAACACTTACTAGTACGCCGCGTGCTGTGCGATCTTCTTTTTGCAATGATACACCCATCCTTGAGAATGAATTTGAAACATCAGCAACATGAATAGTATTTATATTTGAAACTATATCGCCCACTTTTGGCACTAAAGCGGATTTTAACATCAAGCCCTCATGCGCTCCGGTAAATGGCAAATAGCCACCGCTCTGCGCGTAGAATGCTGCGCTAGTGCCGCTAGATCTAACACCAACGTTTGAAGATGTGATATTTATGCCGTCGGTGCTTGCTATTACTTTTACGCCTGTACCATTAGAGTCAACATCAACGCCCACAAGGTTTGCAGAGACAGTTAACCCATAACTGCCGCCTGTAGCCTCAATTGCCGTCCCACCTGTACCGCACGACGAAGAAATACCAAAACCGCCACCGAAGAATGTACCCCCATAACCTGAGCCAAAACCACCATGCCCTGAAATGCCCTTGCCTAATCCTGTGCCTGTATAACTACCATAAACACCCGCAGAGTTTCCCGAAACAGTAGAGGCAGTTCCTTTTATAGCAAACCAGGAACTTGCACTAGTTGCATCAGCGCTGATAGTTACGCCTGTGATCTCTGTACCGTCAATGGTGCCGCCAACAAGACCAGCACCCGTAATTGTTCCACTTGCTGTAATATTTTGAGCAAAAAGATCTAATACGTCAATTGAAGCTGCAACAATTGAATTAGCAAGAATATGGTAAGAACTTATTTGACTAGCCGCTATGTTCACAGAGACAACAGAATCAGCGGCTAACTTTCCGGCTATGATAGCTAGGGCTTTAATATGATCCGCCTCTATCGCTTCCGATGATACGTGACGCGACACTATAGAGTCAGACACTAAGTGATCAGATACTATTTGCAGAGCCAGTACATGTCGAGTAATTATTGCGTTGCTCAAAATTTTAGGCGCACTAATTGAATTATCACTAATTTGTGTTTCAGTAATTGGAAATTTACCATTAGTAAAGATCGTCATATCATCCACAGCTTGATCTAACTCTAAAGTTCTGTTAATTCCTTCCTGTACTAAAGCTTCCTCTACTTTTATTGCTTTGTCAGTTATTACGACGTCACCGAAAATATTACGTATAGAGTCGAATTGCTGCGTCATAAAAGAAGGCAAATTGTCGAGCAAGTCTTTTGCAGCCAAAAGCCTTTCGTCTAAAATATCGAAATATTCCTCACCTTGACCAGTGGTAAATGTTGCCGTAGTCCAATCCGATTCACCTATCAAGTTAACAGTTCTAACCCATATATAATACAGCGTACCAGCATCAAGATCGCCAAGAGTAAACGAGCCTGATTGTCTAACGTCCGGATCTACATTTATATCATTTACTATTGCTATTTTTAATTCAAATACCGAATTAAGGAAACGTTTTGTTACGCTTGGGATTACTTCACAAGTAAGCGATCTAGGCTTTATTGTAAGCGTTGGCTGCTCTGGTAAAGCTATGGTAAAATTAAAAAGCGACTCGATACCTTCATCTTTGGAATCCTTAGTGCCTATTATCGTCACGCTGGCTTCATATGATCCGACTTGTAAATCCTCAAGCAATAACGGCGGTGATGTTAGTCGTTGATTGGTTTGAACAACAACGCTATCCCTGATCACTTCTACGGCGTACCATTCTGCGCGGGCGTCAACAATAGAGTTCCAATTTAGGAAGTAAGCGCCATCTATCGCAATGACTTCAAGCCCGGTTACTGCAAGTAAAGGCGCTTTTGTTGGTGTTTGTGCTAGTGCTACTGGCTCGGGTATCACATCAGGATCGGGCGTGTAAAAAGTATCGCTGTATGCTTTTAATGTTAATTCTATAGCCTGGCCGTCTTCGGTAACTTCTACCACGCGCCAAAGTGTTTTATTATGATCGATAACTTCGGAAGTGAAGGAATAAACGTCGCCAACCTCTGACAACCAACCCATAGCGCCAACGCTTAAAGTCATTTCTCTTGGTTCTCTGGAAATGCGACTGTCGACCATAGCCCAATAAAAACCTTGCTCTAAGTTGTTGACGTGTGTTAATTCATTTGAATCAAAGTTGTGTATACCTCCGTCCTCAGCTAGCCACTCAGTATGTATTGCTGATCCATCTTCGGGAAAAGTTGCTTCGACCCCCACTTCGATTAAATCTGTAACGCTTGCGCCGGGCGTATTATCCTTAACTAATTGTTTGATGGTATATGTTAATTGATTTAATCGATCTGTAAATTCTCCTGACTCATAGTCTGGAAATGTTCCATTAAACAAATCATCCTCTAAAATGTCCCAGCTTACCGCCTCTTTTGTTTCAACTCTTAACGAGTATTCACCGTAATAGTCAGCAGTATAAAGCCGAACGCCATCGATCCATATATTCAAATTATCACTAATTGAATTGCCTGTATCAATTTGTAAATCCGTGAATATGTCATTAATGCCGGGATTGCCTACAGAGTCAGGTAAATTATCAAAATGATCTGCAATTGTCGCGCTGTCTGTGCTTGAAACTGAAATTCCCCGGCTACCAGCACCATAATCTACAGAGCGCAAATAATCTGCGTACTGTAACATTGGGTTTCTTGAGTAAATGGTTTGTCCTGTCCTATCGTCAAATACTTTTATACCGCGTACTGGTAAGGTTACTTTGGGCGCTTTATCAATCCAATCATCACGGTTACGATTCTTTAAAAAAAGAAGTGTTAACCCTTTGCCCCGGCAAGATGCCAACCTGTTTCTTTCCCCTGCATCCATACCCTCAAGAAAAAAGTTTAGACCTGTATCTCCTAGTATAGTTGTATTGTTATCTGAAGGATCTCGAACTCTAGCAGACCACCCACCAACATCAGTTTGGGTATTTGAAACTTTGGTGAAGTCTATTCGATCACCACCGACCAGCATATTATCTAAATCAACATGATCACAATCGCCTATACTTATGCAATAGATCGTAGTGCTGAAGTAATGCCTGTAACTAGTGTGCGACTTTCTGTGTTTTAAGTGCGCTATAGGGACGGCATTTACATTCTTGTAGCCGTATATTACAGGTAATGCAGGGGGCTTTATTTCTGAGTTTATAAAGCCTGAAAAATTAGTTACATATTTTTCTTGTTGCTTTTCGGTCATTACTGTCCCGACATTTCGCATTATATTGTCGCTGGGGTGCCTTTTTTTATGGGAAGAGTCCAGAGCGTACCACCCGTTATTCCCCGTCAAATTACCCAATGATGAATCAATCACAAGAGTTATCGATCGATCATTTAGATCACCTTCTATTGTGTGATTAATGCCCCATGCAGTCCTTATTGGTAACAGGTAATTCATAAAAACTTGACCATCTACAATTATTGCACGCTCTATTTTTGTGGGTTTATTTATGTACCTTCTTGAATTAATGGCGGCAATTAGGTTCGCATCCGTAACACTAAATTCAATTTCTACAGAATCAGAGCCAGTGGAAGCTTTCCGACTAATTCCGCTTGCTTTGGTGATCGCGTTATTTGGTGTAAATGTGTTTCCGCCGATATCAATATCAAAAGCGTGATCTGTGTAATGTAAAATATAGTCGGCACCTAACCCGTAGGCGTCGCCTAAATTAATAGTGAACAAGTTGGCAAAAGAAAAGTTGCCGTTCCTCAATATATCTACGATTTCAATTGGTGGTGTTATCATCTATAAGTTCTCAACTAATGTAAGTGTTATTTGGATGTCTTGATCTTCGCTGGCGTCTTCACTTGACTCAATAATGCCATCAGAAACAAGGTAAAATGCAACGTTATTACATGCAATGTTGCCGCTTAACGCTTCAGTGATTATCTGCCCTGTCAATTCGACGACTTGATCACCAGCAATAAGACTTGTATCTTCAGATACTTCATACATTTTTGTGCTATTAGGCATTTGAATATAGTCTCCGGCCAATAACTGCCAAGATTCTATAGACGTTAATGTAACAGAGTCAGACCCCTTTAAAGCAGAAACAACCTGAATTTTAGACAGTGGCTCTGTTCCCTGAGTGAATCCCCTTCGAGGGTGTATGAAAGTCATTACTTGATTGTGTGCTTTTGACAACTTAGCCTTAACACCCCTGCCTATCCTGTCTTTCATTTCATGCGTGGTCAATTCAATTTCATAGCGAAGAACGCCTGTATCGCGAAACGTACGACGCTTTGAAAGTGAATCGCTAATATACATAACTCTAACGTCTTTAATTGAAAATTCAGACCACGGCATACTAGAAATATCTAACATTTTTTTTACCTTTTGTTACCTCGGTTTCTTTGTCCTTTCATTGTAGCATCATAAATAGCTGTTTGTGTACCTTTACCGCCTTTTTTTAATACTCGGTTAACTTGTCTCGCTATAGCTTCAGGGCTTGCATTCCCGCTAGACTGGATAGTTATACTAACACTTTGCCCTTGCATCATCTTGGCTGTGTCCTCTCTTCCTGTTACGTTTAACGATGATTGCGAACCGTTATAAACCATCGTACCACCGACAAGTTCGTCCCCAATCTCTGATACTATCCCGTATTTTCCGCTGGCGATATCACCACCAGCGTCAAACACACCAGCGAATGCAGAAGCAGAAGCGGCGGCGGCCATTGGTTGTGTGGTGGCAATAGCAGAAGCGGCGGCGGCTGGCGCAATAGTAAATCCAACGTAAGGGATAGCGGCGGCCGATTGATAGGCGTTTATTCCTGCAAGCATAACCCCTGCCTCAGCGTTCGCCGTAGTTGTTACGGCCGCGCCCGCTTGCGTGGCCGATCCAATCGTTTCTTCAAGCGCCCATAAAATTAATTTTTGCGCCGCCCATTCAGCGAAAAACGCGATCATATTCCCGGTAACGCCCTTAAAAAGATCTTTCATTGCGTCGCCTAAATTGTCCGACTCAAGGATCGCATCACTCATAGCTTGACCAAAACCACTGGTAAATGTACTGATTGAATTAGTCATTAAGTCATCGTTATTTTTCAGGCTTTCAGCAAGTTGTACGGCTGCCTTTTCCCACATATCGCCGTTAACTTTTAGTTTTTCCCTGGCATACTGTTTATCTATCTTTTCAAGCGCTTTTACATTTCCCTTTAATAGCTTTCTTTCTTCATCGTACTGTTTTTTAAGTATGGTTAGCTTTGCTTGCGGATCGTACTTCGCTTGTATTTCCAGTTCTTTTTTAGCTAGAGCGATAGCCTTACGCCTAGCAGTTGCCGCGCCAGAAATTGCTTTTTGTTCGTCTTTGTGCTTTTGTATCATTTTAGATAATAAATCAATCCGATCAAGCTGTGCCTTGTCAGCCCCCAGATCTATAGCTTTCGCCTTGTTCTTTTCCCCGATACTACCAGTAATTAAAGTTGACTCAATAACTAGTGATTTTATTAACTTGTCTAAACCTTCCTTTTGAGTTTTCAGCGCCTTTTTATTGTCTTCTATTTTATCCGTACCCATACCAACAGAGGAATTATATACATCTATCTTTTTAGCTGACTCGGTTATGGCTTTTACTTCTGACTGCCTAAGGGCGTTCGCCTTTGATAGTTCAGCGTTTGATTTTGTTTGGGCTGCAATCATTTTCTTTCTAGCTTTTGCGCTAAGATCAAACGTTTTAAGTGCTATATTTTGATTTGCAATAGTCTGTTTTATTTTTGCGATTTCTTCGGTATACTTCGCTATACTATTCGCGCGAGCCTTACCCGTTTCAGCTTCCGTATTAATTAAAAAGTCGGCTTGCTCCCTGGTAAGCCCTATTGTTTTTTTCCACTCTTCCATTTTTTCGGTTAATTCTTCAACACCTTTGGAACCAGCAAATAAAGCAGGGAGGAATATTCCAATAATAGAGGCACTTATACCAGCTATCGCGCCCAGCATTGGAGCGCCTAACACTATACCAATATCGGCGGATTGTTGGCCGAATGCTAACAAGGCATTTTGACCGCCTTGTATTTGGCCCATAAATTGCTGAACTTGTACGCCAGCCATACCAGCATTACGGCCGAATCCCTTTGTAGCCTTACCAGATTTTCCCATTATCTTTGCTAGCGAACCATGCTTAACTATTAACGCGGCTATGTCGTCTTTTTGCTTTCGAGTGGCACCGGAGCCTAATCTAAATTGAGCGTTTAATATTTCTTGTTGCTCGGCTGTCTTACCTATCAGGCTATTTACGTGAACGTACTCGCGAGAAAGTTTCGCGTATTCTTTTTCAGCACGACCAACTTCTCTTGCGGTGGCTTTTATTTCATTTTTTGCCGCTCTGGTTTGGTCTACGCTAACCCTCACCTTTTCGTTGTACTTTTCGCCGATTTCCTTCGCTAACTTATCAATTGCAATCTCGGCTTTCTGCGCGTCCTGCTCCATTGTCTGCATGGTTAACGAGAAACTTTTTGTTTGTTTTTCGCCTTCTTTTGCGTCAAAGGTTACGGTGTAGGCTAATGATCTTAATTCACCCATTTTAATTTAACTCCGATTTCATCAGGGCGATTGAATCCGCCACAGTGATATTTTTAGATTTTTCTAGTAGGCTTTGTTCTGTGTCTCCACAGATATCAAAAGAAATAAAAGCGGCCTGATAGAATATTTCGCTACTAGGCCACCTCATAATTTCAAATACAGGGATTTGCATTCGTTCGCTAATTGACTTAATTAACATTAGGTGGGGCGTGTTTCTTAACTCTTTTTTTTAGCGGCTAAGGTTGGCTCCATAGGGTTAACCTGTTGGTTTACTACGACTAAAACGTTAACTTGTGCGTGGGGCAATTTAGCAACTTCTTTATAACCGTCTTTTTCCGGGTATAATAATTCGCCGTCTTCTTTACGCAAAGAGCAAGCCAGAGCCGCACACAATAGGTAATGATTTTTAAGGTTTTCGTTTGTATCTTCGAGACTGATTACAACATTGACCATGTCAAGACGCCTGCAAAAAGCTTCAACGTCAAGCTCATGAAGGTTAAACGACGCGATTACTTCGTTATCATTCGCCGTGTCTTCTATATCTATTTTAACAACATTTGTCATTTTGGAATATACCTTTTAAATGGTTTTAATAGGGTTAACCTACAATTAAGTGGGCTTAGTCCACGATACGTTTGATTGTTTGCCAGGACAAGTAAACATCATCCAATCTTCACCCTTTACAGGATCAAGCTGCATTCCCATTGGTTGATATCCAAACCCTGCAATGGTTCCCGTGCCTGTGCTTGGCGTTAATTTATCCGGGTATTCAATCTGAACCAGCATCGGCACTCTTGCCTTGCAAGCGTCAAGAAAATCATCTTGAAAGCCGTCCGGATCATCTACGGTAAGCGATAAAAATTGGCCTTTAACTGTTTGATCAGGTGTTTCAACCATTCCAACGCCGAACGTTTTCTCGACGTCAGACAGGGTTGTATTTTCTTTTGCCTCGGCTACGTTACCGATTGCGCCAAAATCAAGAACGCCCGGCACCGCTGAATAGCTTGGTATTAGTATGTTGGTCGAGAATCTAAATATAGTCCCGGCTGCGAGTACTGTCATTTTTTTAACTCCGTTAATTAATTGCTATGTGAATAGTGAAGTAAAATAGCCAATATAGCAAGCTATTTTTAAGTTAACTTATTTAAAGCTTTTTTTAAATCTTCTTGTATGGCAACAGCCCCCGAATCAAAAGCGGAGGATAAAAAAGGTGTAGGTTTAAGTCCCCTGTGTTGCTGTTTACCCTGCCCGCTTTCATCGATCTTTTTTGCCCCGGTAGAAGTTGAATGCGGTTGTACGCCGTGTTCATGCCAAAAAGCCAAAACAGCAGCATTCATGCGCCTACCGCTTGATCCTGTTTTATTCGACATATTAAATACACCAACACTAGCGAAAATTAGACCGTCTTCGTTAATAGTAACCTTGCTACTAATAGAATTTACCATTACACCCTGCGAATATCCTTTATTAAGCGCTAGGCGGGCATTGGACTTCATATTGTTTTCAATGTCCTTTAATGATGATTCAATGGACTTTTTAGCGGCCTCCTTTATGTTGGCACCTAAACCGTTTAACTCTTCTAATATCGCATCTAAGCCCGTTAATTGTATTTTGCCAGTAGCCATTTGATCACCTGTCGTATGTTTTAAAATCAATGGTTGATGAAAAGTAATTGTCTTCTGGTATACTTTCGTTATCCCCTTCATACAAAAAGCTGAATTGTTGAAAGTGTTCGTTTTTTGTTCCGGCCAGTTGGTTTAACTGCAATAGTAATACGTCGCATTCTTGGCGAGTTTTGCCGACAACTGATATCCGCCAAGTGTCCCACAAGCCCCAAGGTTTGCCGTCCTGACCTACTGAAGCGCCCCCGGCTATATGTCTGTAAGCTATTGCCGGATAGTCTGCATTGTTTGGTACATAGTCGGGAAACACTTCAACATTAACCCCTACATTAACTACAAGAGAATCATAAAATCCTGTTCTATTCATTTGATCACCTATTGCCTGATATTTGCCGCGAAACTGTAACTATAACTTCCCTGTCGCGCTCCATTGGTTTAATTGATATGATATCAAAAAGATTATCTTTGTACAGTACAAAATGATTAAGAGTTATATTTTCGTTGTTCTGCATTCTTATTGATGCGTATTCTTTATCAAGATCAACGTTGCTTTTAACCATTTCAACACCTGATAAAATCCTAAAATTACACCTGGCATCAAAATCGTCAACGTATGATTTAACGCGCGCGCCGTGACTGTTTTTAGTTTCAACTTGTGTTTGAAACATTATGTAATGCTTTCGCCTGGATGCTCTCATTTAAACCACCTGGACTCTAACCATGCTTAAATAATGTTGTGAGGTTAACGGTATTTCAGTAGGTCTTGTATCGACTGTAAAATCCTCCCTGAACTCATAAAAATTAGCTATAGCCATTAACACCCCAATCCTGACACAAGGCGGGATCAAACCGGGCGCATAGCCAGCGTTGAAGGTGATCTTTACCGTTTGCGTTAAATCCACATCACTTGAAAAAGTGAATATTTCAGATATCGGCTCATAAGTAAATTCTACATCTTGAGGATCATCACCTACCGTTTGCACTGTAAAAACCTCATCAGTAGAGCCACCGTAAGGCAGGAAAAAGGCATTGACGTTTGACGTAACTAGTTCTATAACGCCAGGCGATAATAGTCGCCGTGTGAACTTTTGTGCAATATCCGAAGCAATTACTATGTACATTTGTATTAATACGTCGTCTATAGTTTCACTATCAAGTAAGCCAAGTTGTTTTTTTGCTTCCTGGAGCGTTACGACTTCATTTGTATTTTGCGATTGTATTTTACTAAACATAATTTTCACCAAATAGAAAAGGCGACAAGAGCCGCCTTTTAATTATACCCTTTTATTGATTGTTACTTATCGGTTATTCAGTAACGGTTGTTATTGCACACAAAACGATTGCGTCGGACGCTTGCATAATAACAAAAATTTCTTTGCTATATTCAAAATACGTAACTCCCTGCTCTTTGAACGGGTTAGCTTGCATATAATCAATGTCACCGTTAGCCATTGCGTAAGCGCTTGCGATATCACCAAAAATAATGGGCGTGGAGCCTGCCGCGATATTGGGTAATGTATCGTCAATCACTACGGGATAACCTAAGATTTTAGGCGCGCCGCCTTCCATCAGTGATGCGATAAATAACGGGTGACCGTCAGCATCACGTACTTTTTCAATTGCGGTTAAAGTGTTTCGGTTAAAGTGAAATGAAGCTTTGCCAAGGTACATGGTCGGCAAAGAATTTTTAAGGGCGATAAAGTAATCCGCTATTGCCACTGAGTCAGTTCCTAAAGAATCCGATACACCAGTAGAAAGAACGGGAAAAACACCGTGTGGTCTACGCTCCCCGACGTTAGCGTGCATTGAGGGCTTGAACGAGTCACCACCAGCGCCAATAGATACACGCGCCGAGGCTAACATACCAGTACTGTTTAAATCTGTACCATCACCGTATAACACTTTGGTAGATAATTTAATCGTGATTTCACGACCAATCAATCGAATTAGATCGGCATATACATTATAGGTTGTACCCTTTAACGCTTCGTCTGTAATTTTAGGTGACGCGACAACCTTAATCACTTCAGATTTAACTTTAGCGTATTGTTGCGTGGTAGTGGGTCCATTAATAAAAGAAGTACCCGCTACGTTTTCTAATCCGTCAGCAGTTGAAGGAAAAGAGATCAAAACTAACTCTGTATGATCGCGTGTAATACCTTGCTTTTGCCCTAGTTGACCAAGGATAGGCGACAATTCAATCGCGTACTCTATTAAATCCATTGAAAGAACAGAAGCAACAGCAGATCCGCCTTCAGAATCAGTAGAAATATTCAACGCTTTGTATTGATCATCCATTGACTTCATGAAGCTTTGAAGGTCTATATCACCGCGCTTTTGAGCTTGACGCGACCAATCACCATAAGCTTTAATAGTGAATTGCTTTAAAGCTAACTTTTGATCTGCATCATTAATAACAGAGGCTGGATTTTTCATCTTAGAACGCAAGTCTGAAATTTCCTGCGTAAGTTCTTCAAATTTTTCGCTTGATACAACTGTACCCATAGCGGTTAACTTTTCAGTCGTACCGTCAACTTGAGCTTTTAATTCGGCATTTAGCTTTACTTGCATGTCAATATGCGATTGTGCTTTTACTAATAATTCACGCAATTGAACTGCGTTTAATTTTTCTGGGATTTGGTCCATTTTTAAAGCCTTATAATTAATTAATTTTTTAGGTTACCCACTATAAAGTAAAGTAACCCCTCTATAGAAACTGAACTTTACTATTATTCTATTAACAGGTCAAGCATTGATTCATCAATATCTGTACTTTTAAATGCTAAGGGATCAAAGCTGATATCGCCGATATCACAACCCTCAAGAGACTTCAATATACATTCGTCTTTATCCAGTGCGCTTTCCTTATCACCAGTACTGGGCGTGTAGTTGTCTGTTATAGACTTTGTAACACTATCATGCAAACCGTAATCTAAAAGTATGGCCGTTAGCTTTTCTTTTGATATGGTGTCGCCGGATAATAAAGCGCTTTTAACGTCTTGCAGCAATGACATTTCATTGCAAGCAAAATTAACAAATGATACTTCTTTTATGTGAATTTCAATAAGCAAGTTAGCATTAGCGTGTTCGCTCCACTCTTCTTTTACAATACTGTAACCAATAGAAAAAGAGTCTAGTGATTTGCTTTTAAGCAGCTTGTAAATATCAATGCCTTTCGTGGTGGTTGAAAGAAAGCCCTCAATCCACAAACCTTTTGAATCCTCACCCATATTGGTAATGGTTCCAACAGGTAACTCACGCGCATTATGCGACCAGAGCAAGCGCGGCATTGTACCATTAAGCTTGTGACTATCAACGCTGGCTTGATAGCAGCCATCAACGCAAATATCCCAAGCGTGATCTTTTACGTGCTTAACGTTGGCATAAGCGCGAAATGTCATTACGTCGCCTTCGTTGTGATCTTCTTTAATCTCAAATTTGAAATTAAGGAAAGCTTTCTGTTCTACTTTTCTTTTGGTGCCTTTAATCATCTTGGTTGACCTCCTGGCCTTGATTGTTGCCGTTGTTTTGGCTTTCTAGTGTTGCTAAGTTTTCGCGCGTTCGATGTTCAGCCTGAAGCCTTTCAACGTCCGTTAATAAGCCTAGCGTTATGTTGTTTGTATCCATTGCGTGATACGATCCGCCTTTCTCCGGTCCTAAAGGTTGTAACCCTACCATAACGCGAGATTCATCTATTGAGATATGTCCCATTTTAAATAGGTCCGTTGCTGTCTTGGTTAGACTTGCAATATCACCGCTAATAAAACCGCGTTCGTCAACTTTTACATAAAAACCATCAGACAACATTTGATTTAATGCCGCTTCAAATTTTTTTACTAATGGCATTAATTTATTAACGTAATAATCTTTGTTTGACTGCTCAACGTCGCCGCTATTCTTTTCGCCAGTTGCGCCGATCCTATGAGGTGGTACACGGAAGATTCCGCATATTTCTTCACGGCTATACTTTCTTTGTAATATTAATTCGCTATCGGCTGGTGTCATAGTTAACGCGTTATATTTCAAGCCTTGCTCTAAAAATATTGTTTTTTTGTTTTTTCCTTTTGCTGTGTAGTTTTGATCGAATTCCTGCCGAATCCTTTCGATTGCGTGACTGTCTTTAGGTCCGAACTTTTCAGTCGTTTCTAATACGCCCGTTGGCATTGCGCCCGATTCCATTACATCAGACAAGTGATCATCTTGAGCGATAGCCAAGCCTATTGATCGAGCATTGCAGGAGATAGCGCTTAAACCCTTCATACCATCAAGGCTGTTTAATTTTACATGCGCCACATCACCACCAGCAAGCGAGACATCCGAACGCCCATCGTTAGTTATGTAAGTGTAATAAACGTTGCCGTTTTGATCCATGTTAACACCAACGTTTGTTTGATACCTAAACGGTAATATTTCCATAGTCGAATTTAGATCGTTCTTAACATCTAACATGTAATAATTACCATAAAGTTCAGCGTTAGTTACATACGATTCAGCCAAATCCTGCATGGTCATGAAGCTATTAGGTTTTTGCGTAAATATACGCCACATTCTACCGCTTTTTATCTCTTCATCAATGCCATTTTTACCCCTTCTATATAGCTTGATAGGTAATTGTCCGATAGATTCCGCCTTATCCCTAACACACGCGTAAACAGACGCATGTTGTATTGCAGCTAAGGGCGTAACGTTAACCCCTGCCGACTTGCCCCGGCCGAAACTTTCAAAACTTATGCCGCCAAAACTAAACGATTTAATTCCGTAAAAATCGCTAATGCCTTTCATTATTTTGTTGAATATCATTTAAACTAACCCCCTTTCGATATATATGTTTTTTTCAACTTTCTGAAGTTTTGCACACGACAATGCAATTATAGTCGCTATTATCGGATCTATTTTTTCCGTTTTTGAATTCTCTCGATAAACACGTACATTGTTCATAGTAGTAACGCCCATGATAGCATTTTGAGCGCCAAACTCAAGCAAATTACTATTGTACGTAAAAGTTTGTTCAAGTATTAGTTCTTCTAGTTTTTTGGCTGGTTCCGACATGTTACCAGTACCTTGAGATATAGCGACCATTTCAAGCCCTTCATCTTCAAGATCTAACGCCAGTTCACCCATATGCCAGGGATCATAACCAAACATTTGTACATCGAAACTATCATCAAGGAAAACAAGGTAAGGCGCAATGTGTTTATTTTTCGTCACCTCGCCCTCTACGATCACCAGGTCGCCGCAGTCTATAGCCTCCACATATACTTGTTTAAGCTGGTCGCTTGCCTCCCTCAAAGCCCTCTCTGGTAATATATTAATATAAAAACAATCGGCACCACCTTGATCATTATCAAATAACGCGCATATTGAAGTTATATCACTAACAAGCGCCCTATCAATGGCGACCCAACATTGACGGCCTTTGTAATCATCAATATTAAGTTTGTAATTTCTACATGCTTTAACTTCATCCATATCGAGCCATTTATCAGCGCCGGAAACAAATAAATTACAATGCTTCGTTAGAAAGTTGGCCTTTTCTTCGTGAGAATATTTTGCCTCGTTGAATTGTTTGTTAAGTACGTGCCGTTTCGGTTGGTAGCCTAGCCCCGGATTTGCTTTAATCCATGTCTTTTCATCCTTCCAATCGTCTTCAATTCCAGAGTCGCGCTTGTTGTCGATCTGGTACATAAGAAAAAGGTAATTGTCCATTTTTACATTGGGGTAATTTATATCATCAAGGCACATTTTACCGTTTTTGTGTAAGGTGGTACAAACGCCATCAAGCACAAAGCCAGCAGTGGTGATCGTAATAAACATCCCTTCTTCCTGCGCTCCAAAAGCTGAACCTATAACGCCATACAGTTTCGCATCTTTTAACGCGTGGCACTCATCCAGACTAGCCACAAGCGGATTTTTACCATCTAAGGTCTTTGAATCATTCGGCAGGGCTGTGAATTCTCCGTTAACCTTTGGCATACGGATTTCATGAGTCATTGTCTTAAAGAAGCCGCGAAGCATTGGCGACATGCGGATCATTGAATGAGCGGCTGTCCACACTTCTTTTGCTTGCCCCATTTTTGTAGCTAGTGAATACGCACGTGGCCTAAGAAAAGGCGACTTATACATAATGTACAGAATCAACCCGGCAATTATTGTAGTTTTACCATTCTTTCGACCAACAAGGCAGAACGCGCGATCAAATCTTCTATAGGTAAATGTTCCTAGCCTCTCTATTACCTCACCCGTTTCCGGATCTTCAATCAGATCTTCACGAAGCCAACCGATCAAATTACAAACAAAGAATATTTGCCAAGGCAATAGTATTGTGGATTTAAACCCGGTTGAATCAGTTAGCGGTATGTACTTAAACCACTTGACGACGCTAGCCGCTTTTTTAGGGCAGAAATAAATATCATCACGCTCTAAATCGTCAAGATGCCGTTTACATGCAAGCCTGATCCAAAAGCCAGCGAGGATTTTGCCAGATAAAACCCGATACGCGTATTTATGGCACCACCGCCAATCTTGATCGGTTGGTTTTAGATCAAGTTCAGGGTAGTCATATTTTTCATACTTTGTAAGGTCTAATTTTTTAAACATTCCACACCAAATAAATCACCGCAATAATCAATAGTACATTTTACGGTGATTGATATCAACACCTAATATTAAAATTCGATTTGTTAAATATACAAACCCCGGTTTTCTTCGTTAAACACAATCCTTACCCCTGGGCTACTACTGAGCAAAAAAAGCCTAAAACCTTCACTGAGCAAGTTTTATCAGCCTCTATTTTGAATTGAGCGCCGTTGCCGAGCACAAATGCCGAACCTATATGAAATTCACTATGCGCCGTAACTTGTTGCACGCCTGATGTTTTGTAATTTGTTAGGTTTAACCAGGACAGTTTAAATAAACCAGCAGCGAAATGTAAATCAACCCTAACCTCTGTGTTTACGGACGCTGTATCGATTTCCATATCGAGTCGTATTCCCAACCTTGTTCCAACACTAAGCCCCGTACCGGAAACGCCCGAAAAATCAAACTCGTTAGTTGATGGATTCCATATATCACCTGCACCGTCTGGCGCAAAAGCTCTTAATGTTTGAGGCCCAAGTGTATCATTAGTCATAACTATTGGCCCCGCGCCGCCTGTCACTACTATTGGTGTAATTGAAGTTGCTGCGTCGTTGTAGTCATAATAACCACCTGTCAACATATCAACTGGTAAGACGACACCGCCGCCGCCTGTCGATGAACTATAAGCGTTTCCTACTGTAGCCATTATAAACCCCTATGTATTACTTTGAATTAATGTAACGTTGAATTCTATAACGCTACCTGTATCTATCGAATCAGGCGTGATATCTAGCTCGTATGCACTGGCCTGAAAAGCTGTGACTGTAGCTAAATCTGTACCTAAAGAAGATCCGCCAGTTTCACCCGCTGGAACGGTTCCCGCAAGCTGCCAACCGCCAAATTCTGAAAGCTTATATCGGATAGTATAAGACCCGGCAATCGGCGTAATAGGATCGCCGTTAACGTCAAGCGAAACTATCTCAACAAAGCAATGCACCTTACTAAGATCTATGTATTTTACATTAGGCAATGCAACTCGACCCCCTAAATTTTCAAAAGTGATTGCCGCCGTTGCCGGGTAATTCCCGGTAAATCTGTTTATTGTCATGATCAAAAAAACCTTAATTTAGTTAAAGAATACATTCTAAACTAAATTAAGGCTTTATGTTAGTGGTAACTAAAAGTAATACTTTAGAAGTAATACTTTACTTTGTAAAATAGCCTGTTTGTTTTTGGCTCCGGCGCTCCGTTAAATGGAAAGCCTGTCCTGTAATGACTATCATGAGCCAGGCCAAAACTGCATTGTATGCGAACATTATTAAAGCACTTATCTTTTTCAACACCTACCTCGAAATTTGCTGATATCGGATCTTTGTACTCGCTACCGTCACCCATAGTTCCATATTCTGTGTCAAACTCATAGCCTACAGCAACGGACGCGTAAGGTTTTAACTCGCCAAAATCAAACGTGTCAGCCCTTGCATAGCTAAGGACAGTAAGCGTATTGATTAGCACTATTGTACAAATCTGAATTACAGCGATTACAAGCCAAAAATAAAATGGCATTTTACGATTAGAGCCATTACTACCTACAATTTTTTCGTTTAAGATTTTCATGTTTATTTATCTCCGCTATAGTTGTTTTGACAGTTAATAAAATTGTGTTTATCGCCATTAATACGTGCAGTATTATTGCGAAAATTATAGTTATGACCGTAGGAATACAATACCACTGGCCGTTAAAAAAATGTGAAGCTGCAAAGCCGGAATATGTGAGTAGAATTATTCCTATCGCCAATACTGGCAGGCTTGCCCCCTTTCTATCTTCTTCGCTTGAATTCGACAATTTAATTCCTAGTTTATAGTTTCTACCCGAAAACCCCAATGAAGGGGTTTAGGGATATGTTTTATCTTTCGCCTGGTTAGTTAGTCATTCATGATATGCCCTCTGTAATCGACTGTAGGCTGTACAGCCACTTATATATTGTTCGTCAACTGATTAGGTTAACTGTTCGCGTGCGCTTTGTGGTGAATCTTTAAAAAAATACTCCAAACGAACACTGTGCGCTAAAAGCTGCCATCACTGCCATAACTGTAAATACAGCAAAATAAAACGTTGGTGCTGCCATGGGGTGATTTTTAAATTCGCACATGTTCAATATTCCTTATTACGTATATAACGAGATTAGCTAGCTGTGTTTAACTTGGTATCAAGGTAATGCCATATTTTTAATGACACTGGTCTTGCGAAGTTGTTAAATAACTCTATCTTCAATCATACCCCAAACAATTTCATATTCAGGAGTTCCCTTTTTAGCTATTACACAATCTATCTGATCTTTACCTTCGTTAAACCTTCCCTCGCAAATCTTACTGGTCAAAAGTGCCAATTGTATTTTTTCATCGTCGCTTAGATACTTCTCGCGGTCTGCTATTTTTATTACTATATATCTGTCTTCTCTTTTAAATTTAATCATTTTGTTAATGTCTGTAAGTTGTTTTGATAACCATAATACTAGACTACCTTTAGATACTTGTCAACACTTAATAGTTGTTTAATTAATTATAACATTACCATCAATCATTACTGCATTAGTCCAATCACCTTGTAGTAAGATATAATCTTTTTTACCTTTATACTGTATTGGGTAATCTCTAAAGCTTTTAACATAGTTTATTATTTGTTCATCAGCGGTAAATATATCATTTTTGTTTATACTGCCTAACTGCTCGTTGTATTCGCCGCAATGGATAGCAACACAAATAATAACTTTATATTCACCCGATTTTGTTTTTTCTATTGAACAATCATTATATGCAGATAAAATGCTTTTAACTTCTGATTGGGTGCTAACTGGTAAAGATAAAAATAGTGCATTGTTCATAATAATATATTTCCATTGGTTGATTTAATATAAATGTTCATCACATAGACCGCCTTAACGACCTATAGAATGATTATCTACTTATGACTTACTCCTATTAGGTACTTGTCTTGCAATGCGTAACGTGTTGTTCTCTTCTACAACATATGGGTTGATTAGCTCGACACCAAACCCTAGG
>Ga0105173_1000032_pt1 | contig 40004 bp, 56 predicted proteins | sample Virmet3321_4155_FD_89708 | JGI IMG/M metagenome (GOLD analysis project Ga0105173, IMG submission 89708) | Marine viral communities from the Southern Atlantic ocean transect to study dissolved organic matter and carbon cycling - metaG 3321_4155 | ecosystem: Environmental > Aquatic > Marine >... | reverse complement strand
GTGCGCCTGATCTCGCGACCGCGCTCGGGGGTCAATAACGGGGGATTCCCCGCCGTATATTTGCCAGCATGGTGCAGTCTCTCATAAGGCTGCGCCATGACCGTCACTTCCGCCCAACAAGACGTTTCCTACGCAACGAGCAGCGCGGCGCAAGCCTACGCGATCCCTTTCTATTTTCTGCGCGAGACGGACATTATTGCCGATCTGCTCTCGAGCAACGGCAGCATTCGCCCGCTTGAATACGGCACCGACTTCACGATCCTCGGCGCGGGTAGCCAGAGCGGCGGTGCGCTGGTTCCCGTCACCCCGTGGGGCGCTGGATTTACGCTGCATATCTACCGACAGGTGGCGGTTACGCAGGAAACGGAATTCCGGCAGAATGATCCGTTTCCGGCAAAATCGGTCGAAAAAGCTCTCGACAAGTTGACCATGATCGCGCAGCAGAACGCGAGCGCGGTCGAAAATTCAATCCGGTATCCGCTCAGCGAGTGCGGTACCGATGGCACGTTACCCGTCGCGCTGGAGCGCGTGAACACGATTCTCGGGTTCGGGTCGACCGGTCAGCAAACGTTGCTGCCGATTCCGGCTAGCGTTGGCGCCGGGGACCTGAAGCATGAAATCTGGAAGGCGGGTGTCGACTTTACCCCCGGCGTTTCGACGACCGTAACGCTGTTGCGCAACTACGGTACGAAGGCGAATCTCGGCGTTGTTGTCATGGCCGGGGTTCCGCAAGATCCGGACAGCTACTCGGTATCCGGTACGACGCTCACGTTTCTCGATGACAACGGCGCCCCTGCGCCGATTCCGGACGGTGTCGGCAAGATCTGGTGCACCGGCGGAACGACGCTGTCGATTTACCTGCCGCCGAACCACTCGATCATCGATTCGATGGTCAATGAAAATGCGCAGATCGCTGCGGCCAAGCTCGCCTATCTCGCACCATGGTCCGCGGCCGTGCAACACGCGGTGTCGGAAAAGTTCGCCGAGCGTGTTTCGCTGCGCGATTTCGCGATCGACAACACCGGTGCCGCGTCCGCCGTTTCGGCATTGTCGTCGGCCGAAGCGGAGAAGGACTACGTCATTCCACGTGGCACATACAAGATCGATGCGAACTGCACGTTGGCGGCAAATCTGACATTTGAAACGGGCGCCGTTTTGAAGGTGTCGGGCGGCCGTACCGTGACGATCACGGGTTCCGTGCGAGCGGGCGATCACCAGATCTTCTCCCTCGGTGTCGGCTCGAAAATCGACTTCACGAATGCCAAAACGCAGAATGTCAATGCTGCATGGTGGGGGGCCGTCCCGGGAGCCGTCGATTCCGCCGTTGGCGTCAATCAGGCCATCGCATCGAATGCCTCGAACGTATCTATGCCGCCCGGGGTGCACTACGCCAAGACGCCGATCGATTTTACACCGTGGTCGAGCGTAAGCGATCCGCTCGTGAAGATGCACCGATTCGACGCCGAGGCGACGAAAATCATTCAGCTCGCGACGATGAACGTCGTCGTTAGTTTGTCACCGTCCGACGGCGGTCAACTGCTTCGCCATTCGTTCCGTTTTGGCCGTATCGAAGGGGCGTCAGGGTTCACCACAAACGTCGCCCTTGTCCGCGCGCGCTACATGAGCAATTGCTTCTTCAGCGCCGTCAATATCGGTAACGCGCAAGGTGCGAGCGGGTCCGGCTTCTACGTAGATATGACCGGCACGCCGGCGTTCGGGTGCTTCAACAACCTGATTGATATCGCCGATATCGCAGACAACGGGGGGCGAGGCTTTGCTGTCAACGGAAACGTGTCGCTGAACGAAAATTTCAAGGGCAACATCGTTCGCATCGGCCGAGTCGGATTTAACGGTGGTGACGGTGTCCAGATCGGGAATACGGATAACGAAAAGACGTTCGGCAATACCTTCATTCTCGGGCTGCTGGAATCGAATGGCGGCTACGGCCTATACGAGCGCGGGTACGGCAACACCTATTTCATCAACAGCGTGAACAGCAACAATAATGGTGGCGTTGATTCGTCGCTGTCGTCTCCGGTCAAGCCCTCGACAGTCATCCTCGGCACGTGCGACGACAGCATCGGTAGGACGCTGGCCGTGAACCATTACGTCGTCAGCAACGGCGGATACAGCAGCTCGTGGGATGCAAACCATTTGAAGCTCGGCGGCTTCCATCTGTGGGTCGATACCAGAGGCAGCCTTCGAATCAAGAGCGGCGCGCCGACGAGCAGCACTGATGGTGTGCTCGTCGCCCGCCAATCGTAAGCGGAGCACATATGGCAGAGCCAACAACTAGCACCGGCGCCGTTGCAGGTGCGCTGCTCTGGAAAATCCTACCCGGCGCGATCGGCTCGCTCATTGCGCTCGGGTTCATCGGCGAAGGGCTGACGCGCAAACAGAAAGTCGTGTCGTTCTTGTCCGGTGCCGCCGTCGCGTACTACGGCGGCCCTCTGATTGTCGCGTGGTTCGCGATCAGCGACAGCGGTGCGCAACAAGCAATCGGATTCCTTGTCGGGCTGTTCGGCCTGGCGATCACAAAAGAGCTGTCCAAGGAAATCAACACAGCCGACATCATCGGGGCCCTGAAACGACGCTTCCTCGGGGGGCAATGATGGTCACGATCTTCTATCTCGCGAATCTCGTCGTGCTGCTGTTCTGCATGTGGATCGCCGTCACCAACGTGTTCGTCACCGGCTGGTGGGGAGCGCTCGGGTTCTCGATCGTCGGCCTCGCGTCGGCAGTGAATCTGTTCAAGCCGGTGCGCATGCCGTCGTCGATCGATATGCCCGAAACGCTCATGTTGGTTGGGCTCGCGATCGTATGCGCGTGGATCATCGCGCGCGTTTTCTACTGGCACAAGAAGGGAGGACGACATGGCTGACTATGACGCGGCGAAGCTGAAAGCCGAACTCACGCTAGACGAAGGACGCCGCAGCCGGATCTACGTCGACACGGTCGGGAAGGTATCGGGCGGCATCGGCCGCAATCTCACCGACAAGGGCTTTCGCGACAACGAGATCGACCTGATGTACCAGAACGACATTGCCGAAACCGAAGCATGGCTCGATCGCAATCTGCCGTGGTGGCGATCGCTGGATCCGGTACGGCAGCGCGTGATGATGAACATGGCTTTCAACATGCAGGGCAAGCTGCTGACGTTCGTGGACACGCTGGCGGCGATGAAGCGCGGCGACTACGCGGCAGCCGCCGACGGCATGCTCAACAGCCTGTGGGCTCGGCAGGTGGGCGCGCGCGCAACGCGGCTCGCCGCGATGATGCGGAGCGGCGCATGACGATCCTCGACCCGCGTGTTTGGCTCGCCTTCATCGTCGCGCTCGCGATCACGGCGGCCGGGTGCTACTTCAAGGGCCATCACGACGCTGACCAATCGGCCACACTCGCCGATCAGGCAAAGCAGATCCGCGAACTGAAGGCCGAGCGGGACGAATACCAACGCCGCACCGCGGCGCAACAGGAGAACGCGAACCATGCTGCGAAAGAACGTGATCAGGCGCGCGCCGATGCTGCTGCCGCTGCTTCTGCTGCTGACGGCCTGCGCAAGCAAGTCGCCGTGCTCATTGAGCGCGCCCGACATCCCGCCGCTACGACCGGAAGCCCGGCAGCCGGCGACGCCCTCGATCTGCTTGCCGACGTGCTCGGCCGGGCTGATGAAGCAGCGGGAGAACTGGCAAAGATCGCTGACGAGCGCGGCATCGCCGGCAAGCAGTGTGAAGCCGACTACGACGCGTTGACCGTATCCACCACACCGAGGAAGGAAGCCCAATGAAAAAAATCCTGATCAGCGCGCTACTTGCGCTGACCGCGGCCGCGCATGCCGCGACGAAGGTTCCTGTGCAGATGCTCGACACGACCGGCTCGACAGCGGGCCAGGTGGTCGTATCCGGAGGGGCAGCTGCCGCGCCGTCGTGGGCCAGCGTGCCGCTCGGTGGCATCGCGTCGGTTCCGGCGAATACGGTGCTCGCGAATGCTACCGGCGTATCGGCAACGCCGGCTGCGTTCCCTATGCCGTCTTGCAGTGGCGCAAACAACGCGTTGCGCTGGACGTCTGGTACGGGTTTCACGTGCGCCAGCGGCATTGCGTTGACGACGAGCGGGATCAATCAATTCGCAGCGACGACCTCGGCTCAGCTGGCGAGCGTGATATCCGACAAGACCGGTACCGGGGCCTTGGTTTTCGCCAATGACCCGGCGTTGACGGGCGTTCCGACGGCGCCGACAGCGAGCGCCGGGACCAACACGACGCAGATCGCGACGACTGCCTTCGTTGCGAACGGCTACGCCCCGCTCGCTTCGCCGACGTTTACGGGCACCACGACGGTCGGCAATCTGACCGCGACGGGGACGTTGACGGGTATCACCGGTCGGCTTGTCGGTGTGCAGGTATTCACTACGGCGAACTGCAACCCGAGCTGCACATACAGGCCCACTGCCGGCACCGGCCGCGTGGTCGCGAAGGTAATGGGCGCCGGCGGCGCCGGTGGTGGTTGCCCCGCGACGACAATGTCGACCGTTGCTATCGGCGGTGGTGGGGGTGCCGGGGCCTATGCGCAAGGCCTTGTGACCAGTGGCTATAGCGGGGTGACCGTTACTGTAGGGCGGGGCGGTACGGGCGTTTCCGGCAGCACCGGAAATTCCGGGGGCAATTCTTCATTCGGCGCGCTCATTACAGCGACTGGAGGGTCGGGGGGCTTAGCTTCGGCCGCGGCGGCCGCACCTAATCAAGCCAGCGGCGGGAACGGGAATGGTTCGAGCGGTGGTCAACTCAATGGCACCGCTCAGCCCGGCACACTCGGTCTTGCATCGTCGCTCGGCGTGTTCTATTCGGGCAGCGGTGGTTCAACGGCGTTCGGGCGTGGCGCGCCGGGGACTACTGGAACGGGCGCAGGCATCGCCGGCGGTCCGTACGGCGGGGGGGGAGGTGGTGCGGGATGCGGTACCTTCGCGACTGCACAGCCGGGCGGCCGCGGCGGTGACGGTTTCGTAGAGGTAGACGAGTATCAGTAAGGCCGTTACTTTGACATCCTCCCCGGCCTGAAGGCCGGGGAGGATGTCAAGGAATGCGGATCGGGCGCGGAAAGCCCTCCTGCGTGATGATCCACTGGCGCGTGTGCTGCTCGCTGCGGTGCAGGTACTTCGCCAGTTCGGCCAAATCCCAAAGCGCGTGCGGCGTCAGACGCGCCGCAATTTCCTGAGCCAGTTCGGTGATTTCGGTCATTTTCCCCTCGTGGTCATGGCGAGCTCGACGCGGCGGCTGATCTCGCGATCGTAGCCGGCGAGCGTGGATTGCAGGTTGGGTGCGAGACGCGGCCCGGCGGCCGGCGTGTCGAGTGGCGCGCGCGGTGCGATGGGTGGCGTCAACTCGTAGGCCGTATCCGTCTTGACGCGTCGATCGATTCGGATCTTCCCGGCATAGAACAGCGTGTCGAGGAAGCACTGGACGAATGCGGTCGACGTCCCGAGCTTGGTCGCAATCTCGCGCGCGGTGTGCGTGCCGGTAAGCAGAACTTCATAGACGGCGGTTCCGTTAATGCGGCGGCTGGTCATTTCTGTTCTCCCTCACTAGCAGGGGCGCGGCGACGGAATTCGGTCACGTCATCGGGCCACGGTTTATCGTCCGGGAATTCGTAGTCGTGCGTGATTTCGGTGGGCCTCTGGATGCCTGCCTGCCGAGCGTGCACTCGCGCGCGCAGGACTTGCATCGCCTGATCCTTGAGTTTGTGGAGTGAGGCTGTCCAGCAGCCGCTGGCCTCGGCAGTTACGCCAGTCGGCTTGTGCGTGATCCGCACCCACGCTCTCGGGTTGCACCATCCGCTCACGATTCCTCCTGGCGTTGGGAGAGGGCCTCCGCATCATCAAGCCCATTCCATGAAAATGCACTGAGCAGGTCATGTACGGTCAGCACATACCTAACGTTGCTAAGATCGCCAGTTGGAGTAGATAGATCGGCCTCCCAACCGTCGGCTTCCATACTGCTGTATTGCGACCCGATGAAGTCGATCGCCTGTTGTGGCGTTTGCGGAATGCGCTTAAGAAGGCCGGCCATTTTCTGCTTATCCGCCGCAGCGGCTTCCAGCTCTGCCAGTAGGAGGTTGATGGCGTCGGCGGCTTGATTTGGTATCGGATCGTTCAGCCAGTTCCACGCTCGCAGTTGATGTGCCAGCGCCCGCATCTTGTCTTGGTCGATCATGCCTTCACTCCAATTCGGTCGAGATTGCGGATGGCGTACTGGATGTTTTGCCGGCGCCAGCCACGCATTAACGGGCGCTCCGACTGGTAGCCGTCTTGCCACTCCTCGCCACAGCCGGCGCACGTCACTGACGGGCCATACCATTCGAAGTACCGAACGAACATGCGGCGCGGGCGCTCGCATGTCGGGCAGAAGTTGACTTGGCAGCATTCCTCGATAGGCTGCGGCGCGTGGATGTGCACGAAGTTCTCAGCCATTGCCTTCCTCCCTCGACGCAGCGGTCGGAGTGGTCTTCAGGGCGCGGATAGTTTTGGCATATTCCTCGCCCCGACATGCAGACGCCTCCCACTCTGAAACGTAATCTTCGTCAGGCCGCAAGTTCGGATTGGCATCCCAAACTGCTTCATTCTTACGAAGCGCTTCTCGCTCCATTTCGCAAACCTTCGCGCATTCCTCGATGATGGCGTCCCTGTCGGGAGTGGTGCGGCGGGCAGCTTTCCATCCCTGTTGAAACCACGCGAACGGCGTCATGTCCTTCCAGTGCGCGATAGCTTCGAACGCCGCTCGCTCATCCATGGTGCTTCTCCTTCAGGCCGTCGAAAAACGCTTTTGCCTCTTGCTCGGTCTTGAACCTCATCAGCCCCTTGTCCTTCGTGTAGATGTTGGCCCAGACTTTCTTTTCTGGCTCTCGCACCTCGATCGAATACACCGGTTTCAAGGTCTTCATGTCGAGCCACGGGCGTGTCCGCATGCGCCACGACGGATCGACGGCTCTGACTTCTATTCCGGGTATCTTCACGATTCGCCTCCTTGGGCGCGGGAGGCGTCGACGAGGCGATACACCTCTTGCAATTCCGAAGCCCGTTTGATGATTCCGTCTCGATTGATGATGCGTAGCAGCTCGACCACGCGCTTGGGCACAAGCACAGTGTCTCCCGTCACCTCGGCGCGCGGCTCCTTCCGGCAACCGTCGTACTGGCATGCACGAGGTGTCGCGCATCCGGTGCATGGAGTATTCCAATCGGTCACCTCGGCGCGCGGCTCCGCCTGTCCAATCGAACGCAGTGCGTCGTTCACGAGATCGACGAGGCTGTTGGAATCGACGTAATCGAACGAGGTCATGTCGAACTGGTGCTTCGCGGCCAAAGCCTCGACTTGCTGATACGTCAGCCCGACCCGAGCGTCTGCCTGCGCGGGGGCGGTTCGGCAGAGGGCGTGGACATACGGCCGAACCGATGAAGCCGATGCGCCGCCGTCACGCAGCGCTTGCTGCTTCTGCGCATCGCTGATCACGCGGCCGTCGTCGGTTTCCCATGCGCGGACGCCTTCCGCAGCCTGCGCGGGGGCACGAGCGTACAGATCGTGCTTGCCTTCCGGAAGAGCGTAGGCGACGTATGTGCTCAGGTGCATCGCGTAGCCTTTGTTTGTGACACGCACCGTTGCGACCGGCTTTGCCCCTTCCGCCCCCGTCTCGTTGGCAGATGCAGCGCGGGCATAGACCAGAGGACGCGCTTCGTACCCGGCTTCTTCGGTCAGGTGGCCGACGTATGTGCGCCGCGAGTAATCCACAATCGCATGCCCCGTCGCTTTGCTGTACAGCTCATATGCAACCACCCGCTCGTCCACCGGCGAGGGTGCGGCATTGCCCTGCGGGGCGATGATGGCGTTGCAGTTCTCAAGTGCGGCCCATACTGCTTCGCGAATGCCGGGCGCATCGCCCGCAAGCCGGGCTACTTCGTCCGTGAATTCCTCGGTCAGACCGTCGTATGCGATCGGCGCTGCTGCGGGTTGCGAAACGGGGAGCGGGGGCAGCGTCAAGACGGTACCGACGGGAAAGTAATCGCACGCCGTGTGCTCGCTGAATTCAGGGTTGAGTGCAATGATGTTGCGCCATTCGTCTTCGCTGCCGCACTGACGAAGGGCGATGCCGGCGACAGATTCGCCCGGCTGCGTGGTGTATGTGCGCGCATCAGCGCGGCTCTGTTGTTGGTCGTTCATGGGGGTGTCCTCTGTGGGTCAGGCGAAAAGGCCGTCTTGGACTTGGCCCGTTTGTGCAGCCATGAAAATGTCGATCGCGGATTGAACGGCGCCTGATCCGGGGAAAAGGTCGTGAACCTCATCGCCTATTTGCACGTTGAGCACGTCCATCAACCAGAAAATGAATTCGGCCGGTTTCGCGCCAGTAAATCCGCGCTTGATCGTGATATTCACTGCGCACCAATCGCGAACTGTGCGCTGCTCTCGCGTGCGTCTGCGGCCGCCCATGACGATCACCGGTTCCCATGCGTATGCAACGCCTACGCCCGGTTTAAATGACGCGAACGGCTTAACCCAGGCCATAATGCGTGCACTTTTCGGGACCAGCGGCAGAATGTCGTGAAGGTTCCCGCTTGTCATCGACAAGCCCCAACCATCGGCAAACTCATCACAGAGTCGTTCAATAAGCGCTCGGTGAGCATCTAACGTGTCGTAGGCTGCTGCTTCGGGATGCAGATGCCCATAGAACTTTTCCGCAAGACCGAAATACGGCGGATCGGCATAGGCGAATTTCATCGCTTCCTCTACAGATAAAGCCTCAATGGCGGGAAAAGAGCGGAGCGCCGTACTGGCCGCTCCTAAACACACCACCGGGGTCGACACTAAATTGCTTCAAACTCGACGCCGAGCTCCTGAACTGCGTGGCACTCGATGCGCGTCACAAAATTGGCGAACTGCTCTTTCGTCATCTGACTGGAACCGACTGGCACCAAACCGCGGGGGCCTTCCTGCTTGGGCGCATACAGATCAAGGTAGTGGGCGTACCAAGCTTCCTTGGTGAACCTTTTGCCATCCAGCTCGACTTGTTCCGCGATCTCGGTCAGAAGCGCCCACAGAAGCCGGTTTTGCTCGCTGCTGCGCTTCGCCTGGTATTCGCCGATCTCGACCATGATCGGCCTACCAGACTTCGCGGCAGGCCCAGCAACAGCCTTGATGTAATCCACCATCCGCTGGGCGATCTCTTTGTTTCGGAGGACGTAGGTCGGCATGGTGGCCTCACGCGGCTTCTTGTTCGGGCGCCGTATCGGAGCTTTCCGCGGGCGCCGATGGCGCGTTGCTGAACTTCTCTTCGAGATGCGCGCGCATATCCTCATAGGCCTGCTTCAGAAGATCGGCCTTCATACCTTCGACGCGGGTCCATGAGCGCGTGTCGAAAAATTGCTCGATGAGGTCTTGCCGGGACTTCTTGTCGTCAGCGGTCTGGCTCGGGTAGTACTTCTTGAGCAGTTCGGCGATTTCCTCGCACCAGATTTCCCGGTTGCGCTTCTCGGCGTCCCAACCGCTTTCGTCGGCATCCGGGAACATGTTCTGCGAGTCGCGCCGATCCATGCTGTCAAAGTGCTGGCCGCCGATGTTCAGGGCTTGGAAGTGGCCTTCCAACTTCGCGTAGTCGGGCTTCTCGATCTCGCGGCCATTCAGGCGGTCTGCGCGGTCCTTCTGGATCACGGCTGTGTTGACGATGTAGCCGTCGCGGCGGTCGGCGATCATCTCGATCAGCAGGGAAGGCTCGTAGCCGAGTTCCTTTTCGGTCGCCATGCGCGTGCCGGTCGAGATCAGTTCCTTCTTGCCCGATCCATCATCTTTATCCTGGTACTCGTAGACCTGCCCGGCACGGCCGCAGACGATGACATGCATCTTAGACGACAGGAAGCGGTCGGTGAACTCAGCCCACGCAGCCTTGATGGGGCGCCAATGCTGGAATTCCAGCGCGCCGAGCGGCTTCTTCCCGTACTTCTTGCGCGTCTCGTTCATGCGCCGCAGATAGCTTTCCTGAGCGTCTCGCCAGACGTGCGTGATGCTGTCGATGATCGCTATGTCGCAGGTCTTTTCGGCCTCGTCCATGAAGTCCATGAGGTCGGAAAGCGCGCGGCTCTCGTCGGCAACGAGCAGTTCGATACCGGCACGCTCGAACAGCGGCAGAACGAACGAGAACGCCGGTTCGGTATCGAACGCCGCGATCGGTTTCGTGCTACCGATGGCCTTGTGCAGTCCGATTGCGATCTCCGATGCGGTACGGGTTTTGCCCGAACCAGCTGAGCCGTACAGGCCGACCTTGGCGTAGGCCATCTTGTTCTTTGCGGGTTTCAGCATTCCCATCGCTTGTTCCTCATATGCTCTAAGAGTGTCGGCCGCGAGCCAGTCGGGGCCGTCATCGGTTTTCACGTCTGACTCCATGCCGCGCGAACTGCGAGGCTGGAGTCGGGAATCGAAGCAATGCCAATCGCGCATGCAAACGCGATTGCCATCGCGACAAGAATCCCGGCGACCGGGCTTCGCTTGAACAGGCGGTCGAGCGCGCCGCACAGATAGGTGATCGGGTTCATCGCGCAATTCCCGCGAGAAGTTCGTACGCCGGCGCGACGCCGCACGCGATCAGGTACAGCGCGCCGAGCGCCGCGATCGGGAGCCAGTCGCGCGATACAACCGATCGGTTGTAACCACGCAATACAGGCGTTAGGCTGTTGAGAGGGGCGCGCATCATGTCAAATCCCGTGCCTTGATCATTTCATCAGCGAAGAAATAGGCGTCCTGTGCTACTCCCTGCATCCACCCGGGCTCACACGACACCTCGCCGTTTCGCCATGCTGCGAAAAGTTCAGCAAGGAAGGCCGGAGCAACCTTCGTTGCCACATAGTCGCGAACCGTGAGGCCACCATGCATCATTGCCTCCGGCTCATATTCGGCACTCCCGTCCATTTCAAGGCGGACGCACCGAAGCTCTACAACCTGCCCGAATGCCGGGCCACCGTCGTTTCTTTCATTCATCACGCACCCCCGCGATCGTCACGACCCGCACCGGCTCCGGTGCCTTCTTCCGGCCGGCCTTGATCAGCGCAGCGTCGATCGCAAGACGGACGCCGGAGGTAAGCATGATCGTTCCGGCATCAGCGTCTGCGGCGATGATTTCGAGGATCTCGGCCATGTTCGGCGATGCGGCGAACAGCGTTGCGAGCATCGCGCCGCGCTCGTTTGTCGCCGAGCAGTCAGCAACGAGCGAGCCGGCTGGGTCGACGTCGGTGCGCTTCGTGCGCACGAACCATCCGCAGGCTTCGAGTTCGGGCATGGTGGTGATCTCGTTCATGCTTCACCTCGCGCGCGGAGCATGGAATGACGCTCCATATGGTGTTTATGACAAAGCCACACGACTTCCAGCGGTTTTGTATAGTCGTCGTGATGTCCGTGAATGCGTTCATCCGAACCGCAGACCGCGCAAGGTTGTTTGACCAATGAACCGTTTCGAATAGCCGTTTGGACCGCCTGATGTGCGCTGCGCTTTTCAGGATGATTCGCGCGCCACGAAGACGTTTTTTCTGCTCGATTTGCAGAATTCCGCTTGCTATAAGCGTTGTTCCAGGCCCGCTTCTTATCGCGGTTTTTGCGTGCGTATTCGACCGTCCGCTTGCTATCACAATGGGGGCATGGATACGAGCGGCGCGCGACCATTGATGCCTTGATCGTGTATGCGCAACCGCATGTTTTGCAGGTTCGCTCGTCACCAGCGAAAAACCGACGCACGGCGTTACCCATCGGTTTCCCGGTCTTCGCGCTAATTCCGATTGGCATCATTCACCCCTGGCTCTAATCATGGCGTCGGCCATGCGATAGCAGAGTGCAGCGCGATCATCCTCGTTCGGGCCGGCAAACCCGTTCAGGAAGGTCGCGATGAGAGCTTGCCCCGCGAAGTAGTCGCGGAGCGTCATGCCGGGAATTCCTTGGTACCCGTTGCATTTGCCGGGCACTTCCGGGAAGGCCGGGCCGCCGTCGTTGATCTCGTTCATGTGGTCCCTCTATGTGGTGTGATTGCCCGCAGGGCGGGCGCGGTTGGTCGGGCGGCAGTGGTCACCACGACGCGCTGGCGATTTCTTCGCCGTTGAAGTGCAGGGTGCAATGTGCGCCGTAGTGCCAGCCAGAACCCGAACCGGCAGAAAGCTCGTGCCCCAAGATCAGGCCTTTCTTGTCGCCAAGGTCGAAGATGAAATTCAGGGCAACGCGATCGGAGTCGATTTCGTCGTATTCGATCTTCACGACCTGTACGAGCACGGCCGCATCTTTCCCTTCGAGATCCTTGAGACAGTCGGCTACCGCGTGATCGCTCCACCCGCAGCAATTGCCTTTGTCTTCGGTGACGCTGAGCGCAGCGACAACTTCCTTGTAGGTCTTGCCGATCAAATGGTGCAGAGTGGTTTCGGTTTTCACGTCTTTCTCCTGTAGCGGGCGCGGTTGGTCAGGCAGCAACCTTTCCTTGTTGCCACGGTGCAGTGCCGAGGCACATACGCTTGAACATTTCTGTTTGTGCGTCCCGTGCGGCGACCCATGCGGCGGCCCGTGCGGCCGCCCCTGCGGCGGCCCGTGCGGCGGCCCCTGCGGCGGCCCGTGCGGCGGCCCCTGCGGCGTCCCGTGCGGCGGCCCATGCGGCGTCCCATGCGGCGGCCCGTGCGGCGTCCCCTGCGGCGTCCCATGCGGCGGCCCATGCGGCGGCCCATGCGGCGGCCCCTGCGGCGTCCCATGCGGCGGCCCGTGCGGCGGCTAATTCTTCGTCTGACGCATCACCATTAGCGAAGCGCTCCGCAACGTCCAATGCGTCTTTACTGCGGTGGTCTTCCATCAAGTGTTCGACCTGCCGTGCGCACCAGACGGCGAACAGCCGAATATCGCGATCAGCGCCGGATACGCAGCGAAGCGACCACAGCGCGTCATCGATGCCGTTGCTCTTGAGGATGTCGAGCAGGGGGATTTCGGCGTCATGCCGGAAGCGGATGTAGCTTTCTCGGCCCGCATCCTCATCGGTGAAAGGCTGCCCCTGGAGCGAGCGAACGAGATTGTTGTAGCCGTCGTAGCACGCGCCAGCTTTGCGAAGCGCGGCGAGCGTGACGGTAAAGCGCGGGGCGGTGGTATTCGTGTCGGTTGTCATCGTCGCATCCTGTCGTTATCTGGGCTGGTCAGTGTTTCCCATGCCGGTTGCGCGACACATCGCGTGCCACGATCAGCAGAAGGGCAGCGGCGAAAATCCCGAGCACGAAACCAATAATCGCGGTCGCCATGTCAGTACCCCTTGCGTTTCGCGATGCCTTCAGCCGCCGCAGCGAACGCATCGTCGAACAGCAGTTCGAGCAGGTAGACGAAATGCTTGCGGTCCGATTTGTCGAGGTAGGCCGCGAAAACCCTGTTGCGGAAGGACTCCGGCAGGTCGTAAATCGCTTCGATCACGTCGTCGAACTCGACTTCTTCCGATGCGCGCAGGAAGGCAGCTTCTTCGGCTTCGGCAGCATCGTCATATTCGCGTTGCTGCCGATCGGTCCAGAACTCGGCGGCACGCTCTGTTACGTGAGGATTGAGCATATGCACTCCTAACAGGTTTGCCGGGAGAAATGACCGGCGGTACTGACTGCACTGATGGGCGGATACGCAGCGTTCGCATAAGGCAGCGTTTTCGCGAGGCAGCGTGTCTTCAGACTCAAAAAACAGGGGTATGACGGGGCCCGGCCGTCATCGCTGCATATCCGCTCATCAAGGCAGTGATGCGGGGCGCCGCGCCGAAACACGGCGCCCCAGTCGGCTCTGTCGCGTCCCCGGCTCCTTCGCCGGTTCATCCGGTCCACCCAGTTGCAGCCTGGGCTAGGCATTCCCTTCTCACGCGGGCAGGCTTCACGGGCGATTTATTCTGCGCGGCCATGCGCATTGCTTCTGATGCTTCCCGGATTGGCCGCCGGGGCGGTGGCGCGGCGCGTTGTGTGCTGCGTTGAGATGAATTATAACCAAGGTTATTGTGGTGTCAACAACCAAAGTTATCGATAGGGCGGAAAATTTGTAACAGCGCCGCGCGAGGGCGATCTGTTAAGCGTCTGCTGACGGCAGTTCTTGGTTGTAAGCCGGCAAATAACCAAAGTTCTTGCGAATGAATAACTTTGGTTATAGTATTGCGGCATGAAACCGACCAATTGCTCCGTTCCGGCGCTGCAGCGCGCGATCGAGAAAGCTGGCTCCCAGTCGGCGCTGGCTCGCCTGATCGGCAAGAAGCAGCCGCACATCCACAAATGGCTGCATTCGCGCAACGCGATGCGTCCAGAGAACTGCGTTCTCGTCGGAACGGCAGTCGGCATTCCCTACCGCGAATTTCGCCCAGACGACTGGAAGCTGATCTGGCCTGAGCTGGCTGAACCGGCGAAGGAGGAGGCGTGAAGCGGTTCATCGCATTCATCGAGCGCTGGATCGGCCCGTCGAGCGGATATCCAGTCCTGTCTGGGCTGCCGTTCGCCGCCGTCATAGCGATTTGCCTTCCGATCGTGTTCTGCGCGATCGAGTGGGTGATCCATTGGCTGCCTTGGCCAGGAGGTACGAAGTGAACCAGAAATGCATCAGCGATCGGCAGGTCGAGAACATGAAAAGTGCCGACTCTATTGAAATTGCCCGGGCGGCCGTGACCCTGCAGCACCGAATTTTTCTTTTCCGTGCGGCATCGGGCGCAAAGGTAATGGCGGGGTGTTCTCTCGCCCTCGGTCGGCTCGAAAAGGTAGGCGAATTGCTGCCCCTCGAGTTCAACGAGTTGGTATCGGGCGTCGTTTTCCGCCTGCGTTTGCGTCTTTGCAAGCTGCTCGCGAAGAACATCGTTTTCGCGCTGGACGAGACATGGTAACTCCGATGCTGTATGCGTTCAGCCCGATGTTCAAGGCGCGCATAGACGTGTCCGACTTCATTCAGAAGGATTCGCTTGACTTCTTAACCAATGGAAAACCCATGGGTTTTGCGGATGAAAGCCAGTCCGAACCTGAGTCTAACCATAGCCTGGGATTGATCTAAAGCCATGATTGTTGATCCCGATTTCGTTGACCACTGGAAGACCCGAATGCTCGCCGACTTGCTTGGCGAGGATGAGGTTGCTCCTTTGTATGTCATCCGTCTCTGGGCGCACTGTCAGCAGCGCCGCGAGTGGGTGTTTGATCTTCCACCGGCCGCACTCAAGGCGATCTGCCGCTTCAAGGGCGACGCCGATATGTTCGAGTCGGCGATGGTGGCGAGTGGCTTCGTCTCGCGCTCGGGAGACAAGATCACAGTTGAGGGATGGGAAAAATACAACGCATCCCTGATTGCGAATTGGAAGAATGGGCAGCGCGGCGGAAGGCCAAAAAAGAGTAAAGATTCATCCTCTAAGATCGATCAAGAAACCCATGGGTTTTCTATAGGTAACCCACATGATTCCCATGGAGAAGCGATAAGAGGAGATAAGATAAGAGAAGATATAGAGGCTAACGCCTCTGTCGACAGCGACGCTTCCGCGCCGACTGTCGGCCTCGTCGTCCAGTCTTCCAAGACCCTGCCGCCTTGTCCTGTTGAGAGAATCGTGAACGCGTATCACGAGTTGCTCCCTGACAACCCTAGGGTCAAGGTCCTCAACAACGCGCGCCGTCGTCTCATCGCATCTCGATGGAGGGAGGCTGCGCGCCTCAAGTGCAGCCCGTTCGGCTACACGTCTACCGAGGAGGGTATCGAAGCATGGCGCGCGTTCTTCTCCGTCTGTGCCGATTCCGATTTCCTTACGGGCCGTTCAAAGCCGCAGCCTGGGAAACCGCCATTCGTCGCTGACATCGATTTCCTGATGTCTCCGTCCGGCTTCGCGAAGTGCCTTGAGAACAAGTACCACCGGGAGGCTGCATGAGCGCGAACGACCTCGCAAAGGCTGTGCCGCATAGCATCGAAGCCGAGCAGGCCGTGATCGGCATTCTGCTCAACGACAACGACGCGATCGACCGTATCGGCGATCTGCGAACCGAGCATTTTTACCGCGGCGACCACCGCGCTCTGTTCGCCGAGATCGTCGGGTTGATCGCCAATGGCGTCGGCGTGGACGTTGTCACCCTCTACGAGCGTTTAAAGGCCCTAGGACGGGCTGATGGCCTCGGGGGTATGTCGCACCTCAACTCGCTCGCGCGAGAGGCTCCTAGCGCCGTTTCTGTGGCTAGAAATGCCAATGTCGTGGTGGACCGAGCGCGCAAACGCGGATTGCTGGCTGTCGCGTCGGAGATGCAGGAATCGGTCGGCGCGACGGCTGACGATGCTGCAACGCTGATCGACCGGGCTGCGGCAAAGCTGGAATCCCTTGGCGAGGCGACGGTCAAGCGCGAACCGAAGTTGCTGGCTCAGGCGCTGACCGACCACATCAACCTGCTCGAGCGCCGCTCGACGGGCGGTGAGCGCGTCATTTCGACGGGCTACGAGGATCTGGACCGTGCGCTGAACGGCGGACTGCGTCCGGGCTGGTCGGTCATCCTGGCGGCTCGGCCTGGGATGGGGAAAACGAGTCTCGCGCTGAACATCGCATCCCATGCCGCCGTCGATCACGGGGTCTTGTTCCTGTCGATGGAGATGCCGGAGAGCGAGCTGATCGATCGGAACATCGCCTCACTGGGCCGCGTTCCGCTTGACCGGGTGATGAACGCGCCGGACGACAACGAGTTCTGGGATCGCGTGACGGCGGCAACCCTGAAGATGCGCGACATGAACCTGCACATCGACGACCAACCGGCGCTGCGTCTGCTCGACGTTCGGACCAAGGCTCGGATGGTCAAGCGCAAGTCGGGTCTCGACGTGCTGATCGTCGACTACCTGCAGCTCATGCAGGGCGAAGGCGCGAACCGCAACGCGGAAATCGAGGGTATCTCGCGCGGCCTGAAGGCGCTCGCGAAGGAACTGAACATTGCCGTGATCGCCCTGGCGCAGTTGAACCGGCAGGTCGAGCAGCGGGCCAATCGCACGCCGATGCTGTCGGACCTGCGCGACTCCGGCTCGATCGAGCAGGATGCCGATGCCGTGTTGTTCATCCACCGGGAAGAAGTCGCCAACCCGGACGCCGGAGAGCAGTGGCGCGGGTTTGCTCAGATCCGCGTCGCGAAGTTCCGGCATGGGAGAACGGGCGACGTCCCGATGACTTACTGCGGAGAGTTCGTGCGGTTCGAGAGCCATTCCGGAGCATGGCCGACGCATACCGTTCAAAAGCAATCCCGTTCAAGGGGGTTCGAATGAGCCGACTCGAAGAACTGTTCGCGCTTCACGCGCGCGCCGCAAAGCTACCGGAGCCGGTGCGCGAGCATCGGTTTCATCCGGTTCGTCGGTTCCGCTTCGATTTCGCATGGCCCCACGCCAAGGTTGCCGTCGAGATCGAGGGTGGCGTCTGGACGGGTGGTCGACATACGCGCGGAGCCGGTTTCGAGTCCGATGCGCACAAGTACAACCTGGCCGCGCTGGACGGATGGCGCGTATTCCGCTTCACCGGCGCAATGGTCAAGAGCGGCGCGGCGATTTCTACCGTGATTCAGGCATTGAAGGAGGGAGCGTAATGCCGATGAAACCGACAACCCGCGATGCGATCAAGCGGTTGATCAAGGAATTCGGGCCGATGACGGTCCAGGAATTGGCTGATGAACTGGGTAAGCCGGCAAAGACGATCGGATCATGCATCAGCGAGTCGCGCCGTCGTCCCGAGAAGCATTTCTACGTCAAGGAATGGCGTCCTCAGATAGGGGTTGCTGGCCTGCCTTCGGGAGTCTATGCGATCGGCAACCGGAAGGATGCGCCAAAGCCGGAAACCGACGTGAAGGCGACGCGTGCCCGCTATTACCGGAAGCACAAGGCGAAGATCAAGTTAAAGCGGGGAAATCGGGCGATTAACCCGTTCACGGCGCTTATTACGCAGGTGACGGCTTGACATCCTCCCCCACCTGAAGGCGGGGGATTCCCACTTCAACGAAGCCAGCCAATGCGCACTTACATGCACACAGGACTTACAGATTCTCCATGGGCTGACACCGCCAGTCCGGCGGCCAAAACATTGCGGGCGGCGTTGATGTCACGGTCGTGGATTGATCCACATTCCGGACATACCCACTCACGCACGCTGAGCGGCATCTTTGGCATGGTGTACCCGCAATCAGAGCAACGCTTTGACGATGGATACCACCTGTCGATGCCTATCAATTCACGCCCGTACCAGCGGGCCTTGTATTCCAGTTGCCGAACGAATTCAGACCAGCTTGCATCGCTGATCGACTTCGATAGGCAACGGTTCTTCTGCATGTTCGACACGGACAAGCTCTCAATGGCGATCACTTGGTTCTCGTTTATCAGCCGGGTTGATAGCTTGTGCAGGAAGTCCCTGCGAGCGTCCGCGATCTTCGCATGCAGACGTGCAACTTTGAGCTTTGCCTTCTCTCGTCGTTTCGCCCCCTTGGTCTTTTTGGCGAGTCGCCGCTGTAGCTTCGCCAGCTTCTTTTCGTACCGGCGGAACGTGTTTGGTGCAGCGACCTTCTCGCCAGTAGAAAGGATGGCGAAGTGAGTAAGTCCAAGATCAACGCCAATCTTGCCATCGACTGCTTGCTTCTTGGCGACCACATCGTCGCAAAGCAGGCTCACGAAGTACCGTCCGGCGGAGTCCTTGCTGACCGTCACGGTCGTGACCTTGGCGGCCTTCGGTATCTGGCGCGACCATCGAACGGCCAGCGGTTCGCTCATCTTCGCCAGCTTGAGCGACCTGCCATCCAACTTGAACGCGCTCGTCGTGTACTCCGCCGCTTGAGGCCCATCCTTCCGCTTGAATTGCGGGTAGCGGGCGCGCTTGGCGAAGAAGTTGTTGAAAGCGGTTTGCAAGTGGCGAAGCGCCTGCTGGACAGGGACGCTCGACACCTCGTTGAGCCAAGCATACTCGGGCTGCTTTTTGAGCGCCGTAAGTGCCGCAGACGTTTCGTGGTATCCGATGCGCTCCTGCCGCTGCATCCATGCATCCGTCCGAAGACGAAGCATGTAGTTGTAAGCAAAGCGAGCGCAGCCGAACGTCTTGGCAAGAATCATTTCTTGCTCAGACGTCGGATAGAACCTGAACTTGTACGCTCGCTTGATTTCCATTCACACATTATACTTGACCTGTGTAAAGATAGCCAACCAAACGGAGGATGCGGGAGGAAGGGGCACGCTTCGCGTGCCGCGCTATCCCTCCCCGGCATGAATGCCGGGGTCTCTCGCGCAGAACGATGAGCGAGTTCAAGAGCCTCGAGGATCGCCTCGATAACTGGGGCGCGACGGTGCGCTCGCCGCGGTTCAAGCCGGAGGTCTGCGCGCAGTGGGCGCGCCTGCACGTCGCGCCGCGCGAACGAGCTTGCGTCGACCTGGAAATTTCAATGCTCAGTTCAACGACGAAGAAAGGGTGAGCCATGAGCCAAAGCGGAATCGATTGGCGCGAGGTTTTGTTTGACCTGCGGCGCCTCGGCCTGATGCCGACCAACGTGGCGCGGGAGCTGCGCGGGGCCGTGAGCGAGCGTCAGGTACGCGCCTACACCGAGCAATTGAGCGAGCCGTCGCACGTGCGCGGAGAGCTGATTCTCGATCTCTGGTGCGAGAAGACGGGCAAGCGCCGCGAAGACGCGCCGCGCCGGCCGCTGTTGCTGCGCTCGAACCCTCTGGCGCGGGTGGTGCGGGCGTGAATCTCACTCAGAAGCAAGAGAACTTTTGCGCAGCGTACATCGAAACCGGAAACGCTAGCGAAGCATACCGCCGCGCTTACGACGTGAGTGGAATGAATTCCTCATCGGTGAACAGAAAGGCGAAGGAACTTCTAGATAACGTCAAGATTACGGCAAGAATTACCGAAATGCGTGCGCCGGTGCTTGAGCGTGCGCAATTGACGCTCGAGCAGCACTTGGCCGACCTGAAGCGCTTGCGCGATTTGGCTGAAGCTGATGGCAAATACGGGCCGGCTGTCTCGGCTGAGATTTCTCGAGGGAAAGCGTCCGGGCTGTATGTTGAGAAAATCGAACTGTCGCGCCCGAAGGTGCGCGTGAAAGACCTGACGGGCCGAAAGAAGGATTGAAATGCTCACTGGCGATCTAAACAAAAACCGGATCGTCTTATCTGACGGGCGCTGCGCGCCGCGCGACACGCAAAAAATGCGCACAGCTACCCACACAGCTACCTTTTTGCGAGGTGCAATGCGATGTTTGCAGGCGATGACTGGTCCGAAAATTGGAACTACGACGCGAGAACGCCGTGGACTACGGGCACCGGCTACGGGTCGATCGAACACCAACCGGACGTGGTGGATGCGTTGCACGCCGTGGTCGAAGAAGTGACGGGGAGGCCCGTCGTGCGACCGGTATCCCGGCCGATCGGTTTTTACTAGGACGAGACGCGGTGAGCGAAATCGAATTCCACTACAAGCCGCAGGGCGAGACGCTCGAACGCTACATCCTGTCGCGCGCGTCGCGATCGTTCATCATGGGCCCGCTTGGCAGCGGCAAGACGAACGCGAGCTGCTGGAAGGCATTTCGCATCATGTGCGAGCAGGAGCCCGATGCCGACGGCGTGCGGCGCTCGCGCGGCGCGGCTGTGCGGAACACGTACCCTGACCTGCTGTCGACGACCGCGAAGGACTGGCTCGACATGTTCGGCGATCTCGGCCGGTGGGTGGGCGGTGGCCTCGAGCCGCCGACGCATTACCTGTCGTTCGAGCTGGACGACGGCACGACTGTCGAAGCGGAAATGGTGTTCATCGCGCTCGATCGCCCCGAGCATGAGCGCAAGCTGCGCGGCATGCAGCTGACGTTCGCGTGGCTCAACGAAGTGAAGGAGCTCGCGAAGCCGATCCTCGACATGCTCGACCTGCGCGTCGGCCGATACCCGAAGGACGTGCGGCCGACGTGGTATGGCCTGTTCGGCGACACCAACGCGCCGGATTCGGACCACTGGTACTACACGCTCGCCGAAGAGACGAAGCCCGAGGGCTATGCGTTCTTCCGGCAGCCGGGCGGGGTCGTGCGCGATGGCGATCGGTGGGTCGTCAACGAGCATGCGGAGAACATCGACAACCTGCCGCCCGGCTACTACGAGCGCGGTATGCAGGGCAAGAAGTTCGACTGGATCAAGGTGAACCTCGGCAACGAATATGGCTTCGTCGTCGATGGCAAGCCGGTGCATCCGGACTATGCGGACTCGCTGCATTGCAAGCCGTTCGAGCTCGTGAAGACGCAGCCGCTCTGGATCGGCATGGACTTCGGTCTGACGCCGGCGGCCGTCATCGGCCAGCGCAAGCCGATGGGCGGGTGGCGCATCCGGTCGGAAGTCGTCGCGACGAGCATGGGCGCGCGGAAGTTCGGGATCGAGCTGAAGCGCCACCTCGCCGAGATCTACCCCGGCTTCGAGATCGGCGGCATCTACGGCGACCCGGCCGGCGACCAGCGATCGCAGGCCGACGATGAGGACACGCCGTTCCGCATCCTGCGCGCAGCCGGCTTCGATGCGCGCCCCGCGCCGACGAACGACACGGCGCTGCGCTACGGCGCTGTCGACGAGGCGCTGACGCGGATCATCGATGGCGAGCCGGGGCTGCTCGTGCACCCCGACTGCCGCACGCTGCGCAAGGCGCTGTCCGGCGGCTACTGCTTCCGCCGCATGGCCGTGAGCGGCGAGCGGTACGCGGACAAGGCGGACAAGAACATGTATTCGCACGTGGCCGAGGCCGCGCAATACCTGCTCGTCGGCGCGGGCGAGCACAAGCACCTGGTGCGGGTGAAGCGCACCGGCGGCAAGCGCCCCGCGCGCGCCGTCACGGACTGAAAGACGGGGGATTCCCCGCGTCAACCCGCATAGCCTCTTCGGGAATTCTCCGGAGAGGCGCATGAAATTCCTCGGGCTCGCCCCTGACATCCCGGCTGCGCCGACGGTTCCCGATACCGCGCAGCCGACCATCGACACGACGACAGCCGCGGACGACGCTGCGGCGAGGCTGCGCAAGCGCCGCGGCACGGCCGCGACCATTCTCGCCGGCGATTCGACGTCGGTCGCCTCGTCGTCAGTCAACGCGCCTGCGGCGAGTGCCGCCGGCAAGCAGCTTCTGGGGCAATGACATGGCCGAATTGAAGCTGAAATGCGGTCGTGTAGCGTTGGTCGACGATGCCGATACAGCAGCGGTTAGCGGGTATGCATGGTATGCGGATGCCGCTGGATACGTGCGTTGCTCGATTCCACACCCAGAAAAGCCCGGGCGGCAGACAACGTTGCGGTTGCATCGTCTCGTGCTTGGCATACCCCATGGCGGCCGAGCGGTTGTCGATCACGTGAATGGAAATCCGCTCGACAATCGCCGCGCTAACCTGCGGGCATGCGGCCGTGCAGAGAACGCATGGAATTCTCGGCCCCGGTCGACCAATCGTAGTGGAACCACTGGGGTCTCGTACGACAACAATGCGGGGAAATGGCGCGCGCGCATCGGATTCAGGAACGCACGGCGCAGCCTCGGGTTGTTCGAAACGAAAGCCCTCGCAGTCGAATTTCGCGAACTGGCGGAATCGTTGCTGTACGGTTCGTTCGCTTTCTGCCGGACTGGCCAATGACGAACGACGACGCGAAGCTGCTCGAGGCGCTGAACGCCGACCACGGTCGCATGAAGGAGAAGCGGCAGTCGTACGAGGCCGTGTGGAACGACGTCATCGACTTCATGATGCCGCGCCTCGACAAGTTCGGGCAGATGCCTCGGCCCGACAGCGAGAAGGGCCGCGAGCGCTCGCAGCGGATGTTCGACTCGACCGCGCCGCTCGCGCTGCGCAACTTCGTCGCCGCGATGGATTCCATGATCACGCCAGCGACGCAGGTTTGGCACCGGCTGAAGACGACCGACGACGCGCTGAATGAAGTGTCGTCCGTGAAGGCGTATCTGCAGGCGGTCGTGCGCGCGCTGTTCGCTGCGCGCTATCGCTGGCAAGGCGGGTTCGTGACGCAGATGGGCGCCACGTACCAGAGCATCGGCCTGTTCGGGCCCGGCGCGCTGATGATCGAGCACGACGTCGGGCACGGCATCGTGTACCGCAATGTGCCGACGCAGCGGCTCTGGTTCGCCGAGAACAACGCGGGGCTGATCGACAAGACGCACGTGCTGTGGCGGCTCACGCTGCGTCAGGCGGCGCAGCGCTTCGGCCGCGAGAACCTGTCGCCGTCGATGCAGACTGCGCTCGAGCGCGATCCGGAGAAAACGCACACGTTCTACCACGTCGTCGAGCCGCGCGCGGACCGCGACCCGCGCAAGCTCGACGGCCGCAACATGCGCTTCGGCTCGTACTGGCTCGACGAGGGCCGCGATCGGATCATCCAGAACAGCGGTTTCCGCACGTTCCCGTTCGCGATCGGGCGCTTCTACGTCGGGACCGACGACGTGTACGGCGGAAGCCCCGCGTACGACGCCATGCCGGATATCCGCATGGCGAACGACATGGCGAGGACCAACATCCGCGGCGCGCAGAGGATGGTCGACCCGCCGCTGCTGGCGAGCGAAGACGGCGTGCTCGAAGGGTTCGACCTGCGCTCCGGCTCGCTGAACTGGGGCGGACTCGACGAACGCGGCAACGAGATGGTCAAACCGCTGCTCACGGGCAAGCAGGCGCAGATCGGTATCGAGTTCTCGCAGGACACGCGGCAGACGATCAACCAGTGGTTCTACGTCACGCTGTTTCAGATCCTCGTCGACAGCGGCGGCATGACCGCAACCGAAGTGCTGCAGCGCGCGCAGGAAAAGGGCGTGCTACTCGCGCCGACTCTCGGCCGCACGCAGGCCGAACTGCTCGGTCCGCTGATCCAGCGCGAGGTGGACATTCTCGCCGAAGCAGGGCAGTTCCCGCCGATGCCGCAGGAGCTGATCGATGCAGGCGCGGACGTCGACGTCGAGTACGACAGCCCGCTGAACAAGGCGATGCGCGCGGGCGAAGGCGCCGCGATTCTCCAGTGGCTGCAGCAACTCGTCGTCGTCGCCCAGTTCGACCCGAACGCAGCAAAGCTCGTCAATGGCCATCGCATCGGCAAGTTGCTCGCCGACTTCGGTGGCGTGCCGGTCGAAGCGCTGAACACCGACGAGGAACTGCAGGCGAGCGCTGCGGCGGAAGCGCAGGCCGCGCAAATGCAGCAGGTGCTCGAAGCCGCGCCGGTGGCCGCAGGCGCGATCAAGGATCTCGGCGATGCGCAGGTGAATGCGCAGACGGCGAGGGTGTGATGCGCCAGACGATGAGCCGCTTTCTCCGATTCTGGAACCGCCGCGAGCAGTACCGGCGGTGTTTCTGCGACGAGCGCGGGAAGCTCACGCCGGCTGGTGAGGCCGTGCTCGCCGATCTCGCGCAGTTCTGCCGCGTCAACCAGTCGACCGTGATCACGTCTCCCGTGCAACGAACGATCGATCCGCTCGCAACGATGGTTGCCGAGGGCCGGCGCGAGGTGTTCGTGCGCCTGATCCAGATTCTTGGCATGGACGACGAACAGCTCAATTCCCTCAAGGACGAGGCCACCGAATGAATCTCGTGTCGATGAAGCTCACGCCCGCCGAGGCGAAGACTGAAACCAACGAAGGCACCGCGCTCGCCGCGCCGGAAGACCAGCCCGCGTATCCGTGCGGGCTGACGATCTATCTCGACGATGAAGCGCTCGCCAAGCTCGGCATGACCGCGCTGCCGGACGTCGGCGCGCCGCTGATGCTGATGGCGCGCGTCGAGGTGTGCAGCAAGAGCCAGTACGAGAACCAGAAGGGCACCGACACGAGTCTGTCGCTGCAGATCACCGACATGTCGCTCACGCCCGAGGCGCAGTCGGCCGAACAACGCGCTGCGAAGTTCTACGCCAACACCCCGACTACCTGACAGGAGCATCCCATGAACGACAACGAAATCGAGCAGGAAATCGTCGCCAAGGGCAAGACGGCGCCGCGCGTCACGCCGGAGGATATCGAGGCAACGATCGTCAACGAGTTCTATTTCACTGCCGAAGACGGCGTGGTGGGGGCGCATGCGCGCCCGGGCAGCTTTGCATCCGTTGGGCATTCGAGCGAGCCGCACGCGCTCGCGTTGCTCACGTTCTGTGTGCTCGTGCTGCGCAACGGCTTCACCGTGACCGGCGAGTCGGCATGCGCATCGCCGGAAAACTTTGACGCCGACATCGGCCGCAAAGTCGCGCGCGCAAATGCCGTGCAGAAGATCTGGCAGCTCGAAGGCTATCTGCTGAAGCAGCGCCTGTACGACGCCGCGTAATCACGCACTCCATCCCGATCAACAGATTCAGGAGGTTCCCATGTTCCGCAAATTCCAGCTGCTCGAAGGCGAAGCCACCGCGACCGGCGAACCGGCTGGTGGCGCCGCTGCGGCTGCAACCACGACGACCGACGCGGCTGCGGCCGCATCGGCGCCGACTGCCGACGGCGGTACGCCGCCCGCGAATACGGGGGATTCCCCGGCGTCGTGGCTTCAATCTATCACCGACGCGGAGCTGCGCCAGTTCGTCGAGGCCAAGGGCTTCAAGGATGCGGGCGAAGCCGTGAAGGCGATGCGCGAGCTCGAAGCGAAGCACGCGGCGCCGGCCAAGGCCGAGGACTACCAGCTCGGCGATACGGACTTCGCGAAGACCGCGGCGAGCTGGTTCCACGAACACGGCGTGTCGGCGGAAACCGCGAAGGCGTTGGCCGCGAAGTGGAACGGCTACGTGGAGCAGCAGAACAGCGCAGCCGAAGCCGCGCGGATCGCGAAGGGTCAGGCCGATCTCGCCGCGCTGAAAAGCGAGTGGGGCGACGGCTACGACAAAAACCTCGAGCTCGGTCGGCAGGCCATGCGCAAGTTCGGTGTACCGGCCGAAGTGATCGACCGGCTCGCCGGCGAATCCGGCGACGCGGCAACGATCAAGGTGTTCTCGTCGATCGGCGCGTCGCTGAGCGAAGGGACTTTGAATCCGGGTGGGGCTGGTGGCAGCGGCGCGGCACTCACCGATGACGATGCACGCGCTGCGAAGCTGTACGACAAATCGTAAGGAGCTTACATGGCTACTCTGAGCACGAACAATCCGACGATGGCGGACGTCGCCAAGCGTCTCGACCCGAATGGCAAGGTCGATCTCATCGTCGAGATCCTGAACCAGACCAATCCGGTGCTGCAGGACATGACGGCGATCGAAGGCAATCTGCCGACGGGCCACCGCACCACCGTGCGCACCGGGCTGCCCGTCCCGACGTGGCGCAGGCTGTACGGCGGCGTTCAGCCGAACAAGAGCACGACCGCGCAGGTCACGGACAACTGCGGCATGCTCGAAGCGTACGCCGAAGTCGACAAGGCTCTCGCCGATCTGAACGGCAACACCGCAGCGTTTCGCCTGTCGGAGGACCGTGCGCAGATCGAGGGCATGAACCAAGAGGTCGCGCAGACGCTGTTCTACGGCAACGATGGCAGTGCGCCGGCCGAGTTCACCGGCCTGTCGCCGCGCTACAACTCGCTGACCGCCGAGAACAAGGACAACATCATCGACGCCGGCGGAACCGGGTCGGACAACACGTCGGCTTGGCTGGTCGTGTGGGGGCCGAATACCTGCCATTCGATCTACCCGAAGGGCTCGAAGGCAGGCCTTTCGATCGAGGACAAGGGCCAAGTGACGATCGAAAACGTGGACGGTCAAGGCGGCCGGATGGAAGGCTACCGCACGCATTACAAGTGGGATATCGGCCTCACGCTGCGTGACTGGCGTTACGTAGCGCGCGTCGCGAACATCGACGTATCGGACCTGTCCACGTCGCAGAAGACGCAAGACCTGATCCGCTACATGATCATGGCCGCAGAACGCATCCCTCAGCTCGGCATGGGCCGCGCGGTCTGGTACATGAACCGGAATCTGCGCGAGAAGCTGCGCCTCGGCATCGTCGACAAGATCGCGAACAACCTCACGTGGGAAACCGTCGCGGGGCAGCGCGTGATGACCTTCGACGGCATTCCGGTGCAGCGTACCGACGCGCTCCTGAACACGGAATCGCGCGTCGTCTAACGCGGCGGAGCGGCGCTCCGGCGCCGTTCGCCCTCTCCGAACCCATTCGAAAGGACATCGCAATGTACATCGACTCGCTTCTCGAATTCTCGCGTGCGCAGGCGCTCACGGCGTCTGGCGCATCGACGAACGCTCTCGATCTCGGCAGCGATCGTGACATCGGTCCCGGTCAGCCGCTGTGGGTCGTCATCGCAGTGCAGGTCGCTGCGGAAAACACGACCGGCGACGAAACGTATTCGATCGCGCTGCAAACCGACGACAACGCTGCTTTCAGCTCGCCGACAACGATCGCCACGGTCGCGCCGGCGGCTGCGGCGATGACGGCCGGTGCGCGCTTCGTCATCGGCATGCCGTTCGCCAACGAGCGCTACCTGCGCCTGAACTATACCCTTGGCGGTAAGACCCCGAGCGTCACGCTGAACGCGTTCCTGACCGATCAGGAGCCGGCATCGTGGCAGGCGTACCCGGACGGCATCGCATAAGCGACGCTGCCTGAACGATGGGCGGCAACCGTCGCCCGTTCAACGTACACAACGAGGTAAGACATGCCGAAGGTCAAGGCGATTCAAACGGGCTTCTACCGTGGCGCGCGCAAGCGCGTGGGCGAAGTATTCGAAGTCGAAAAGGGCGAAAAGGCATCGTGGTTTGTGCCGGCCGATGAGGCGCCGACGGGCCCAAAAGCCCGTGGTCGCGCCGACAGCACGTCGAGCACGGATCCGAAGAATGGTTCCGGCTCGTCCGACGAGCTGGACGGCGGCGATCTGCAGTGACGGATTGACGAATGGCGTCGCAAGTCGGCATCTGCAACCGCGCGCTGACGAAACTCGGCGATAAGCGCATCACGTCGCTCGACGAGGATTCGAAGCCCGCGGCCGCGCTCAACTCGATGTACGACGACGTGCTCGACGCGTGCCTGCGCGATCACGTCTGGTCGTTCGCGAAGACGCGCACGCAGCTCGCGGCGCTGGCTGACCCGCCGCTGTTCGGGTTCGGCTATCAGTATCGACTGCCGGCCGACTTTCTGCGGCTGATCCAGATCGGCCAGTTCCTCGTCTACCCGCGCACTGACACGCGCGGGCTGTTCAGTATCGAGAACGGCAACATCCTGACGGACTTGCCGGCCCCGCTGTACGTCCGCTACACGAAGCGCGTCACGGATCCGAACGCAATGGACGCGCTGTTTCGCGAGGCATTCGCATGCCGACTCGCGGCCGAGGCATGCGAGTCGCTGACGCAGAGCTCGACGAAGCGACAGGCCGCGTGGGCTGAGCACGACCGCGCGATCGCGCAGGCGATCCGCATCAATGCGATCGAGCGGCCGTCGCAGCCGATCGCTGACGACACGTGGCTCGAAGCGCGCAACGGCGTGCCGTATCTCGCTGAAACCCCGATCATCCGCCAGTAGGAGGGCGCATGCTTGCCTATATGGCTATTCACCGTGAATCTGGAAGGGTTTACATCGGAATCACAAGCAGAACTCTGAATACCAGAATGCGTGAGCATTTGTCCCGTTCCGTGGCGGCAAAAACCCCGTTTTCTGTAGCGATTCGCGATTGCGGAATTGACGCGTTCGATTGGGTCGTGCTGGCGGAATGCTCGACTCGAGAAGAATTGTTTGCACTTGAAAAGAAGTACATCGCCGAGTTCAGAGCGAACGAGCCCGATTTCGGGTTCAACTGTACGCGCGGAGGGTCTGGTGTCGCTGGATTCATCCATTCGGAAGTGACACGTACAAAAATTTCGTTGAGCGGAAAAGGCCGAAGAAAATCTGTTGAGGAGCGGGCGAAGCTAAGTGCCGCGCATCGTGGTCGCAAGCCTTCTGAAGCGTGCCGAGAAGCGTGGAGAGAAAGCCCCGTCGTGAAGGCTTGGTTGATTGAATTTGGGCGCGCCCGCAGTGGATCAACATTTAAGCATTCGCCTGAGGCAATCGAGAAGATTCGAGCCAGTCGGAAGAGGGCATTAGAAGAAGGACGTGGCTGCAAAATCCGCCCAAGCCAACTTGGGGATATCCTTCGGCTACGCGATGAGGGCAAGTCTTACAAGAAAATTGGAGAGGCCCTTGGAGTTCATAGGGCAACTGTTCACTTGTTTGTGAAGCGGATGACAGTATGAAAAGTGCACCGCAGCAGGTATCGTTCGACGCCGGTGAGCTTTCGCCACTGCTCGGCGCGCGCGTCGATCTCGCGAAGTACCCGAACGGGTGCAAGGTGATGGAGAATTTCATTGCCACGGTGCAGGGCCCGGCGATTCGGCGCGGGGGTAAGCGGTTTGTCGCACCGGTGAAAGATTCGAGCAAACAGGCCTGGCTAATGCCGTTCATCGTGTCGGGCGGCATCGCGTACATGCTCGAATTCGGCGACTACTACATCCGGTTTTTCGTCGATCGCGGGCAGCTTGTCGCGGATGGCGCGCCAGTCGAAATTGCAACGCCTTACGCGCTCGCTGATCTGACGACGGAAGACGGAACGTTCGCCATTCGGACCACACAGAGCGCGGACACCATGTACCTTTTTCATGGTGCGTACCCCCCGCAGAAGCTGATGCGCACGTCGGCGACGACGTTCGAGCTGCAGCCTGTCAAATTCGTTGGCGGCCCATTTGCGACGGTAAATTCGGACGAGAGCATCGTCGTTAGTGCGTCCAGCCAGACCGGCAACGTGACGCTCACTGCGAGCGCAGATATTTTCACGTCCGCCGATGTCGGCACGCTGTTCTATCTTGAGCAGAAGGACAACTCGGCCGTGCTTCCTTGGGGCGTGCATAAGAGCGCGCGTGTGGGCTACCTGCGCCGTGTGGGGTCGCGGACATACGTGTGCACGGCGATCGGTCCGACCGCCGATCAGGTTACGGGTGAGGAAACGCCGACACACACCTTCGGGCGTCGATACGACGGTGACTTGACAGACATTTCTGGTAACGCATACGGAACCATCGGCGCTGAATGGGAGTACCAGCACTCTGGCTATGCCTCGGTGCTCATCGATACGGTTCACAACCCGCGAATCGCGTCCGGCACCGTGACAACGAACGATGCGACCGATCCTTGCATGATTCCGCAATCGATCGTCGATTCGGGCACGTACAAGTGGGCGCATGCCCTGTTCAATGCCACTGACGGGTTCCCGCAGATGGGCACGTTTTGGCGCAATCGCTTGTGTCTTATGCGCGACCGTTGGCTCGCGATGTCCGTTTCAGCAGATTTCGAGGACTTCAAAACGAAGGACGCGGACGAGCAGACCGACGATTCGGCGATCGTGCAGCAATTGAATGCGCGCCGGCTCAACAAGCTTGCGTGGATGGTCGAGTCTGACAGCCTCTTGATTGGGATGACCGGCGACGAGTGGGTGGTCGGGCCGGCGAGCGATTCGCAACCGGTCGGCGCCACGAACCTGAACGCCGCTCGTCGGACTTCATACGGTTCGAAGCGCATTCAGCCGGTTCAGGTGGGCGGCGCAGTTCTGTTCGTGCAGAAAAGCGGTCGGAAGTTGCGCGACTTCAAATACGATTTTTCGTCCGACAACTATGTGTCAACGGACGTCACGAAGATCGCGGACCACATCACGCGCGGGCGCAGCGGCGCGAACAACGGAATCATGTCGCTCTGCTATCAGCAAGAGCCGCACTCCGTCGTATGGGCCGCACGCGCGGACGGGCAACTCATCGGCTGCACGTATGACGAAGAGACGGGCCGCAGCGATGTTTATGGTTGGCACCGGCATCCCGACGCAAACGGATTTGTCGAATGCGTCGCGTCGATGCCGGCGCCTGACGGCGCGTCTGACGACCTGTGGCTGATCGTGCGTCGCCAGATCAACGGCGAGACGGTGCGCTACGTCGAATACCTGAATCCCACGCTGCAGGACGACGAGTCCGGCGCAGAGGCTTTCTACGTCGACAGCGGGATCACATACCGTGGCGCGCCGACGACAGCGATTAGTGGGCTCGGGCATCTTGAAGGCGAGACGGTCGCCGTTCTGACCGACGGCGCGGTACACCCATCGCGCACGGTGGTCGCCGGATCGATCACGCTCGATTGGCCGGCGTCGGTCGTCCATATCGGAGTTCCGACGAAATGCCGTATCCAGACCATGCAGCTGAACGCAGGCGCCGCAAACGGGACAGCGCAAGGAAAGACAAAGCGCGTGTCGAACGTCGTGACGCGCTTCTCGCGGAGCCTCGGCGGCGCCGTCGGCCCGAGCTTCGACGACAGCGATCTCGAACAGTTGAATTTCCGTAAGCCGTCGAACGCGATGGATAACGCGGTTCCGCTGTTCGATGGCGACATGGAGTCGGATTGGCGCGGCGGATACGAAACACAATCGTGGATCTGCTACCAGAATGACCAGCCGCTGCCGGTGACGCTGCTCGGCTTCTTCCCGATTCTGGATACGCAAGATGATCGCTGAACGCCTGACGCCGGAACACATCCTCTCCGTCGATCTGCAGCCCGCGCAGGCGCGCACGGCTGGCGTGCTGACGCGTGAGTATGCAGAGCATCTTTGCTCGATCTCGTCGGTGGGATGGGCGATCGTGGAGAACGGCGCGACGCTCGGTTGCGGCGGAATCGTCGAAATATGGGAGAACCGCGCGCAGGCATGGACGCTGATCTCGTCGGCACTGCTGCGACGCTTCCGCCCCGCGCATCGGATGGTGCGCTCGGTGCTCGATGACGCACCGTGGCGACGCATCGAAATGGACGTTGATGCGTCGCACGCTGCCGGAATTGCGTGGGCCGAGCATCTCGGCTTCGTGAACGAGGGCGTACGGCGGAAGTTCACGGTCGACGGGCGCGATGTGATTCTTTTTGCGAGGGTGAAGTAATGGCTATGTTCGCCGCTGTAGCCGGCGCGGTGCTCCAAGGCGCAGGCAAATTGTCGTCCGGACTCGCGCAGGCTGGGCAGCAGGAAGCTGCGGCCAATGCCGCGCAATACAACGCCGACGTTTCGCGGAACCAAGCCGCGACCGCCTATGCGCTCGGCGTGCAGCGAGAGCAGGCTGTGCGCGATCGCTCTGCCCAGCAACTGGGCGCGCAGCGCGCTGCAGTGGCTGAGTCCGGTTTTAATCCGAATGCAGGTTCGGCGCTTGATACGCAGCTGCAGAGCGTGCGCAATGCGGAGCTGGACGCTTTGCAGACGCGGTATCAAGGCATCCTGCAAGGCAGCCAATACGAGCAGCAGGCCGCGATCTACCAGTACCAGGCGGATGCCGCGCGGAAGGCTGCGCGCGGGGCAAAAATCGGGGCCTATCTCAGCTTGGCCGGTCAAGCACTCAGCTCGTACAGCAGCTACGGCGGTTCGATGGGCGGGGCGTCCGGAGCGAGCACGAGCGCGTTCGGCGGTCTGTCGTCAATGGGTAGCATGTCGTCGATGACAGGCGGGTCGTCGTGGGGCGTCGGCTCGAACACGTACGGCTTCTCGATGCGATAGGACTGATATGCCTGGAATCAAAATTCCCGTCTACGAGCAGCAGATCACACCGGGCCTTGACGTGCCGATGGCGCGCATGCCGCTTGGCACGCCGGACATGGGCGGCATCGGCCGCGGCTTGGAAGCCGCTGGCGCCGGCGCGGCCGCGGTTGGCGATGTGCTGCGCAAACAGCAGATGCAGGACGAGCAGGCCGCCGTCGCGCGCCAGCTCGGAAACGACCGGGTGACGTGGCTGCAGAACATGCAGACGGCGAAGGACAACGCCGCGCCGGGCGCGCCCGACTTCACACCTAACCTGATCAAGGGGTTCGACGATTACGCGCGGCAGCAGCTGCAGCAGATGGCTGACGGCCCGGCGAAGCGCTTCTACACGCTGCAGCTCAATGACCTGCGCACGTCGCTGGCCGGTCAGGCGATTACGTGGCAAGCCGAGCAGCATCGATCGTACAACGTTAGCCAGTACCAGCAAGGCAATGACGCGGCCGCGCGCGCGATCGCGATGGATCCGAACCTGTACGGAGCCACTCGCGCGTCGCAGCTCGCGCTGATCGACGCGGCGCAGATCGATCCGCAGACGAAGGCCAAGCTCGTCGAGAACTTCAAGGACGTCGCGTCGACGGCGGCTGGCATGCGGATGGTGTCGAACGACCCGGCCGCAGCGCTCGGCGTCATGACGCAGAAGCCCGATCAGCCGCTCCCGGCCGGTTACGAGTGGGTTGGTGATCTGCCGCCGGCAAAGCTCATCGCGCTGCAGGCCCACGCCCGCACGCTCGTCGCGCAGCAGCAGAACGCCGCTGAGCGCGAGGCGTTGCAGCGCGAGAACGCGGCTGTCGACCTGCACAATCAGGCCCTGACGCTCGTGAATGAAGGCAAGCAGCTTAGCCCGGAATTCACGAACCAGCTGCTCACGTCGACGCAAGGCACGAGCGTCGCCGGCGCCGTGCGCGAGCTGATCGGCATGGCGAGTCAACGCGCCGGGTTCGCGAGCGCTTCGCTCGCGCAGCAGGCCGCGACGCTGCAGCAATACCAGGCCGAAGCGGTGACGCGCGGCACGGATCCTGATCAGGCTGCAACGGTGAAGCAACTCGAGCAGATCCACACTGCTAGCGTCGCGGCGTACAAGGCCGACCCGTGGAACGCGGCGCTCGATCGCGGCGTGTTGCAGGGCGTGCCGCAGGTTGATACGTCGAGCGTGCCGGGCCTCGTCGCATCGCTCGCCGGTCGCGCGCAGGCAGCCGGCGCGGTCGAGCAGGCAGCCGGGCGCCGTGTCTCGCTGCTGACCCCCGACGAGGCGCAGACAGTGCTTACCGCCATTGATGCGCTGCCGATCGACACGAAGGCGCAAGCGCTGAACCAGATCGGGCAGGCGTTCGGCAATGCCGGCCGGATCGCGGATCTCGCCGCGCAGTGGAAGGAAAAGAGCCCGGCGATGGCGCTAGCGCTGAAGGCCGGCGCCGCAGATGCCGGGGGCCGTCCGCTGATGACAACGAGCGGCGCGCCCCTCAGCACATTCATCCTCGCGGGGGCGCAGGCGCTGAAGGACAAGACGGTCAAGATCGACGACGTTGCCGGCACGGGCATACGCGCGACGATCGCAAACGCGATCGGCGATTCGCTGCCGCCTGAACAGGCCGAAGACGCGAAGGAGGCCGCGTACTTCATCGCCGCGGGCAGCGCAGCGCGTGGTGGCCGCACGCAGCCGAGCAGCACCGACGTGCAGAACGCGATCAGCGGTGCGACGGGCGGCATCTCGACGACGGGCGGCCTGCAGATCAACGGAAAGCCGAACATCGTTGCGATGCCGTACGGTTGGCGCGAGGAAGATTTCCAGAGCGCCGTGAAGTCGGTGACGGCCGCGAACATCGAGAACCCTGGCGTCGACACAGTGGTCGCGAACGGGCACGAGATCCCGGTCGCAGATTTCGTGAAGCAGTTCGCGAGTTACCGCCTCGTGCGCGTCGGCGTGCGCGGCACGTATGCGGTGAAGACCGGATCGAGGTTCGTCACGGACAAGTCCGGCACGCCGATCACCGTGCATCTGACCTTCCCGACGAAGAACGCGCCGGCTAGCGCCGCGCCGGCGGCCGCTACACAACCGACGGCGATGCCGTTCCCGGGAGATATGTAATGCCGATCGATTCGCTGTACGCCGACCAGACCGCCAGCTTTCTGCGCGGGCAGAACCAGATCGATGTGCCGGAAGCCCCGACGTACCCCTCGACGTCGATCACATCTATTGCGCGCGCGGTCGGCCGCGGCGTCGCACAAGGTGGGACGGCGCTGTTCGGCGCTGCGTCCGATCTGGCGGCCGGCCTGAGCGAGATCTACGTCGATCCGGACACGCTGACGCTGAACCCGCAGGCACAGGCTGACGCCGACAAGCAGGTGAACGCGGCGCTCGCGAAGCAGCGCGCCGGCCACCTGTTCGAGTCGCCTCTCGGCACGCGCGCGTACGACCTGTCGGACACGTTCAAGCCGGACCCGACGCGCACGACTGCGATCGATCAAACCGTGCAGGGTGTCGTGTCGGGCCTCACGCAGATCGTGCCCGCCGCGGTGCTCGGCGGTCCGCTCGCCGGCGCGGCGGTCGGCGGCACGTCGATCGGCATGTCGCGCGCCGAAGACCTGAAGCGGCAGGGCGTAGACGTCGGCACCCGCACGGCCGTGGGTGCAGTCGAGGGCGCGCTTACTGCCGCCGGCGCCGTGCTGCCGGTCGCTGGTTCGACGCTGCCGCGCACGGTCGGCCTCGTCGCGGCCGGCGGCCCGGGTGCGGCGATCGCGCAGGCGTCGATCGAGAAAGCGATCCTGCGTAACGCCGACTATGACCATCTATCCGACCAGATCGACCCGCTCGACCCGGTGAACATTGCCGCATCAACGCTCATGGCTGGTGTGTTCGCGGGAGCACATACCGCTGCGACGGCGCGCGCTGCGCGGCAGACCGCGACCGCGCCGACCGTATCGCTGCAATCGCTCTCGCTTGATGCGCGCCGCGCGCTGCCGTACAACGCACCCGAGCTGGACGCATACGCCGTGCAGGCGGCGCAGGCGGCCGGCGTGCCGCCGGAGCTCATGCTCGCGTTGAAGAACGCGGGCGAGAAGTCGAATTCCGGGCAGGTGTCGCCGAAGGGTGCGGCTGGCGTGTCGCAGATGATGCCCGAGAACCTGCGGAAGTACGGCGTGACCGATCCGACGGACCCGGTGCAGGCGCTCGACGGCATGGCGAAGTATTTGGCCGACACGCAAAAGCAGTACGGCGGCAACCTGCAGGCGATGATCGCTGACTACAACGGCGGTCCGCGGCAGGCCGCTGCGGTGCTGCGCGGCGAACGGCCGCCAGCGGCCGAGACGGCTGCATATCTCGATCGCGTGAACAGATACCTTGCGACGCGCGGCATCGACTCGGCGACGTTCCGCGTGACGCCAGAACAGGTCGACGCGGCGCTGCTCGCGCACGGTCAGCGGATCGTCGACGACGCGTACGTGTTCGGAACGCCGGACGACGTCGCGGCGATGGCCGCACATCAGGATGCGTTCGAGCTCGCCGCTCGGCAGATGGACGCCGGCCAGTTTCCCGACGTCGCACGGTTCGTGACGGGCGACGATTCGGCGCGTGCAACCGCGCTCGATTCCCTGATCGCCGAGGCGGAAGCGCAGCGCGCCGACGTTGCGCAGCAGGCGTCTAACCTCGCGGAACCGGGCGCGGTCGCGCAGATGCGCGCCGAACTCGACCAGCTCATTGCCGCGCGGCCCGACGATTCCCCGGCCAGCGTGAAGGAGCTGACGCGCCAGCTGCAGGACCAAGGCATGAAGTACAAGGCCGCGGCCGCGAAGGCGCAGAAGCAGATCGACGCGGCGCTGGCCGATCACGAGGCCCAGGTTCAACGGCTGCGCGGCGCGATCGAGGAAAACGCCCGCGCGCAGCAGGCGCACCAGCAGCTCGGTGCGCTCGACGCGCAGCTGGCGGATCTACGCAGTGCGCGCGCCGGCATCGACGCGCCGGCTACGCGCCGCACGCCGCTGTCGCGCTTCGTCGAGGACGTCGTGCGCGCGCAGACGCGGCGCGAGCCGATCACGTATCGCGAGCCGCAGGAACCGGTATTGCAGGCAGCCGACATGATTCCCGCTGGCGCGCTGCCGGCCGCAACGACGGCGCCGGCGGCCGGTGCGCCGAGTGCGCGCGCGATCGACGCGAACCTGCGCGAAACAGCGGCGCTGCGGCCGGATATGCAGGTCACGATCGACACGCCTGTCGGCGAACGCACGGGCACCGTTGCTGAGCTGCTGCAGCAGATCGACGACGAGCACGCCATGAACACGCAGGATGCCGGCCTGTTCGAGGTCGCCGCGAACTGCTTCATCAGCTTAGGCTAGGTAAATCTATGAAAATCCACGGAATGGAAGGAACTCAGATTTATCGGCTTTGGGACGAGATGAAGCAGCGATGTTTCAATCCCAATAACCGCAGCTATAAAAAGTATGGTGCGCGCGGAATTCGCGTTTGCGAGCGCTGGCTCAATTTTGAGAATTTCTTCGCGGACATGGGTCCAAAACCGCAAGGAAAGTCGCTCGATCGAATTGACAACAATGGGCCATATTCACCTAGTAATTGCAGATGGGCGACTCCGCGAGAGCAACTGCTTAATACCCGTAGAAATGTGAGATGGACGCACAACGGCCGCACCCAGACAATCAGCGAATGGGCTGAAGAAATAGGTATCCATCAAGTCACATTGCGTCTTCGTGTGGTTCGCTCTGGATGGAGTATTGAACGCGCACTGACGACTCCTGTTTTGCCTCCCACTGAACGACGTAGGAGTTAATAATGCATCAGAAGTGCGTCAATGCGGTCGAAGCGGCCGCCGGCCGGAAACTCACGCAGGCCGAGATCGACGGAATCGAGAACCGCGTGCGCGCCGGCATGCGCGCGACCGCTCGGCAGGATCCGGTTGGATGGTCTGCGATGTCTCAGGCCGACCGCGTCGCAGCGGGCGCCGAGTGGGCGCGCAAGCAGCTCGAGCACGAAGCCGACCTCGATCGCGCGCGGAAACAGCTGCAGATCGCCAAGCAGATCGAGACGACCGATCGGATTCAGGAAGCGCTTTACGCTGATCCCGAAAACGCTCACCGCAAGCGTGCGCGCGAGACGATCGTGAAGCAGGACATCGAGCAGACGTACGTGCTCGCTGGCGCGATCAAGTCCGACTATATGCGCCAGACGATGGGCGCGATCGATGCAATGAAGACCGGGCAGAACTTTCTCGCGCGCGCGTTCGACGTCGACAATCCAGCGATGGAGCGCGACATCATCCGTGAGGTGTACCGCGGCGCAGACGGTTCGACCGGAAACGAGGTCGCGAAGGCGGCCGCCGAGCAGATCAGCAAGACGACCGCGGCGATGCGCGAGCGCTTTAACCGCGCCGGCGGCAACGTCGGTGAGCTCGACTACGGCTACGTGCCGATCCGGCATTCGCAGAGCAAAGTGCTGGGCAACGGATCGGACGCGGCGCGGCACGCGTGGGCTGACGCCGTCATGCCGCTGCTCGATCGTTCGCAGTACCTCGACGACGCCGGGAATCCGCTGAGCGACGCGGACCTGCGCAAGATGCTCGTCGGCGAGGACCGGGAGCCGTGGGAGCGTGCGAACGCGGCCGCGCGCGGCAACATTGCTCCGCGTAAGCAGGGCGTGTGGGATACGATCGCGTACGGTGGCATCAACAAGATCGTGCCGGGCGAAACGACCGGCAGCGCCGCGCGCGCGAACGCCGGGTCCGCGCATCGCGTGCTGCACTTCCGCGACGCTGACGCGCACATCCAGTACAACCGCCAGTATGGCGAGGGCTCGCTACTGAACGCCCTGATCGATCACGTCGGGGGCATGGCGAAGAATATCGCGCTCGTCGAGCGCTACGGTCCGAACCCGACGCGCAACATGAAGACGCAGATGCAGCTGACGGCCGTGCACGACGGTACGGAAATGCGCACGCTCGAAGGCGGCATGACGTCGATCGGCGCCTACTGGAATTACGTGACCGGCACGACGAACACGCCCGTCAATCCGGCGCTCGCTCGCAAGATGGAGACGCTGCGCACGACCGTCAGCGCGGTGAAGCTGCAGGGTACGATTCTCGCGGCGCTCGGCGACGTCGGCACGCTGTTCGTGACGGCCGGCTACAACAAAGTGCCGTTCTTCAAGACGCTCGGTACGGCCGCGCGCCTGATGGCGCCGGGCTCGAAAGACTTCCGGGCGTGGTTGTCGTCGCAAGGGCTGATCGCCGAATCGCTCGAGCACGGGCTGAACCGGTGGGGCACCGACAACCTCGCGACAACGTGGGCGCGGAACCTGTCCGCCGCGACGATGAAGTTCGGCGGCGTCACCGGATGGACGGATGCGCTGCGCACCGCTTTCCAATCGCACATGATGCGCGGCCTCGCCGGCATCAGCCGCACCGACTGGAACAGCCTGACCGAATGGGACCGCCGCGCCCTGACGCGCGCCGGGATCACGGCTGACGATTGGGCCGTGGTGAACAAGGCCACGCCGGGCAAGTACGGCGACGCCGAATACCTCACGCCGGACGCGCTGTATGCGACCGGCGACGCACGCGCGGCCGACGTCGTGCCGAAGCTGCTCGGTATGATCCGCGAGGAAGGGGAATTCGCCGTGCTGAACCCGGACCTGCGCACGAAGGTGATCGCCTCGGCCACGCCGGGCACGGTTACGGGCGAGCTGAAAAAGTCGTTCATGCAGTTCAAATCGTTCCCGATGACGATGATCTCGCGGCACTGGGGGCGCATAGGGGACATGCGGCGTTCGGGCGATTATCTTGTTGAAGGCGCGCCGCGCGCTTTTGGTATCCCTCTCGCGAACCCGATGGCTTACGCTGCGGCGCTCGTCGTGAGCACGACGCTGATCGGCGCGATCTCGACGCAGGCGAAGAACCTGCTCGCTGGCAAAGATCCGGAACCGATGTTCGATGACGTGAAGCACGCGGGCGGTTTCTGGACCAGGGCGTTCTCGGTCGGCGGCGGCGCTGGCTTCGCGGGTGACATGCTCGTCGCAGCGTTCGAGTCGGCCGACTACGGCTCGCTGCTCGGGAGCGCGGTCGGCGGCCCGCTACTGTCGACGCTGTTCCAGCCGCTGCGCGCGATCTCGTCGAACGTGCAGGACGCGGCGCAGGGCAAGGATACACACGTCGGCGCCGATCTGTTGAAGATCGCGCAATCCAACACGCCGCTCGTGAACCTGTGGTTCTGGAAAACCGTCTGGAACCGCCTGATATGGGACAACATCGCAGAGAATCTGTCGCCGGGCGTTACGCAACGGAACATCAACCGCTCGCGCAACCAGTACCACAACGACTTTTTCTGGTCGCCCGGCACCGGTTCGCCGCAGCGTGCGCCTGATCTCGCGACCGCGCTCGGGGGTCAATAACGGGGGATTCCCCGCCGTATATTTGCCAGCATGGTGCAGTCTCTCATAAGGCTGCGCCATGACCGTCACTTCCGCCCAACAAGAC